>MDSZ01123506.1_pt1 | contig 26098 bp, 20 predicted proteins | sample 811201 | NCBI WGS metagenome assembly MDSZ01 (sample SAMN05326647, study PRJNA326480) | marine metagenome | isolation source: seawater | place: Indian Ocean: North | collected 2010 | reverse complement strand
TTTTGTGTAAAATGTCATTCAATATTAGCTGTCTCTTGTTTTTTTCGTTTTCTTTGTTTGCTAGCAATGAGGATGGTAATAGCTCTACTGTTTACTCAATTGATTGGAACGGGTCTGCTTTTTTGGTTTCTGGAGACGGACTAGTTAATGAACCGTATCCAAATTTAACTGTTTATGAGAATAATTATTATATATTCATCAATTCTTCATCTAGTGCTCGTTTTTGTATAGGAGAAAACAATCAAACTATATATTCAGGAAATGACATTTGGAATAGTGATTCTATAGGGAATGATAAATATCTTTTATTTTCTCCTAACATTAGCAGTCCAAGATCACTATATTATTTTAACCCAGACAACAATAATTCAACAGGTCAAATTTCAGTATTAGATTCCACATCCAATCTATTTTATCCGCAAACCAAAGTACAAGAAGCAAAATTTGGAAAATCCATTTCTATAAACGATTGGAATCAAACTATAGTTGGAGCTCCTGGTGAAGATGTATTGGATGGAAGAGTTTATATTTTTGATTTGGAAAATAATGGTTCATTTACACAAGCACAGGAAATTCTAAACCCTATTCCACTTAGTGCAGGACAGTTTGGTGATTCTATTGAAACATATGATCAATATCTATTTATTAGCTCTCCTGATTATGACTCTTTTTCAGGTTCAGTTTATATTTATCAAAGAGAATCCAATGGCACTTACAGTTTTATTCAGGAATTAAATAATTTTTCTAATATTGGAGATAATTTTGGATGGGGGCTTTCTGTAGATGGAGATCAGTTAGCTGTTGCTTCGCTTGAGGCAAACAACAGTAAAAGTGGTAAAGTTTTAATTTTTGAAAATAATGGAACATCGTGGAATTTTGATGCGAACTTTACTTCTGATGACAATGCAACTGAAGATAGGTTTGGCTTTGATCTAGCGTTGAATAACAACAGACTTCTAGTCGGAGTTCCAAAATCAGATGCAAATGGTGCTAACTCTGGTGCTGCATATATTTTTGAGAAGAATGCAACTCTTTGGGAACAAAAAATTAAGCTTTCTCCTTCAGATTTGTCCTCTGATGATGAATTTGGATACTCTGTTGCCCTAAGTAATAACATAGCTTTTGTGGGTGCGAGGCAACGAGATGTAGACGAGAATACAACTAATGCCGGAGTTGTTTATGTTTTTTTATTTGATGGTAGTAATTGGAACGAAATTAATCAAATATACCCTGACCAAAACACATCTGGACAGTTTTTTGGTTCAGATCTCGTAGTCTATGAAGACATTCTTGGTGTATCATCTCCTATGCAAGGAGAAGGTTTTTTATATTTATATAGATTGGAAGATAATGGTTCTAATATTTCAATGATTTCTCGTCTCAGTTTGGAAGATGCAAATTCTACGGATGCATCACATCTTTCAATAGCCATAAAAGTGGGAATGAGTATTGTTGGAATTCCAGGAGAAAGTATTTTTGAGGATGCCGGTGGGGGAGGCGTAGTTTTTTTTAACGATGGTTGGGAGAAAAAAAATCTACCAAGTCTTTCACCTGTTATACATTATGATACTCTTGCGGATCACATAATTCAGGAAGATAGCGGTATTTATGTTTATGATTTTAACGGTTCACATCCTTACGAAAGTAATTTGACTTGGTCCGTTTCAAGTACACAAGATGTTAATGCTAGTATTAATCAATCCACTGGTATTTTTCAGTTTTCTCCCGATGGGAATTTTAGTGGAGTAATTCCCTTTACGGTTAAACTATCTAGTGGTTTGAACCAAGATATTCATGATTTTAATATTACCGTGATAGAGGTCAATGATGCCCCTGTTTTTAACACTCAATCTATATCAGTTGGAATGGTTAGTGATGATTATAATCAGACTTTAGAGTTTTTTGATGACGAAAATGATACATTAATTCTTAGTAGTAATGATTTACCTGCGGGTATATTGATAGAAGGAAATAAAAGCCTTATTGGAGTTCCTAATTCAATTGGTGGTAAATTATTTGAAGATTATAATTTCACTTTAACTTTATCTGATGGAGAACTTAATAGCTCAAGGCTTTTTACCCTAAGAGTTTTACAATACAACGATGCACCTAAGATTTATGTAGATGATAATTCTAGTATTCATTCGATTGATATAACTGTAGATGAAGATTTTAATGACGAGAATGATTCAATATGGATCTCTTTACTACCTCATTTGGATTATAACGACACAGAGGGTCATGATCTTTTTTTAAATCTGCTGATTACACCATCATATGGAGTGGTTGATTTAAATTTGAGTGCGGTCGATATCAATCAGACTGTGATATACAAAACCAGAACTATTGATAAGAATTTCAACGGATTTGATACTTTTACTATCAAACTGGATGAAAATGTTACAAATCCTGGCGGTGATGCAAATAAGTCAGATACACTTGTTTTTAATATAACAATAAATCCTGTTAATGACCCACCCGAGATTTTATCTGTTCCTCCAAATTCACCCGCTTCTGCAAATGAGGGAGATTTATTTAGTTACACACTAATAGTAACAGATCCTGAACTGAGTGATTTGGATGCTAATGAGTCTTTGAGTGTAACTTTTGAAAACCTTCCGAGTTGGCTCAGTTATGATGCTAACAACAGTATTTTATCTGGAGTTCCATCATGGAGTGACTATGAAGAGAGTGGGCCAAGGCAAATTTTAATTCGGGTTCAGGATAGTCAAGGTTTGCAAGATACACAGGTTTTTACTTTACAGGTTATTCCGGATAATTATCCACCTGTAATCTCTGAAGGATCATCCTTATTGGTTAATGTTAATGAGGATTCTACTTTATCAAATTGGAATTCTTTTGATTTGAATGTGGTTGAACAAGATTTAGTAATTGGTGATTTGACTTGGTCAATATTAACACCACCTATTTACGGTAACGCTTCAGTTTCTGGTGTAGGTAGTTCTCCATCTTCTTTAATTTATGTTCCTGATGGTAATTTCACAGGTTTTGATTCATTTGATTTAAAAGTACATGATTCTGGTGACCCTAATGCGTCTGATGTAATGAATATACAAATCAATGTTCTTTCCCAACCCGATCATCCTGTATTTACCAGTTTAACTTCAGGAATTGCGGTTAAGGATTATATGTTTGATTACAATATAACTAGTTACGATGCGGATGCGGATTCAAATTTATCCATAACGAACCTTGTTTCTCTCCCATCATGGTTAAATTTTGTCGATAATGGTAATGGAACGGCTCGATTGTGGGGAACACCTGATCAATATGACATTGCTTCTAACCTTATTCTTCTCGAAGTTAGGGATGAAACAAATCTTTACTCGGTACAAGCTTTTACCCTATCTGTCCTTGAGGTAAACAATAATCCGCAAATATCTCAGGGAAGTTCAATATCATTTACGCATACTGAGGACCTTGTCTGGGATGGTAGTTCTTTAATTTCTGCGACAGATCAAGACGGTCAGTTTCTAGAGTGGACGATTCTTGTTCCTCCTTCGCATGGCGATTTAAATGTATCGGGGGTAGGGTATTCACCCCCTGTATTATCTTACTTGCCTGATGGTAATTATACGGGTGCTGACTCTTTCGAAATTCTTGTGAGTGATGGGATAGGTTTTGACAGTATTCAAATTCAACTTGAGATTCATAATGTTGATGATCCACCAACATTTACTTTCTTTCCACCCAATCAAAGCACTATAGATAATCAAAGTTTTGAAGTCGAGATTGTAGCTTATGACGCTGAGGGCTTATTAGATGCTAATATTGCTTTGACAGCAAATGATTGGATTAAGATTTCTTCTATTGATTACAACAGCGGTAAAATTGTACTTAGTGGTAGTCCGGATGTAAGTGATGAGGGGAATAATAGCGTAAATCTTACTGTCACAGATTCTACAAACTTATTGGTTTCCGAGACATTTCTTATTGATGTAATCGTTCTTAATTATCCTCCAATTATAAATAATGGAGAATACTCGGTAACTGTTACTATGACAGAAGATGTTTTAGCTAGTTGGGTACCGCCCGTATTATTTGCTGAAGATAATGAAACCTTATCCGTTAATTTACACTGGGATGTTTTTACACAACCCAATTTTGGTACTGCAACAGTAAATGGCATTGGAGCAAATCCTGTTAATTTGGATTATCAACCTGATGGGAATTTTTCTGGTGTTGATTTTTTTATTGTTCGTGTAACTGATGAAGGTGGGATTGAAAATTCGGCTCCTAAATCGGATTCAATAATTGTTTTTGTTGATGTCCTTCCAGTCAATGATCCCCCTGTGTTTAAATCTACACCATTAACTGATACATCAGGTAAATACAGGTGGAATGATGAGTCATCCTATGTTTATGAAATTAAAACTTTTGATGCCGATTGGAATTATACTTGGCATTCTATTGATCTAAATGTGACAGGTTCATTGCCCGATTGGTTAACTTTTGAATATGATGGAAATGGTTCCGGTAAACTTTATGGATTAGCTGCTGTAGCGGATGAAGGGAATTATTCCATTTCTCTAAATGTAAATGACTTTAACAATACTGATGCGAATCAAACTTTTACACTAGAAATTGAAATTGATAATTATCCACCAGTTTTCAAATCGATTAGCGAAGATGAAGAAATTAATGAACTGATTCTTTACATCGACGAAGATAGTACAATCAATGGAATTCGTGGATGGGTTGAACCTACTGATTATCTAGCCTATGACCCTGATCCAGATTTATCGATGGCTCAAGAATTATCTTGGAGTTTTATATACGACTCAAATATTGGAGCGGAAGTAAATGCAAGCGGTACCGGTGATAGACCAGACTATTTTACTTACTCACCTGCATTAAACTTTTATGGTTTAGATATTGTGAAGTTAGTAGTAAACGATGGATACAGAAACTCAATTTTACCAGTTGAGATAAAAGTCAGACCAATACCAGATGCACCTATTTTTTACCCTTTGCCTGAACAATTGTTACTTGCTCAAGAAGGGGCAAAATTCAATCTTGATATCAAAACCTACGATCCTGATCAAAGTTTAAGGACTATTCGAGTTCTTGGTCTACCATCATCCGGAAAATCTTGGCTCAAGTTAACTGATCATAATTCGACCTTAGGCACTGCTCGTTTAAGTGGAATTCCTCCCAGTCAAAGTAGTGGCGACCGATATCAACTTACTTTTGTTGTAACTGATGAAACGGGACGCTTTTCTTTAGCAAATAGCCAATTAATTGTAGATGGTAAAAATCTTAGTCCCATCGTAAGTGTTGGAGCAGAGACTACGATTCATTTTGATAAGTTAGGTAACGCATCTTCAAATGATATGGCTAAATTATTTGCAACTGACCGAGAAGGGGATCGTCTTTTTTGGAGTTTATCTAATTACCATTTACCAACTTATGGATTTGCTTCGGTGAGTGGTAATGGTGTTCAGTCTCCAAGAATAAAATACCTATCTTTTTCATCACAAGTACAAGATACCTTTAGTGTAAATGTGTCCGATGGAATAAGTTCCCAAGAAGTCAAAATTACAGCCTTAGTGGTTGATGAATTTGATACTTTTGATGTCATTCAACCTGTTAACGGTAAAGAAGTACCGTCTGGATACTTATTTGAGGAAATCTTTAAAGTTAATTCATCAAAAGGTGATTCTGAATTAAATATGATCTTAATTGATAGTCCATCTTGGCTGAGTGTAGATAATATAGGTGTTGGTTTATTTAAAGTTTTTGGAAATATACCCTCAAATATAACTGGAGAAATTACATTAAATATTTCATTTCTAGAAGATGGGATTACTCAAAAAAGTATAGATCATACTTTTGTGATTGTTGATTCTTCTTTTCCAGAGATAAAATTGCTTGGAAGCGAGATAGTCCAAATTAGAATAGATCATAACTACTCTGAATTTGGATATACAGCTAAAGCTGAAGATGGAACAGATGTAACCGAGACAGTTCAGGTCATAGGTGTAATAGATCATACAAAGCCTTCTTTGCAGAGTATTGATTATCAAGTTGAACATTCAGATGGGAATATAAGTCAATTATCTCGAGTTGTTCAGGTGGTAGATTTAAACTACAGCGTAGTTGCAGATGAAGTTATTTCATTTGATGATAATGTTTCAACTTTTGAGATTTCATCATCAGGTATTATTTCCCTAGAGAAAATTTCTATAAGTGAATGGAGTTTCAATAAATACAAAGAATATAGAGATCTTCAGAATCCAGAATATTCATTAATTTTTAAAGCACCGGTTATTAATATGAACCAATGTGTCTCCACTAAAGATAATGGATATATTATTAGTGGGATTTTTCGGGGAACTTTAGAATTTGCTGATAATCTTGTTGTCTCAAAGGGAAATCATGATTTTTTCATTATGAAGTTAGACTCAACCTACAAGCGGGTCTGGTTTAAGGTAATATCCTGTACATCCGCCATAGATAACATTTCCATTATTGAAGGAGCAGATAGCTCGATTATAGTTGGTGGAAACTTTTCCGATGAATTATTCACACATTCTCAAAACTGGAAATCACAAGGTGGAAACGATAATTTCATTTGGAAGTTAGATTCTAAAGGTAACACTCTTTGGTTGAAAAGTTTTGGAGGAGTTGGAGATGAACAATTTGTTGGACTTGAAAGATTGCTATCAGATTTTTTTATAGCAGCAATTAACACAACAAAAAGTGACCAGCCTACATTTTCCACAATTGTAAAATTTAGTTCAGATGGAGAGATTCTCGATGGTATTTCCTTCGATCAATTGAATTCTAATATGTTTTCTTCAATTAAGGTTGACGGACAAAATATTATAGTAGGCGGTCAATTTGAGAAATCATTCGATTTAAATGGTGTGATTTTGACAACGGATCAAGATACAAAAACGAGTTTTGTGAGTTCTCTGGATATTGATCTAAAGACTATTTGGGCAAAGTCTTTCGAATCCACAGAAGGGACTGAAGTGGTTGATCTTGGTACTGATTCATGGGGATATCCATGTATATTGCTTGGGTTAGCTGGGAATTCAATTTCAGGTTCGGGTTTGAATGCCTATTCTGCTCAAGGCGACTCAGACTTAATGGTTTTAAAATTAGATCAGACTAATGGAAATATTATTTGGCAAAAGCCCATTGCTTCATCAGGTCAAGATTCTGGTATTAAGATTGCAACTGATAAGTTTGGTATGATTTTAATTGGGGCAAATATTGAATCCCCATTTTCCATAGACGGAAAAACCACGACCCAGGGTAATCAGTTTTTGTTTAAGGTTGAATCTGATTATTGGGGTAAGCCTTCATTTAAAATGGTTGAGAATTTAGATTTGAAAGAGGGTCATTTTTTTCAGCAAACTGTACAGGCAGTTTCTCCATCATTTGTTAGAACTCATTTGTTGAACTCTCCAAGTTGGATGGAGTTTTATGATAATAAGGATGGTACTGCAATTTTGGGCGGCGTTCCCTCTGGGGTGTCTTCTTCAAATCAAAGTATAAAAATTCGAGGCTATACAATGGATGGTGGTTTCGCAGATTTAGACATTAATTACACAGTTTCTGCTGATCAGAATATGGGTTTGTTTTCAAAGGAATTACCCTCTTTTAAGAAAGTTATAAACTTTGGAAACCATGTATCAATTACAATGGTTAATGAGTCTTTGGATGGTAAGTATTTTGTAGGAGGTAATTTTGATCAAAGTATTACTTTTGATGATAATCTTTTAACTAAAAGTGGTATTAATGATAGTTTTGTCTTTCTGATGGAATCAAATGGAACAATTATTAAAGACATTCATTTAATAAGCAGTGGTCAACTTAGGGTTGGAAATGCATTAACAACAAGTGATGGTAATACCTATATAATCGGGGACTTTTCAAAAACACTTAACATAGGTGAGTTTGAAGTAAAAAGCCATGGAGCATCAGACCTATTTATTCTTCAATGGGGTAGTGATGGAAATGTTAAAAATTTAAGTTCGCTTGGAGGAGTATCGAATGAATTTTTTCAATCAGCTACACATTTTGAAAACAAACTTTATTTGACAGGTTTATTTGAAGGTACTTTCTCCTTTGATTCTCATTCAGTAACCTCAAAAGGAGGTTTTGATGGTTTTATTCTTCAAACGACAACAAATGATGTATCAAGCATTGAATGGTTACAAAGTTTTGGAGGAGAATCTAATGATAAAGTTGTCAGAGTTGAAAGACTAGAAAGTGGGCAACTTCTTGTAGGCGGAAATTTTTCTTTAACTTGTACATTTGGAAATTTTATATTCGAATCCGAGGGTCTTACAGATTGTTTTGTTGCATATCTAAGTGATATTGGAAATTGGGAACAAGTTTCTATATACGGTGGGTCCGGAGAAGATGAGTTGACTGGTCTGGCATCACTAAGCGACGGCAAGATCATGTTAAGTGGAAATTATTTTGGCTCTTTTAAGTGCGGAGAAAAAGAAACATTGAGTGCAGGTAAACGTGATGGTTTTGTTGCATTGCTTAATAAATATGGCGATTGTATTTCCTTAAAAAGCTTTGGTGGTGCTGGGTCTGATGGAATTAATTCCATATTTCATAATGATGGTCAGGTTGTTTTTACTGGGACATTTTCGAATCAAATATCTTTAGGAGATAAAACTTTTTTTACAAGAGGTCTTAGGGATTCTTACCTTGTCCTTATGGATTCGGAGGGAAGCCAAGTTTTAGATTCTTTTCAATTAGGTGGAGACGGAGAAGATGTCACTGTTAATTTAAGTAGTGCATTTTCTGGTAACATATTATTGAGCGGTATCTCTGCTGGATTGGTCGAAGATAATGGTATTGTTAATACAACTGAAAATTCCCCAAATGCTTTCATATTTTTTCTTTCAAACAGCAGTGGACATACTGGATTTATACAACCGACTATTTTTCCTCCTCCTCTTACTGAAATTCCATCATCCTCTCTTTACAGGTATAACTTTTCAACCGGACCTTGGCCTAAAGGTAGGGGGATTCAATATTCTATTATAAACAAGCCTGCTTGGTTAAATATTGAAATTGATAAGGATGGCAATGGTGTGGCTTGGGGAGAAAGTCCTATGCTTACAGGTGGGAAAGAATATGTAAAATTTGATTTAAATAGTTCGTTAAATGGTGCCATAAGGTGCGAGTGGGAAATTAATATTATTGCAGATGCTAAATCTATCTCTCTTTTGGGCGAGCCTCAGCTTAGTATTTCTAAGGATAGTGAATATAAATCAGAATTTAGAATTCTTGGTGAAAACTTAAACAACACTCTTCTTTTCCTTAAAAATCCACCATCTTGGCTATCGTTAGTTCGTGAAACAGAGCATAAATTTTATCTTTCTGGGACTCCACGCGAAATTGGTACTTATTCTGTAAACATTTTGGGAAATAAATACATTGACCAGAATAGAAGTTTTCAGGACGAGATCAATTTTCAGATCAATGTACAACCAAAGATTGTTTTTGATTCAAACTCTACGAATATAGGTAATTGGAGAACAAATTGGTTTGGTTATTTTAACAGTTTTCAAGACTCCTGGGTGTATCATAAAGATTTCACATGGATATTTTTCGGGGATGGAAATCAATCAGATAGCATATGGTTTTGGAATGAAAAATGGGGGTGGTTTTGGACAGGTTCTAATTATTGGAATGGATTGCAAGGAGAAGGCTTCTTGTATAATGCTTCAAGGAAGGAATGGATGTTTTTCCGGGCTAATCAAGCTAATCTTAATTACCAATCAACCCTGTACTCTTATACTGAGGAAAAGTGGTTGAATTATTGAATTTTATAATTGAAAAACTAGGCAAAAATAGGGGACACAATTTTGTTTTCTAGTGACAGAAATTCTTCGATGGATTTCTGTAAGCTGTTTTTGTCTAGACCAACTTTTCTCCTTAATTCGCTGACTGAATTCCCATGCTCAATAAACCTGTCCGGCCATCCAAATCTTTTGACTGGAATGTTAATAGAATGAGATTCTAATTCCTCAATAATGCAGGAACCAAATCCACCCATTAGAACATTGTCCTCAATAGTAACAATAGAATCATGACTATTGGCATGCTGGAGAAGAGTTCGAGAGTCAATAGGTTTAATGAATCGTGCGTTTACAACAGAAATTTTAATACCAAATTTATTTTCCAAATAATCAGCAATAGAGAGGGCAGATTGAATAAAATCACCAATTGCCCAAATTGAGCAAACTGAACCTTCACGAATCACCTCGGCTTTACCTATTTCTAATTTTTTAGGTTTAAGTTTTAACTCGACACCTAATCCTTCGCCGCGTGGATATCTAATGAAAGATGGAGATCCAGAACCAATACCTGTAACCATCATATTTTGTAATTCATCTTCATCTTTTGGTTGCATAACAATAGCGTTGGGAATGCAGCGAAGATATGATATGTCAAACAATCCGTGATGAGTCGGTCCGTCATTAGGGGACAAACCAGCACGATCCAAACAAAAGGTCACTGGTAAATTTTGTAAGCATACATCGTGAATAATTGGGTCATAAGCACGTTGTAAAAAAGTGGAGTAGATAGCACAGACAGGAAGTTTTCCTCCGGTGGCCATACCGGCAGCAAGCAAAACCGCATGTTCTTCAGCTATTCCGACATCAAAAAATCTCTCTGGAATTGTTTTATGTAACGCATCTAATCCAGTGCCGCTTGGCATGGCAGCGGTTATTCCTACAATATCATTATTATCTCTAGCTAAGCGTGATAGACATTCTCCGAATACATCTTGGTATTTTGGAGGTGATGTATTTAGTGATGGTTTGCTCTTACCAGTTTCTTTGTTGAAAGGTCCAGAACCATGCCATTTTTCAGGTTCTTCTAAGGCAACTGGAAAACCTTTTCCTTTTTGAGTCAACAAGTGCAGTACGATAGGTTCATCGGATGTTTTTGCGAATTCAAAGAATCTTACTAACGACTGTACATCATGACCATCAATCGGACCAAGATACCGAATGCCGAGTTTTTCAAATATGCTGGATGGGGCAATTAATTCTTTTGTATCACGTTTTGCTTTCGACAAAAACTTCATTAGGGAAGGTCCTCCTGGAACTTGAGTGAGGAAATTCTCAGCATCTTTATGAAGTCGATTGTAGGTAGGATTCGTAATTAATTCATTGAAATATTTTGAAAAAGCACCGACATTTTTTGCAATTGACCATTCATTATCATTTAAAATGAGAATGAAGCGTTTGGTAGAACTAGAAATGTTGTTTAGTGCCTCAAGCGTGATTCCACAGGTAAATGCAGCATCGCCAGCAATCGCGACCACATGTTCATTTTTGCCGTCAAGATCCCTTGCAATACAACGGCCAAGTGCCGAGGATAGAGCTGTACCTGCATGACCAGCTCCAAATGCATCATGTTCGCTTTCATCGCGGGACAAAAAACCACTTAATCCCTCGGACTTTCGAATTTTGTCAAAGCGATCGTCATTTCGTCCTGTAAGCAATTTATGGACATATCCTTGGTGTGAAACATCCCAGAAAAAAGAATCATTCGGGGTGTCAAAAGCAAGATGCAGAGCAACAGTAAGTTCAACTACTCCAAGATTCGGGCCGACATGACCACCGTTAACTGATGTGGTATCAATAATTCGCTCTCGAATTTCAAGACAAAGCTTGTCGATCTGTTCTTCATCGAGAGTCTTTAAATCTGCAGGTTTGCAAATGTTACCAAGAATTTCAGTGTTACTTTCCATTAAAAGGTTTCTTCAAAGTTCTTTTCACAAAGTTCACCATCGATTTCTTTAACTTCGTTGATTTTTAATTCTGCAGAATTTAATTTACTACGACAAATTTTAAGCATTCTTACTCCATTTTGATAGTGAGTTACAAGCGAATCTAGAGGTGCATCACCAGACTCCATTTGTTGAATAATTTTTTCAAGAGTTGATAATGCTTCTTCGAAGCTTAATTCCATAAAATCTGATTTTGTTTGTTTTTTTGATCCCGTTGACATCAACACTAAGTCTAGAAGTTATACATTTATTCGCAATTCAAATAAGATATTGTAGACAGAAGGCTCTAGCTTCTCTTTTTAATGAAAATTAGATTATCATCACGAAAGTTGTTTCATTTGTTTATCATTAGAAATACTAAAAGAATTTAGAAAAGATTCCTGAAGTTTTAAATTTTTCAAATTCTCTGAAGTCGACATTGTGGAACTCTTCTCTTATAGAATTTTAAATGACTGATTTACAAATATTGATTGTGATAATGGCGGCATGCCACTTTTTTTCGGAATATTTTTTGAAAATAATTAATGAAAGGCACATAAAAAATTTGATTGGTAGTCAGCCTAATAATTCAAAGCATTTGATGGATGAGCATACTTGGGAAAAAGCGAGTAATTATAGTTTAAGTAAAAGTAAATTTTCTAGAGTTGAGGAGGTTTTTGGTTTTATTCTTTTTTTTCCTATTTTTCTTTATATCTTTCCGAATGTTTTTAATACATGGCCAGTTACTACATTAGATTCTGTTTGGTGGTCATCATTTGTTGCAACTGCGTTGTTAAATACTTTGCAAATTCCTGGATTAATCTTCGATTGGTATAACCAGTTTATTTTGGAAGAAAAGTATGGTTTTAATAAATCAACTAAAAAATTATGGATATTGGATAAGGTGAAAGGAATAGTCTTAGGCTTTAGTCTATCATATCTTTTGCTGGCCCTGCTCATCTGGATGTATCGTCTTTTATCCTTTGAATTACCTCAGATTTGGTGGATCATTGTATTTTTGGTATTTTTTATTATTCAGTTGCTGCTGATGGTTTTATTCCCGAAACTAATATTACCACTATTCAACAAACTTACACCATTGGATGAAGGAGAGCTAAAGGACAGGCTAATGAAGTTGTCAGATAAGACCGGTTTTAAGGCAAATTCTATTGAAGTAATAGATGGTAGTAAAAGGTCAGGGCATTCCAATGCTTATTTTACAGGTTTTGGGCGTTTTCGCAGGATAGTTCTATATGATACCCTGATTGAGCAAATGTCTGTTGAAGAAATCGAGGCAGTTCTCGCTCACGAAGTTGGTCACTATAAAATGGGACATATACCCAAGAGGTTAATAATGTCATTTTTTACAGGATTGTTAGGCTTCGGGTTGATCGGGTATTTGCTGCAAAGCGAATGGTTTTACATGGGTATAGGTTTGGATGCTTCATTAACTTCTTCCTTGGGTCCATTAATAGTCGGTTTATCTTTGATTCTTGGTTTCTTCACATATTGGCTAATTCCACTAAGCAATTTCTTTTCTAGAAAACATGAATTTGAAGCTGACAATTTTGCGAAAAATTCTGTTGGAGGGGCAGATTCATTAATTTCTGCTTTAAGAAAGCTTTATGTCAAAAATCTTTCTCATCCTTTGCCCCATCCTTTGATGGCTGGTTTTCATTATTCGCATCCAACTTTGCTTGAAAGAGAAAATGCTTTAAGGAATAGCTAACTACAAACATTAGTCATATTTAATTGAACTTCTTTGACAAAGAAATTTATGTGAGCTAAGACCGATTGCTACACCAGTAAGGTTCATAATCAAATCTCCTAAAGATGGAAATCGATCAGGAATAAAAGCTTGTGCCATTTCGTTTATCACGGCATATGAGAAAGAAATTATAGCAGCTTTGTTTGAAAAAACTTTTTTTAATGATGGGCAAGGACCAATTTGCCAGGACCATAGCCATGCGAATATAAAGAAAAGGGGCAAGTGGCTAAGGTCTTGAAGCCAGTAAGGATAATCAAATAATTCTTCTGAAAAGCGTATAAATATTTCGTTGGCATTAATTTCTTTTAGACTATTTGTCTTCGGAAAACCTGTAAGCAACTGCAAAAAAAAAGTGTAACCTAGTGGAACTAATATTAAAATTTTTTTTTGGGGGGGTATAACCCAAAAATTCAAAAAAAGATTCATAAAATTTTGTAAAGATTGATAGACTCAAGAAAATATGTATTTTAATTTTAATATAAATACTTAATTATGCCTATATATGAATTCATTAGCCATGATACCGGCAAGATTTATTCTTTTTTTGCCCGTTCGAATTTTTATGTAGATAAAATTCCATTGTGCCCTGATGGAAAGCATTTTAAAATGGAAAAAATACTTTCTGGTTTTTCAATAACTGGAAAAAATGAAGTCTCACAGGAAGATTCCGAGATTAAAGATTTAGTTAATCCCAATGACCCCTTTGAGGGTATGGAATCTGGAAAAGCTGAAAAAGTCATGAAAGAACTTGAAGGGGCGATGGGCGGTTTAGATGAAAATAATCCTGACCCCAAACATATGGGGCAATTGATGCGTAGGATGTGTGAAATAACCGGAGAGAAAATGGACGAACCAATGGAAGAAGTGGTCCGCAAATTAGAGGAAGGAACTGACCCAGACGAACTTGAAGCTCATATTGAAGGGTTTGCCGGCGAAGACGAGACAAACTGTAATCAAGATGATGAACAATTAAAAAAAGCAAGTGCTAAGAATAAGTTTTCAGACAGTAAAAGAATAGTACATGATCCAATTTTGTACGAATTCTCCGAATACTTTGGAAGTTGATTTTGACATGAAAAAAAAGTCTTTTTCATTGATGTATTTTTTTCTGATTTTTTCTTGTGGACTTGAAGATAATGAGAACTCACGAAATGAATGGATTGGGAAAGAGACCGAATTTAAGCAAAAATTTATTCCCATTAAAGAGGGTAGTGAAACATTAATACTTAATAAATCTGACTCAAAGCCTTTCGATGGTAAAATTGAAAGAACAAATTCCAACTTAACAACTACGCAGAATTTTGAGAAAGGAAAATTAAATGGATTAAGCATCAAAAGATCAAAGGACGGATCTTGGGTAGAAGCGAATTATATTGATGGAAAACTTGATGGAAATCTTACATTTTTTAGCAACAAAGGAGTGAAACGTATGGTATTAAAATACAAAAACGGTTCGCTTGTTAAATAAATTAAATACTTTTTGATTTAGTTTTTTCTGTTTTTGACAAATGTACGACTTGCTCTTTTAGCATGCTTAGAATTTTTTGACATCTTGTCATCCTCATCGTATTCAATTGGAATAAAGAGATAGAATGTAGTACCAATACCTTCTTCTGTTGAAAACCCAATCATACCATTATGATCTTCAATAAATATTTTGGTGTTGTATAGCCCGAAACCTGAACCACTCTCACTTATTTTGGTAGTAACAAATGGTTCGAATATACTGCTATGCAATTCAATGGGTATACCTTTCCCATTGTCTGATAAAGCTAACTCTGCACCTTCGGTTGGTGCTTTCCTTTTATCTCCTATTGCATCTTTCATGATGCTTTGCCCTTTTTTAACTTTTCTTAGGCAAATCTTTATTCTTCCTTTTCTATCGATGGCATCTTTTGCATTTATTACTAGATTTAATATTACCTGTCTAAAGCCAGTTTCTTCTATAAAAGCAGGCATAGATACATTATCAAAATCGGTGATAATTTTTGCACTCCTTGGAATAATTATATCTACTAGGTCCATTTGGTCTTTAAGAAGTAATCTTAGATCATGAACTGTTCTTGATGCGGCTTTTTCTCGATGAAGATCAATTATTCTGCGGACGAGCTTTTGTGCCTGCAGGGAACTTTTTTTTATTTGCCCCATTCCTTTAATCATAGGGTCATCTTTTTCCATCATTCCATGGTATAATTCACTAATTGAATAAATACCCGCCATGAGATTACTAAAGTCATGTACCAACCCATTCGTTAAAGTTGCTAGTCCCTCACGCCATACTGAAGATGAAAGGCGGTGTTCCGCGATTGATTGCCTAGTTATATCAACAAAAACTCCATCGTAACCTAAAAGTTTATTAGTAGGTGTAATTATTGGTGTTCTAACATCCAACAGATAAATAATTTGATCAGTTGTTGGTATTTTTATTCTGTAAGTAAAACTGAAAGTTTCAGGCTTTTTTGAATTTGTATTCAACTCTTTATGGAAATGTTCTCTGTCTTTTTCGAATATTCTGCTTACGAATAATCCTCCATCTCTAGAAAGCTCAGTATGTTCTTTGTGGAATAATTTTTGTATACCACGAGATAGGTAAGAAAATGTCATATCAGGTCTTTGGGTGAAAAATATACCTGGAAAATTACTTATGTAATCAGCAAGACGACTTTCTGCTTTTTGGAGTCTAATTAACGTATTTGCGAGAGCTCTTGGGTCATTCATTAGATCACCCATAAAAGCATTCTTAAGCCTGTCATGTGGAGCCAGTGCTGGGGAAAGAGAGATTACTGAATTATACTCATAAGAAATATTTTGGAAATGAATTCCAATTGAAGAATGATTTGAATCTTCGGATAAAGGAAAAAAAGATTCGAAATCAGAACGATGAAAATTTTTGGGTATTATAAAGTCCCAATTTTTTTGTAAGGAAAGAAATAAAGAGCGAAAATTTTGCCCAATTAATTCTTTTGATGATTGACCTACCCACGATGCAAATTTTTCCGATACTTTTTGGATTTTTCCGTTTTTACATAATCCAATTTGGCAATTTTCAAAATTTGGAGATTTCACTTTATAATAATAAATATAAAAATCCTTGTATTGAAAAGTTATATATAATTTTTTATTTACTAAGACTGAAAAATATTACCGATATTTGGAAAAAAATGCCATTTACACTTTTAAATTTCAGAAACTCAAATGGCCTAAATACTCGATTAAATAGCCAAAAAGCATGAAATAATGATTATGTGTGTTTTTGGCACAAGTAATGCATTGATTTTTTGTAATGGCAGTTATCTTAGACAATTTATATAGTCAGGAAAATTATTTGATCTCGAAAAAGCTCCTCGAAGCTAGTCATCTTCGGCATGAAGCTTTGGCTAATAACCTAGCTAATGTTGAAACCCCCGGATTTAAAAGAAGAGATCTACCTGAGTCTTTTTCAGTTGAATTACGGAGGGCTGTTGATCGCAAAGATTTTAGGACTGTTAAGGGCTTATTACCAAGAAGTCATGAAGATCGGCAGGCTAAACCTGTTAGAGTAGACGGAAATACAGTTCAATTAGATGAAGAAATGTTAGCCATGAATCGCAACGCTCTCAATTATGAATATTTGAGTCGTGCAGTTGGTTCTTCTATCAAAACAATTAACAAGGCAATTAAAGGACAGATTTAACTATTACTATGACAATGAATTTAATACCAGGTGTCGAGTCTACAGGTAGTGCTTTAACTGCTGAAAAAATTAGGCTTGAGATAATTGCACAGAATATTGCTAATTCTAATACTACTCAGGATGCATCTGGAAATGTTTACAAAAGAAAAGAAGTTGCATTTGAAGAATTCATAAAGACCCCAGACCGAAGAGTTCCAGGTTATGTTGATGAAAATTTATATCAAGGTGTTCGAGTTGCTGATGTTTACGACGATCAAACTCCTGGACGCATGATTTTTAATCCTGGGCATCCACATGCCAATGACGACGGCATGGTAGAAATGCCTAATGTCGATGTTTCGCGAGAGATGATCGACTTGATTAGTGCTTCCCGTGCCTATGAAGCCAATCTTACTGTTGTTAAAACTTCTCGCCGAATGGCTCAGCAAGCTATGGCTATTGGTAAATAATATTTAATATCGTGAACGAAATATCATCATTACCCAGTCTGAGCGATCTGCTCTCTCAAAATCAGAACTTACAGCAAAACAGACAGCTAGATCGTTTTGCTAATTCCGGCGAAATGGGACAGCGTTTTGGAGCTATTAACATTGATGGCATTCAGTCTTTAGGAACTGGTGCTGTTTCTAAAATACCTACTACTGACAGAGTCACTGCACCAGGTTTTTCTGAAATGTTTGAAAGTTTTGTCAAAGGAGTTGATCAGAAGAAAAAGATATCTAAAAACGCAACGCAGGATTTAATACTTGGTCGATCTGACAATATTCATGAGGCAGTAGTTAAATCTGAAGAGGCAGGCGTTGCCTTCAATTTAATGATACAGGTAAGAAATAAACTTGTTGATAACTATAAAGAGCTGATGAGGATGCAAGTTTAGCTTTTAACTGTTTTATTTAATTATGAAAGAAAGATTTGATAAGTTAAATGAGCTCTGGGTCGGTCTAAATTCTTCCCGTAAAATTTCTCTTGTAGTTGCATTATTAGGTATTCTTACTCTGAGTATCTTTATCCTGTCATGGTCCGGTGGTAGCACTTCAATGCGCCCTCTCGTGAGTGGATCTGATGCTGAAGATTTGAGTGAAGTTGTTGATGTTTTACGTGCTAATCAGGTAGAGTTTGAATATAGTGAATCAGGTGATACCATTCTCGTTCCAGAAGATAAAAGAGCTGCTATGAGGATGGAATTGGCAATGAAGGGGTTGCCGAAAAGCGGGGATGTTGGTTTTGAGATTTTCGATGAGGGTAATTTCGGTATTAGTGACTTTGTTCAACGCACTAACCACACTAGAGCTTTGCAGGGAGAGTTGCAGCGTACAATCGCAATGATGGATAGTGTGAAATCTGCTAAAGTCTTCATTGTTAAACCAGAAAATAATTTGCTTCTTAGTGAAGATCCTAATGATCGCCCTAGTGCTTCTGTTTATGTAGATACTGGAGGTAATACACTTGATAAAAATAATGTCGATGCCATACAATTTCTTGTTTCCAGTGCTAATAAGGGGATTAGTAAATCTAGTGTTGCAGTTATGGATAACCAAGGCAATTTGCTTTCTGAACAAGGTGATTCAAGTGGTGCTGCTGGAGTTGCTGGCCAAATGATGAAAGCCTATGAAGCCCAAGAGCGCCGTCTCGAACAAAAGATTGAAACTATGCTTGCTCGTACAGTTGGAACAGGGAATGTTATAGCACGAGTTTCAGTAAATTTAAATACGAAAGCCGAGACCAAGCTTGATGAGGTTTTTGACCCTGATGGGGCTGTTCCGAGGACATCAACCACAGACAAAGATAAAGCAACCACAGTTGAAACACAGACACAAAGCAATGCTGTTGGCATGGGGGCAAATATTCCAAATACTCCTCAGGATGCAACTCAACAAGATCCCATCATGGCTAAAAGTGATGAGGAAAGAGAATCAAAAACCACTGATTTTGAAATTAGCAGGCAACTTACTGAAACTGTCCAAGAACCTGGTGCCATCATAGGTAGAAGTGTTGCCGTTCTTATTGCTAAAGGAGAAACTCCACGTTCTGCGGAACAAATTAATATTCTTAAAGAGTCAGTCATTAACGCAGTTGGAGCTCGTTTCAACAACGAAACTAATTTAGATTCTGATGTTACTGTACATGAAGTAGATTTTGTTGCATCAAGCATTGGTGGACTTGGAGCTGAGACAATCGATCAAGTTGATCAGTTTGTTGATAAATATGGCTCCTTACTTAAGAACCTTGTCGGTGGAATTTTGGCTGTGGTAATGTTTCTTGTTTTTCTTAGAATGCTTAAAAAGTTCAAACCTAATGAGACAGAAGTGCAGGTGTTAAATGAAGATGATCAGCAATTACTAGCAGGCACTAAGAGTCTGGGCAGCGGACTGACTCCTGAACTTTTAAATGATTTGATCCAAGAAAAACCTGATAATGTTGGAACTGCATTAAGGAGATATCTGGAGACAGGGTCTTCTTCTTAAACTTAAACTTTTTAGAAAATGGAAGAAGTAGTAGAGGAAGAGTCAGTATTCGAACGTTACTCTAGAATGTCTCGTCATCAAAAGCTAGCTCTTTTGATGATCGCATTGGGACCTGAGGCTTCTGCTACATTACTTAAGCGTTTTAATGCAAAAGATTCAGAATCTATATGCAAAGAAATTGGAAATTTTCCTATTGTTGACCAAGAATTGAAGGATTGTGTACTAGATGAGTTTTCAGGAATTATAGAATCTAGTGTAAATTCAAATTTAGGAGGGTTAACATTTGCCCAAAAAACTCTTGAACTGGCTCATGGTGATTATAAAGCAAATAACATGATGAACAGAATAGCACCAGTTAGAGACTCTCTTGATTTGATGAATGATATTAAAGAAATGGACTCTGGGCAGATCTTTAATATTTTACGGTTTGAGCAACCCCAAACTATTGCTTTTGTTCTTGCGAGCTTAGAGATGGACAAAGGGGCGGAAGTGCTTCAGATGATGGCACCAAATATTTAGGAACAAGTTGTTGAAAGAATTGCATCTATGGAGACTACACCAATTGATCAAATTGAAGTTGTTGCCTCTAGCCTAGGTTCAAGAATGGGTAAAAAAGGACAAGCACCTAGGGTAAAAACAGGTGGTGTTAAATCTGCTGCTGATTTGCTTAATTGGTTTGATAAAGAAGAAAGTAAAGAATTACTTAAAAGTATTGAAAAGCGTAACCCTAAGTTGGGAGGATCAATTCGTCAAAGGATGTTCCGTTTTGAGGATTTGATAAGACTCAGTCCCGGAGATATTGCCAAAATTGCCAAAGAAGTTGATCAAGATGATTTAGTTCTATCTCTCAAAAATGCTTCTGCAGAATTAAAGAAGTCAATTTTCTCCACTATGTCCAAGCGAGCTGTGGAAGCATTGGAGGAACAATTAGGTTTTCTTGGTCCTAAGAGATTATCTGAAGTTGAAAGTGCTCAGGATCGAGTAATACAAATTGTTCGCGAACTAGAAGAGGATGAAGAAATCATTCTTGATACTGGAGGTAGCGACATTGTCGTACAGTAAAACAATTAAATTTTCATCACCTCCAAAGGCGATAAAGGTAAATCAAATTGCTCTGCCCCCAGTTCCCGTTGAGCAGTCGAACGAATATGCTCGTACTGAATATGAGCGGGGAAAAAAAGAAGCAACCGAATTTTATCAGCAAGAAATTCAAAAATTAAGGGATAATTACGCAAAAGAACAAAGTACTTTGCTTTCTAGTATTGATAATAAAACAAATGATGTAATTTCAAAACTTGATCATCGTCTACCAGATTTAGTTATTGGTTTAGCAGAAAGGGTTCTCGCTCAAATTCCTCTAGATAAGGAATCAATTGAGCAAATTGTCAAAAATATGATTTCCGAGTTTTCAGGAGATGATGAGAAACTAGATGTGTATTTATGCCCTAAAGATTTAGAATTATTGAAGGCTTTTTCTGACTCAGAAAAAATTCCCAATGAGAATAAACAAGAAGAAGACAAGGGTTTTGCCTCGGCTATAGCCGGGATATTTGATGGTATTGATGGAGATGATGCTGTTTTAGATGGATTCCCAAATGTAAAATTCTTTAAAGATGAATCTTTAAATTCTGGGGATTGCCAAATCAAAAGTCGTTTTGGTTTATTGGATGGAAGAATTTCAACTAAGATTAGAAAGATCGAAGAGGAGATAAAACGCGATGATTGAGTCATTAGATGAGAGGTTTGCTTTCATGGAAGACGGCATCCAAGGAGTAAGAACTTTTGACAAAGTTGGAACTGTTCGAAGGGTAACAGGTTTAATCATAGAATCAGAGGGGCCTGAGGTTAGTATTGGTCAAGTTTGTTCTATTGTGTCAGATCGTCACAACGAGAGAATTGAGGCTCAAGTTGTTGGTTTTAGAGAAAATTATGTATTACTAATGGCTTTGGATAGTGTGCATCTAATTCATCCAGGTTGTAAGGTATCTTCGCAGCGTAACAATAACCATGTTCCATCTGGGCAATCCCTTCTTGGTCGAATAATTGATGGAATGGGACGACCCATCGATGGTAAAGGACCTTTACTCGCTGGTCGTCGTGAGGGTTTTTATGCTGAACCTCCTAATCCTCTGAGAAGATCTTTGATTTCAGAACCTTTTGGAACAGGTATAAAGTCAATTGATACATTTACCCCTCTTGGTATTGGACAAAGAGTTGGTATTTTTGCAGGTAGTGGTGTTGGAAAGTCAATACTTCTAGGCATGATTTCGCGAGGTTCTGATTCTGATGTTAATGTTATTTCACTTGTCGGAGAGCGAGGCAGAGAATTGCGCGAGTTTGTTGAAAAAGATTTAGGGCATGAGGGTATGAAAAAGACCGTGATCGTCGTATCTACTTCTGACCAACCTGCACCTATGAGAATCCGGGCTTCCATATTGGCAACTGCTATTGCAGAAGGATTTAGGGATGAGGGATCAAAAGTGCTACTTTTAATGGATTCTTTAACCCGTTTTGCTATGGCTCAACGAGAAATAGGTCTTGCAGCAGGTGAGCCTCCTGCATCTCGTGGTTATGTTCCCTCAGTATTCTCTCTTCTACCAAAGCTTCTTGAAAGAACAGGAACTAATGATTCGGGGGCAATTACAGCAATTTACACTATTTTGGTCGAAGGTGATGATATGAATGAACCTGTTGCAGATGCTGTTAGGGGGTTTCTTGATGGACACATAGTTTTAAGCAGAAAATTGGCAAATGCTAATCACTTTCCCGCTGTTGATGTTCTTCAGAGTGTTAGTCGTTTGGATCGTGCAGTGTGTTCAAAAAATGAAGTAGAAGTTATCTCAAAGGCAAGAGATTTACTTTCCATCTATAAACAAAATGAAGATTTAATTAATGTTGGTGCTTATGTCAAAAAGAGTAATCCTAAAATTGATTTAGCGATAGATAAATTTAATAGCCTAGAATCTTTTTTAAAGCAAAGTTATGATCAAGTTTCTTCTAGGGAAAAATCTTTTGAATTGCTTGCAGATATTGTTAAATGAAATCTTTTAAATTTAGATTAGAAACTTTGGTTAACTTGCGTGAATTAGAAAAGGAGCGAGCTGTGAAAGATTACGCAAATGCCATATCTAGCCGAGAAAAAGCTGAAGGTAATTTAAAAACTGCAATTGATTCTCTTGCATATCTTAATCATGAAATTGCGAGAAAAAGGAAATCTGGATTTTCTGGGTTTGAGCAAAAAGATTTTGATTCATCAATTCTACAGGCAAAAGAACTTATTATTGATCGAAATTCCCAGTTAGAAGAGGCTAAAAGCATTGAAAATGCGAAGAGGAAACTTTTTTTAAATGCTGAGTCTTCATTCAAGAGTTTAGTAAATCTCAAAGAAAAAAGTAAAGAATTACACTTAAAAAAAGAGGAGAAAAAAGAAGAGTTGGAACTCGAAGATATTATCGGTTCTCGTTTTGTTTTTAACCAATCATTGTATTGATCATGAAAATTCCACCAATTATTCTAGTTTTGTTAACCGTCATACTGTCTGTTGGATCTGCGGGCTTAATGGTATTCTTGAACAGAAAAGATCTTTTTGATAAAGCCCCAGTGAAAGAAGCTAAGTTTACAAGTATTGAGTTTGATGCTGATGATACTAGTTATTCTCCCGCTGAAACTCACTCGATGAATCAATTGTCTAAAGAATTAGCAGCATTGAAAGAAAAATTATTGGAGCGAGAAATTGAGTTAGATTCTAGAGAGTCCGCAATTTCAATGGATTTAGAATCATTGGAAAAACAGAAAAATGAATTAAAACAGATCCGAGAAGATTTAGCCTCTAGACTTGCTGAGTTTGAACAACGTGAAGGTCAAGATTTAAGTGAAGCGAGATTAAAGGAATACAAAGATACCGCAAAAAGGTGGGTTGAGATGGGACCAGAAGTAGCAAGTATTGAGATTCAGAACTGGAGGCAGAAGAGAAGATTTGAAGAAGCTCTTACCATATTTGAGCAACTTAAGGCAGAAGAAAAAGCTCCAATTATTGCCTTTATGTTGAATAGTGATGAGGATGCATTAATAGAGTTAGCTGATGCTCTTGCAATGAGAGACCGTGGTTTATTGCCAAACTTAGATTTTCAAGATGATTCAACGGTAATGCCCGCAAATTGATCTTTTATGAGTTTATCAACATCTATTGATTGTAATAGCATTTCATCGCCTCCGTCACCTAAAGTACAATCCTTAGGCAAAAATGGTTCTTTTTGGATCCCAGAGCGATTATCTGATCAAAATATAAATTCGAAGATGGCCAATAGTAATAAAAAAAGTCGTTCTCTGAATTCCGAAAATCAATCTCGGTCAGAAGTTGCAGGTAATTTAAAAAACAAAAATATTAATCCATCGAATATTTCATTAGGTTTTGAAAAAAAACTTAAAATTTCAACTAAACTTAATAATACAAAAGCCGTTCCTGAGATTACAAAAACTAATTTCTCTAATGCTTCTGCACAAGCTAATCACCAGACGATATATGTATCAACAGTTGGGCATGTTAAACTTTCAAGTACGTTCGCTAATGATAGTAATAATCTTTATGCAATTACTACCTCTGCTAAAGAATCTAAAACCAGTGCTAATATTTTTAACCATTTGTTATATTCTTCGAAGTCTAACTCTACAGATAAAGACGGGGGACAAAAAAATGGTAAAAACAGAAGCCGTAATGGCATAAATATTGCTTCTTGTAGTGCGGATATGGAATTTCTTGATAAAAACAGCATTAAGTTTTCATCGATTGTTAAGGCATCAGATGCGTTAATGTGTGATTCAAATTCTGTTTCTAAGTTTGTAGATTTTGTCGGAAAGTCTGTACTTCCACGCCTAGCCTATTTAAGTAGATTTGAGAAGAAAATAGTACGATTTGCGATTGATCTTCCTAATGGTGAAAAGATGGGAGTAAGGCTAGAGAAATCTCCATCAGGATTTTCTATTTGTTTTATTGCTGACAACAGAGATGTTCGAGAATTGCTTGATTCATGCAAAAGCCTCATTTCCAATAATTTAAACAAATCTAATAGTAGTTTAGTGGATATAAATATTTTTTCTGATTATCAAGAAATGGATAAATTTTTTAACAAAGCAGCCTAAATTATAATGATTAACACGATTGCATCATCTCAAGTAGTTTCAAACCCCCGGGATTCATCTTCATCTAATGTATCTGCTAAATCTAGTGCTGCTTTGCAAATGGATGACTTTTTGCAACTTCTTACTAGTCAGATTAGTAATCAAGATCCGTTGGAACCCATGAAAGATACGGAATTTATTTCTCAAATGGCCAACATTGCATCCCTTGAGCAAATGCAACAATTTACAAAAGGTTTTGAAACTTTTGCTTCTTCACAGAAAGATTTAGTTGCACAGGCATATTTAGGAAAAATGGTTAATATTTCTCAAGATGGTCTCGAAATATCTGGTCTTGTTGATTCCGTTGAGAAAAGTTCAGAAGGGGATATTTTTGTTTCTGTTAACAACAAAAATTATCTCCCTTCCAATATCACGAAAGTAAGTATTCCAGAATAGTTTATGATTGCTTCACTGCACAACGGTATAACGGCTTTAAAAAGCCTAACACAAGGTCTTCAGGTTTTAGGTAATAATATATCCAATGTTAACTCATTGGGATATAAGTCGACTCGTGCCAATTATTCCGATAATTTTTATTTACACTTAAACGATGCTGAATCAGGTGCAGATGGAATTCCAAGTAATAATCTGCAGCAACAAGGAACTGGAGTTAATGTTGGTTCTGTTTCCTCTGATTTTTCTCAAGGGACAATTGAAATAACTGGATTAGACTTAGATTTAGCGATTCAAGGAGAAGCACTCCCTAATGGTGGAGGTTTTTTCGAGGTTGCAGATCCGGTTACAGGTGAGCTTTTTTATACTCGAGCTGGTTCTTTTGAATCAACTGTTGATGGCTTTGTTGTTACTAGAGATCAATTTAAATATCAACTTCAAGGATTGGATGGTCCACTTGTAGTTGCTCCTCAGCAAGGAGAATCTTTATTAGTTCGTCGGGTTGAGCAAGATGGCAAAATTAATTTGGTGGTTAATAAAGACGGTGCAGATCAGGTTCGAGGATCTGGTCAGATAAAAATTACTAATTTTCTATCACCTCAATATTTGAGAAGGACTGGTAATGGTTTTTACTCAAACGGTCAAGCCGGGCAGAATCTTGCTGGAATTAATGACAACACAGTCCCTGCTTCTGGTTCTAATGGGAAGCTTAAGCAATACGCCTTAGAATTATCTAATGTTGACCTTACTAATCAGTTTGCTTCAATGATATCTCATCAACGTTCTTTTCAGGCTGGATCTAGGGTTGTCACTACTTCTGATATGATTCTTAGTGAAGCCGT
>MDSZ01034559.1_pt1 | contig 26103 bp, 13 predicted proteins | sample 811201 | NCBI WGS metagenome assembly MDSZ01 (sample SAMN05326647, study PRJNA326480) | marine metagenome | isolation source: seawater | place: Indian Ocean: North | collected 2010 | reverse complement strand
TCCCAAAGTGCTTTTTCCTTTTTACCTAATTTTTTCTTTAAATTGTAAATTAAAGATTTTTTACCAATGTATTTTTTATTTGTAGGTAAATGAGTTGTTTGATAAACAAAACCGTATGCATTGTTAGGAAGATCAGAAATCTCATTGATTTCTGATCCCCTATATAACCATTTTATCATATATTATTGATATTAAGTATTTATTACAGCAAATGAAGCTGTAAATGGTGTATCATCTGCTATTACTTCACCACCTTCTCCATCTGTAAATGTAAATGAACAAGTGTTAGCACTTACTACTATATTTAAGCTGGACATTGATAAACCACCAATTAATGTAGTATCTCCACTAATATTACCCATTACTACTGAATACTGATTTATAGAAGTATTAGCAACTGTAAATATACCTGAAGTGTCTCCATCTGCTACTGCTGCTTGCATTTGATTTTGAACAGTAAATTTACTACCTGTTGCATCCATATGAGTTCCATCAACTGATGGTACTATTGAATTTGGCATACTAAATCCACTTCCACTTATTACTCCTGAAGCTGTTATTTCTCCTGCTGTTCCTTGTATTGATACTGTTCCAATTCCAAATGTTGCATCACCTTCTACTACTAAATCTCCACTTGCGCTTATACCTCCTGATACATTTAAAGTATATAAAGGATCTGTAGCTGTTTCATTTCCAAAGCTTACACTACCTGTAACATATAATGATTGTTGTCCTGTTTGTGTAACAGAGTTAGTACCATGTTGGCCAATTTCTACACTATTAAATGATCCAGTTCCTTCTGAACCTGTAGCTATTATATTAAGAGCTGTTACACTATTACTTGCAGTTACTACTCCATTAAAGTGTATTTTGTCTGCATTTGCTTCAACAAGAACAAGATCAGATACAGAATCTCCATGAATTGAAAAGTCTATGTCTGCAGATTGTGGATTTACTTGGAATATATCTTGAGTTCCATCGTTTTCATCAAGTACCATAAAACGTGCACTACCTGCTCTAAAGTCTATATAATCATCTCCAAATAAAATGTATGTGTCTGTATCATCAGCATGGTAAATATGAGCTCCTATATAAAGATCAGTACTTGCACTTATAGCTCCTGATACATTTAAAGTAGAAACTCCATCAGATAATAAATTTCCAAACCCTACACTACCAGTAACATACAATGATTGTTGTCCTACTTGTGCAAAATTACCATAAGTACCAATAGTTACACTATTGAAAGATCCAGTTCCTTCTGAACCTGTTGCAAAAACATTAAGACCATATACACCTGTACTGGCACTTACTGCTTGTGATGCTGTTATAGATCCTGATGGTCCTAAAGTTGTTATATCACCTGCAACTTCTAATATTGCTGCTGGTACACCTATACCTGAACTACCTAATCTAAATGATCTACTACTACCATCAAAGAATGCAAAATTTGTTCCTCCTTCAGTAAATCTAAAGTCTTGATCTGTTCCTACTGCAAAAACAAGATCACCTGCACCACTAATTTGAGCTTGTCCTGTTGACCCTCCATTATTCATGTATATGTTTTCTGTGTCTACTTCACCGAATGAAGCTGTAGTCGCTAAACTTCCTGTTACACTACTACCAGAAATTCCTACAATACTTCCTGTTATGTCTACATTATTACCTCGAAGAGTACTTTTATAAGAAGGATAACCAAAAATAGATCCTGCTGATGTTCTTACTCTAACTATAATTTGTGTATTAGCTAATATGTCTACAGTATCAGATCCTAATTGTATTCCTGTTTGGGCATCATCTGTGTGTGCCATCCATTCATCTGTTTCAAGATAATCAAATGAACCTGTAACTGCGTATACAGTATTACTTGAACTTATATTATCTGACGCTGTTATGTTTATACATTCAATATAATCTGTTTCAATAGTACCAGATATTGTATTTGCGAATATTGTATTCCATTGTTTTGCCGCAGAACCTAAATTATATGTGTTAGTGGCATCTGGAATTATACTTGAACTTATTTCGGCCCCAAAAGAGACTGAATCTATATCTTCATTTCCTAAGTTTATATTACCATTTGCAGTAATATTTCCACTGACAAAAAGAGAACCAGAAACACTTACAGTTCCGGTTGTCCCTGCTAAGGGGGTTATATTGTTTACATTTAAATTACTCATTGTTCATTAGGTTTTATCTGGTTTTTGTTCTACTATTATAAATATATATTTTTTTTAAAAAAATTACTCTACTGTAATAGGTATTAGGTTAAAGTTAGTTATTATTACATCTGCTTGATCTAATATAGAATATTCTACTCCTTGAATAATTGTAATTGATGGATTGTAATTACTAACCCAAAGTGCTGCATTATGACCATTCATTACAGTAGTGCAACATCTTATTGTTGTTGCATTTCCAACAGTCATTGTTCCTAAGTAAGAACAAACTTCTGAAAAACATTTTTTTGTTTGACCTTCATCTGAAATACTTACTATTTGAGGTGTACCTCTATCAACTAATAATCCTGAAGAAGATATTACTCCACTTGAACTTATATCGCCTGAGGCTGTTAAGTTTCCTTCTAATTTAGTATCATCTAAGAATGATATTCCATCAATATCTCCTCCTGTTGATTGAAAATTATTTGCTATAATTAAACCACTTGCTGATATATTACTTGCTGTTATATCTCCTGCAAATCTAGTTGATCCTTGGATTACTCCTCCATCTCTTAAGTTTAATGTACTATCAAATACATCAATAAAATTTTGTTGAGTAGGTCTATCCCCTTTTTCAAAAAATGATTTTAATACTGCCCTAGATTGTGTAGTCATGTCCCGTTATTTTAGTGATTATATTAAGAGTCCCATTTTAATACATTTATACATATTTAAGAATCCCACCTCACTATAAAAGTTGTATCAGTTTCGTTAGAAGTCCTTATGGGTTGACCAAGTTTACCTACTACTAATAATTCTCCTTCATCATTATATAAACCTATAGTAGTTACATAGGGTTTAAATAAAGAACTTGTTGTAAAGTCAGCTAATTCATAATTTTTATTTGATGCAATTTTTCTTGCTGTAGTATTTAATGTATCATTATATTCATGTTCATCAACAGTACACTGATATTCATGTTCATATATTAGGTGTGATCCTTGAAATTGTAATACATTTATACCAAATTCTGCTTCAGATTCAACTATAACCATATCTTCTATTGCTAAATCTCCTACTCCAAAATCTCCTAAAATTTCAAAATATTTTGGGTGAGTTATAGTAGCAAATCCATTTTGATAAAATATATTACCAATGTAAGGAGAGTTATTTACACTTTCAGACATAAGTTGAATAGGATAAAATTCAAAATAATCACCATTAATTGTACTTCCTATAGAGCTCGTAGCAGCAAATGATTTATCCCATATATTAATATGACTTAATTCACCGTGATAAAAAGCATCTACATTTTCTATACCATATAAAGCTGATGTATCACTTTTATCTCCTTTTGCTCCTATATATAAATTTGCTCTATTTTGAGTTGATCTTTTAGTTGTATCACTAGCTGATGCTACTTTATTACTATTTATATAAAGTTCCATTACAGAAGCTGAGCTTTGACATAAAATGTGAAATGGTTGTTCAGCTGTTTCTCCTGCACTATTTGTGCAAAATCCTGAAATTGATATTTTTTGATCTCCATCATATCTATCAAAATAGATTGATGAACTTTGCATATATATTTCAAAAGGAAATTGTGTTTCAGAATTTATATTTGCTGTTTGTGAATTACCTTCAACATTAGTATTTAATACTGCAGATCCTCCTCCTGCTGTAGTTGTTGTTACTGGTGGTATTTCTGTTTTTGTTGTGCTTTTAGAAATTATATAACGTTTATTATTATCCATTGGTGTAGTTTGAGCTATGGATTGTTTTCTAACTAATAAATGTGCTGCTGGTGAGTACATTAACTCTTCTTCATATTCAATATGAGTTATTTGAACTGTTAATCCTGCACTATTTTCATCTGTAGTACCACCCTGTCCTAAAACTCCAATAACATCTCCAACACTGTAGCCAAATGAAGATTCAAGGCTTGATTCATTTACACTTATATCAACTACATTAAAGAGTTCTTCTGTTTGATTAAAAAATTGCTCTACACCCTCTTCATCCACCCCAGTATCTATTATTGAAGGTACGTTAGTTGCAACAGTTATGTCAAAATGTAATCCTGTTGGAGTAGGTACATCATCATTTTGGGTATAGAAAAATAAATCATTAACCCCAGTTACAGTATTTGCATTATTATAAACAACATATGATTTTACATTTTCAATAAATCCTGTTTGATTTGAATTGATAGAAGATGAATTAGGATAAAATGAATTTGGATCTCCACTTATAACTACTGGGTAATCTGCCGGAGTGGGTCCGGGAGTGTCTGCTGCAAAAGTATAATAATCTTCACCCTTTATAACAGCACCTTCTAACAGTTGTATGTAAGCTTCGTTAGGAGGGTCAAATGTATTCCATACAGGGAAGTTAATAGCTTCTGGAGTAAAATTTAAACTAGTATCAATTGGTTCAGCTGAATTACCAAATGAACCACATTGAGTCCAAGTTCCATCCATATGTTTTATAGCAAAACCACCATAAATAGGATCACCTGTATTATAATCACCTGAGGGGGCTTCAACTTGTGCGATACCACCTACAAATTGTACTCTAAATTCTATACCTACAATTTTAGGTGGTTTATTTTCAAAGTCTACCCTCATAGGATAATAAGGTAAATTACCATTTGGAGTAGCTCCAAGATTAGGAGAAGTTGCAAGTTGATTATTAAAAGCTCCACCACCTGAAATATAGGAGCCTTGCATTGCAGTATCTTCTTCTACTAAGTTAATAGCAGACCCACCAAAATTTGTATTTACAACATTAAGTGTAATAGCATCAGCTATATTTCCTACTATTTGTGTATTAAGGCCTAGTAGTCTTGTTGTAGTAAAAGTATTGTTAGCAATTTCTGATACGTTATCTAATGACCCTCCACTTCCAACTAATAAATAATTAAAGTCTTCTCCTAGCTCTAATTGATTTTCAAAACTAAAATCACCTACAAACTTTCTAGGTGCTTTAGAAGGTACTATCATTACTTCTTTATAAACTCCATCTTCAATTCTACCATTACTAGTATAAAATACTAAATCTCTACTACATTCTACTAAATCTCCTGATCCACCACTCCATATGTCTGTAAAGGTTCCTCCTACCTGTAGCCCTAAATCTCTATCATTTTCTAAAAACCCTCCAACATCAAAATCTCCTTGAATAAAGTCTTGATTATCACTTTGCATCCATGAATTACCTACATTATTAACCTCATTAAACATGAATCCTATACCTGTTTGTTCTTCATAATCCTCAATATAGAATCTCGCTTGTTGCATTAATTTTGCATTAACAGTTGGATAAAAACCTGCATTTGTATTACCAACTGGAATATTAAGACCTGCACCATTAGTAACATCTTCACCTGTTAGCTCGCCATCCTCAGGTCCTAATATTGTAAAAGATTGATATCTTTGATAATCTACTTTATTCGTAAAGGCATCAGCTAAAGAATAAATAATATGGTCTTCTAAAGGATTATCAATAAATGCATTTGTTATTAATCCTTCTGAATCTGTACTTACGAGTACTCTTATTTTATGTTGATAAGGTTGGTTTGGAAGATAATTATTACTAAAGTTAGTAAAAGCATCAGGAGAACCATCCCCATCAAACCAGGGTATTAAACTATTAGTTCCATTTTGCCCATATTCATAATTTTCTCCAGGAAAAGGAGAAAAGTATGAATTTATATAATCTTGTTCAGAACAAGGTGACATTGATGGTCCTAACAACATATATTGTTCTTGAATAGTAGGAAGGCCTACTCCATTATAAAATTGTGGTACATGTTCAGCTATAGCATTATCAAACCCAGTTATTTGGTTTATCGAATATCCATAATACCAACCATCTTGACCTACTACTACTGTTGGGTCTTCACAATCTCCATTAGGATGTGTAGTTGCAGGATTAGCGTACGTAGTTCCTTGTCCAAATCCAGTATGTGTAGCATACATAGGTTCATCTACTAAATTTGGAGGAAATGCTGCAGTTTTATAGACATATGGTTCTCCACCCTGAAAACCTGCATATCCATTATCAGGCATTTGGCCAAGTCCTTGTTGTCTTCCTGTTTCTCTATAAACTACTATGTCTGTTATAAGTCTAAAAGTAAATGGTGGCATATATATTCCCTCTATCCCACAATTAAAAGTTGTTCCCATTACATTTGCTGAGCTTCCACAAAAAATAGAAAGTCCAGGACATTGTGTGAATACATCCAAACCCTCTGTAAGACCTATAGATGTGTCTTGATACGGTTGTGCGTATATAGCTCCATCAGCATTTAAAGAACCAAATACTTTATATATTTCGTTCATTTCATCATAACTAGGTAACCACCAGTCACTAAATCCTCCTGCATTACTGTTTTTAACAGCCTCAATTACTGGAAGAGATTGTGCGTCTTGAGTGGGGTTTAGCCATGCATTTGTATTTGTTTCTCCACTACCTAATATAGTTGATCCTGAAGCTAAAGTTGTAACTTTAGAATTTTCATATTTTAAATAAAAAGCTGCTAATCCTCCTTCGTATGGGGGGTCAAAATTTCCACCAGGTCCAAAAAGTCCCTCCATTGTGTCTGTTTCTCTTCCTATAGTATTTGGAAAACTAGAAGTATTAATATATCCTGGAAAGGCATTACCATAGACTGCGTCAGCAGCTGCATTTTGTTCTAGGTACCGTAGATTAAATCTATTTTCAATACTATTTACATCATCTAAGTCTCTAAAAGAATAATGGTTATATCCTGATTTTGTTGGTTCTCCTACTAATGTTAATGCATCTCCTGCCTCTAGTGAAAAATTAGTATTATTAACAAAATTTAGAGATTCTCTATATCCTCCTTGAAATTGAGTTTGTAGTGTTTGTATTTCAGGGTATACTATGTAGGCCATTTCCTCTTCCTCATCTATAGCAAATACAATTCCTCCTCCATATGGTTGTCCTATTCCTACACCTGTTTCATTATCTAAGTCTACTGGTATTTTTGGTTTAATGTAAAAAGAGACAGCAAAATCATCTCCTCTATTAAAATCATATTTTGTATCGTCAGGTGATACAATGTAGGATCCTGTTATTGCATTAAAGTTCATTGTTGAAAATGTACCTAAAGGTGATTCTAAAGATCCTAAAAAGGAAGATGGAGAAAATCTTATATTATTAAATTTTAATCGATTAAAAAAATAACTATCATCAATGTCTATAGAAGATGTAGGAGATGTATATAAAATAGGAGCATTAGGATTAACTTGTCCTTGTCTGTAGAATTGTTTTATTACTTCATAAGGTTTACCTTGAGGATCTCTAAGTTTAATAGCATAATCAGGAAAAACTCCTAAATCATATAATTTAAACCCTTTAATAGGATCTAATCTAAATAAATTAGATCTAACATCAATAGGGTAGTTATTTACATTAGTTCCACTAATTATTAAATTTCCTTTTCCATCATCAACTATATGTTGGTCAGATGATGAAAGATAAAATGAAGTTGGTTTTATTTCATGCCCATATAAACCTGAAGGGATAGAAAGTATATTAGCTTTTTCATATAACTCTCTTTTTTGATCTAAATAATTAAAATTACCAAATCTATTGGCATGAGATGTTTTAAAGTTTTTGTAAAAAAGATGATCTATTTGATTATACTTAATAGTATTAATAGGATCAAAAAGCCCATCAGGATTAGTACTTGCACTACTATAAAAAGAAATAGATTCAGAAGTCCAACGAGCAGAATAATGATTTACTTTGTTCTCAGAAGCTGAAGAGGATACGAAGTCATATTGTTTATGAGCATTAAAGGGGACTATTGCAAAGTCCTGGACTGTAAACTTTTTATAAACTGACATTCAAATAACATTATTAATAATCTAATTTTACTCTAATTAGAGCTTCTTTTGTAAAATCTTTTGTAACAGGTTGACTTAATTTAGCAACTGCTATCATATCTCCTGCATTGTTAAATAATCCTACTGTAGTTATATAAACTGTAGGGTTATCTATCATTGAATCAAAATTTAAAGTTCCTGTATCATCTACAAAAGAAGGATTGGTTGTGTAATTATAATCTAAATTTTTAGCTCTTACAAAATAATATTGAGACGTTACTTTTTCTTCACTATCTAATATAAAAGTATCACCTCCAGGACCACCAGAAGATCCTGCATTAGATCCTGACATAGAATTTCTTAAAAGTTGTTGGTTTCTATCTATATTTGTTGATACTGCTGGGTTTTGTCTTGCACTAAGAGATCCTGAAAAACAATCAGCATTTAATATAATAATTCCAGCATCAGGATAAAATAATCCATAAGAAGCTTTTGTTACAGTTGATCCAACTGTTATATTAACTTGACCTAAATCAGATCCTGACATTATACCATTAGCTCCTGATACTATATTAAATTGTCTTCCTAAACTAGTTTGTGTTGATACACCAGCTTTTGTAACACTATCATCTGTTAATTCTACTTCGGTTAGACCATTATTAAACTTCATAGCTCCTGAAAGGTGTAAGTTTAATGTTCCTGGTTTTAAATTATGTTTATATCTAGCTCTATTTACATTTACAACATAAATATGATCTGGAGTATGGTTATTAAACGAGAAAAAGGTTGTTTCATCATTATATACTAATTGTTGATACTGACCATATATAACTTTTGAAGCTCCTATACCTAATGAACCGGAACTATCAGTAAATGCTGGAGATCCTGATCCCATTCTATGGCCATAAGCTATAGAACATTGAACTTCAACAGAACCTGTTAAATTATCTGTTGGTTGGTTAAATAATTCTACAAAAAATTGACCAGAACTAGTAGGTGAACTAAAATTAGCTTGTGTTGAAGATGTAAATTGTGCTTGAAAATTATTTTGGTTATTTGACCAAGTTGAAGTGACAATTCTATCTGTTGATATTACTTTGTCTCCGGGTGAAAATAGTGTTAAACTCATTTTTTAATTTTTAAATATTAGGATGTAGATACCCCTGAAGTAGATGCTCCTGAAGTTGTTGTTGATGTTTTAGACACTTCTATAGGTAATGTTATTCTAGCTCCTGTATCTAATCCTTCAACAGTTAAAGTTGTTATTAATTTATTATTATTTCCAAATAAAGAAGTACTAGTAATAGCTGTTATAGAAATGTCTGATCCTACTACTGTTTCACTTACTGCTGTAGAAGCATAAGGTTGTCTTGTTGTTTGTCCATTTGTTCCTCCTGATGCTACAAATTCTGTTACTAATCTTCTATCTGCTATTGTAAATCTATATGCACTTTCTTTTTGATTAACATTTGATCCTCCAAAATTAACTGTTGAAGGAGAATATGTTTGGCCTGTACCTATAGTTAATGCTATAAGAGTAGGCATACTTCCAATAAAAGGAATTACTGAAGTTCCTCTATTTAATGTAACTAATCTAGATTTCATTATATTAGTTTCATCAGGAATAGCCTCAATTAAAGGCATATTTTCGATTGCTTCACCTGCATATTGAGATCCATTTGGATGATTTTCATTAAATAAGGTGTAATCTATTTCATCATCACCTAAAGCAAATTGAGTTATCATAAAAGAACCATCATTTCTTGCTAATAATTCTCTTCCTCTTTTTGTTAAAATTGCGTCTACTGTAATTGAGCTGTTATCTAAATATCCCATATTGTTTTGTTTTATTATAAATATATATTTTTTTAAAAAATTGCATTTTTTTTATAAATCTGGTGATGGTGGAGATGTAGTTGATGTTGTTGCTTCTACAATTCCTGCTTTTTGTAGATAAAATTCTACATTTTTTCTTATGTCTCTATCTAAAAATTCAGGTATAATAACTAATCCTTGGTCTCCAATACCATCAAATAATTCTGTTGGTTTATCTATATCCATTATTAATGTGTGATCTCTATCTAAAAATGAAATATCATATTGAAAAGCTTCACAGCCTGTTTTGCCAAATTTAGCTTCAATTGATCCTGAATAGAAATTTTCTGGTTTAAAGGACAGTCGTACCATATCCTGCAGTATGATTTGTCCTTGATTTAGTACATAACCGGGGCTAAATCCTACTTGGTAATTTTGGCCATTATTTCCTGCCATTAGATAGAGACTTCCACTTACTTCCATTTCTTCTGGGTTAAAGAAATTTATTGTAAATATACCAAATAAACTACTAATAATTGGAAAAACTTCAGTAGGGAAATTATCAGATGGTAATTTTACAGTATATGGAGCTCCAGTACCTAACCATCCTGCAGAATAATATTGTGTAGTAGAAAAGCAAAAGAAAGGATCAATTGTAGGTAAAAATTTAGAATCTCTTTTTCCTTTAAAAGTAAGTTCATTTATTTTAGGTATAGTATTAGCTCCAGGTAAATGTGCTTCTGCTGTTGAAAAACGAAGTTTATCAAGAGTCCTTTGAGGATCAATTTGAAAAGTACTTATACTTCTTTCATCATTTGTTCCAGGAGCAAAATCTTTATCACCTTCTAAAAAGGTACAGTATAGTTCTACATCATTTTCTATAGAATAATTTAAACTAGAACTACATAAAAATTCAACTGTTTGCCCATAAATAGTATCAGTAAAGTTTGCAACTCCTCCTGATTCTACTTCATCATTTAAAAACCCAAATCTTCTAGTATGAAAATCTGTAGTAAATTTGTTTTTTATAATTGATGAAGAATTAAACATAGGACCTATGTTAGGTAATAGATCTTCAGGGCCTTCAAGATTTGTACCTGCTTCAAAAATGTCTTCATTATCTATTATAGAGGCAAATGTAAAGCATAATTCTCTATTACCTATATCATCATGAATTCCTGAATCTTGAGTAAGATCTATAGGGAATTGTGATAATCCTGCAGTTGGGTTTATAGCACCACTAATTTGGGTTTGGTCTATTCCAAACATATGAAAATTTTCTCGTACTAAATTAGCATCATCTACTGGAGCCATTCCTTGTGAACTTTGTAAGTCAAAAGATCGACGAACCCTATCATAAAGAAACATAGTATTTTTATTTAAGGCTCCATCAGTTGTTTGACCAAATCCATTTACACCATTTTCATCTGGTTCTGTTTGTCCATTAAATTTGTAATTAAAACTTTTTAAAAGGTATCCTTTATTCATTTTAACATGATATTCAGACTTTAAATTATTTGCAATAGATTCATCTATAACTTTACAATTTGCACTACTTCCTGCTGGAAAGTCTTTAGTTATAAATCTATTAAATTCATTAAATCCTTCTGCTTCTTTATCTAAAATTTGAACTGAATTATCTCTTTTATTAATCAAAAGTATTTTATTTATTCCTACATAGGAATGACCTTTTATAGTTGCAAATTGTTCATCTTCTTTCCCTCCTACTACTGTATTTGCTATGTATAATGCTGTTGTTTGGTTTTCTATAACGGGATTTTTTCCAAAAGAAGTATCTCCTTTCCAATCTGGATAATTTAATTTTTTATATATTTCATATAAATTTCTTTCTGTTGTTCCATCTCCTCCTTGTCCAGTGCCTGCAGGTAAGAAATTAAGATTGAAACCAGATTTTGTTTGTATTTCAGTTTGGCTTAAAACATTTTTAATAGTTTCCATTTCTCCTGTAGACACATTCTTTAATAACATACCCTGTGTTATTCCTTTATCTTGAAATTGTCCGTTATTATCTATAAAGACATCATTCAGTTCATCTAAGTTAGTAGATCCATTAAATCTTCCCCTTGCTACTAATGTATTACTACCAGAAGTTGTAAATTTATTGATTCTTCTACTTGTTAATTTTGATCCATAATAACGAGTATTTCTCCACCCATGTAAGTCTAAAAGAGCATCATCAAATTCTACATTAAAATCTTTTTCAAATACTTCTTCAAAAACTTCAATACCTACAATATCAGTTTCGCTACCATAACTAACAGAAGGATTATTTAAGATAGCATTTGCACTATCTCCTCCTATCAGTCTTATCATCATAAATTGATAACCATCATAAAACCCATCTTTCATAGGTCTTGTTGAGTGATTATGACCACCAAAACCTTTTACATGTTGAGATAAATTTTGTACTGAGGTTCCAAAATCATCTACTAATCTCATTGTACCAGGGAAACCTAATTGAGCTGGATTTAAAAGAGGGTCCCTTCCATAATTCCATGGATTATTAACAGCATCTCCATTAAAAGAAGTTACTATACCAGCAACCCAAGTACCATCATCTTGAACTAAGATATTATTATAATAAGGTAATGATCCTCCTACAAAATCAGGGTCTCCAAAACCTGGTAGGTTTTGTTCATATGTTAAATTTGGTTGATTTAAATCATTTAAAAAATAAAATTGAAAAGAAAAAGGACCAAAACAGGTTGTAGTTATTTTTACTTGTCTAGGGTTGATAGGTCTACCAAAATCATATGTAAATTGACAAAAATTTTCATTATTATCAAAATATGAAGAACCATCATTTGCATGTCCTGCTAGTCTATAACAAGTAGAATACTTACCGTCAAACATATTTTGTAATAAATTAGGGCTTTGTACTATATTTGAAGAGAAAAAATCAGGATTTCCACCAAAATCAGGTCCTATATTTATTGCAGAATTTAAAGGAGTAGCAGGATGGTTTTGTGTATCTTTAATATTAAAATCATTTGAAACAACAGTACCATCTTGAGGATCTATAAATTGATACAAGAAATCTAGTATATTACTAGCTCTCATTGGTATTTTTCTATACTTTGCCATAACTGTTTATTGTTGAATGAATTGATTAATATCCATATTTGTAGGTTCTGGTACAGGCCTAACCCGATAATATATACGAGATAATCTTGCAGCCGGTGCATTTCCTAATAAAACATCTGATTTATATTGAATGCTATTTGATCCTGTACTGTCTGGTTTTATAGGGGCTTGAGCTATGTTTTGTTTTTGATCTAAAACATAACCACTTACATTTATAGTAGTATTTGTTCCTATATCTTTTCTAAATCTATTATCGTTATCTAATTGGTTTGATACCATACCTGCATAAGATACTGCACTTCCACCTCCTAATGAACTGCTATTTAGATGAAAAGCTTTTTCTGGGTCTATTTGAAAATCAAATGTATGATGAGATCCTGTAGTCATAGTTTGGCCATCCATTCTTACAGGTAATTCTCTTGCAAATTTAGTTCTTTCTAAATAATGTGGTTCAATTAATAAACCTGTTTTTGTGTTTGCTTTAAAAGGAACAAATTGTTCAACAAGTTTAAAAAGAGTATGATCCATATATTGAACTAATTTAATATAGTCCCAATAATTATATCTATTTCTTCTTACTTTTTTAAAGTATATATCTTTAATTTCTTTTAAATCTTCATAATTAGATGCTGTTTGAGCTGAAGGTAAGGGAGATCCTATATAATCATCTAATCTAAAAGCACCTAAAGTATACATTATATCTTCATTTATTTCAGTAGTTGGTGAAAAGAATACTCCTAAGTCTTCAAAATCTTGTGGTTGTCTATCTAATGTAGAGTTTTCAGATTTTATAGTTGTTGATAATATGTCATCATTTACTGTTCCTTCATCTAGTCTAGTTTTTTCACTTGTCATTGAAATACCAACAGTGTCTGGAGTTAAATGATAATGGTTTTCTAAAGTTTCTTCCCATTCTAAAGAAGATGTTAATGTTGATTCTACTTGAGGTACTAATTCAACTGAAAGGTTTGTTATGTCATATGATACTCCATCATAAGGCCAATCTTGGAAAGTATTTGTTTGATAATTTGTAAATGGCCTTGTTCTGTGTTGGAGAAATATTTGAGAATGTATATGGTTTGGATAATTTGGAAACATTGGCATACTAGTATAGTATAGTCCTTGACCCCTACTATCAACCCAATTTTGATATTCAGGATCATCATTAGGCGGTACATCAATTTTTATTAAAAATTCATATTCTACTCCTTCATCAGAATAAATGTTTTCAGAAAGGTCTATTTCGGTTTCATTTGCATTAATGTTATCATCATCAAATTCTATTACATTTTGTCCCTTAGCAAAATACCCATATCCTCTTTCACTAGAATCAAAAGGACCAAAGTTTGCAAAAGGTTCTGGGTAAAATAAATTTGGAAATATTCCATAAAAATAATTAAAGTAACTTTGGTATTGAAAGTGGTGGTCAGGTTTTTGTGCTTTTGTCCATATACCAGCATATCCATTTCCATCGTATTGATTACCAGCTGTTCCTTGTGGCCATCCTTGTGAGTTTGGTGCTAAATCATTTGCTTTTGCTGCAGGTTCATCATAAAATCCTACACTATTAAAGTTTGCATCACTATTACTAGAATCAGGCCAATATATTCTATTTCCTTTAGAATCTGTTTTACCCCCAAGATATTTATTAAAAGAACCTGGTCTATTAGGTACATCAATGGTTTTTCCTAAATCAACAGTAGCCATTCCTGAATATCCTTCAGGTGAAAATAACATTATATCTAACATGTTACCATAACCATTGCTAGGAAAAGCGTTATCTCCATTTCCTTTTTTAAGATTTTTTATTCTTATTTTTACTTTATATGTTTTCTTTTTAAGAACTTCATTACAAGGCAAATAAACATATGTATTATTAAAAAATACACTTTCAGCTGAAGCTTGCATGGATGGATCTGAGTATCCATTTAGACCTACATTATTGAATTTTATAGCCCCCTGATGTTCATCAAGACTAAAGTAACTATTATCAAAATAATACCAATTTCCATTCCCAGTAAAAATATCCCAATTAGGATTGTTTTGAGTATCTTCACCTACTATCCATGCTTTAGTAAACCCATCACTTCCACCACCTATTTTATAAGGGTTTATAAGTTGACCATTAGTGTCTGCATTAAGGTAATTATATTCTATATTAGGGTGAAAACTTGAACTATCTTGTTGGTCATTACTTCCTAAAGCTCCTCTAAAATATAAATGGTCATAAGAAGAAGAAACTGAATTACCCCCATACATAAAAGGTTCTAATGCATGTTTTATTAAGGTTTTATGTGATAATAATTCTCCTCTATAAAATCTAACTTCTTGTAATGAACCAGAATATGGCATATTAGTTACATTTTTATATATGTAATTATTTCCATTCATATCATAGGGGCCCCCAGGAATATTACCTTGTATTTCACCTCCAAAATCATCAAAAACACCAGTTAGATCATTATTCCAACTTCCACTAGGCGATGCCCCACATATAAAAATACCTTTTGCTGCTCCTCCTGAAGGGTAATTACTAAGTATACCACTTGAAAGACCTATACCCCAAGAGGCAACATGATAATGGTTTGGTATACCATTTTGTACTGATGGTAATGGAGTGCCTATTTTTCTTACACCTGCAGATTGTGTGTAAAAAGATACGTTTTTTAAGAAATTTGATTGATATGCTCCAAATTCTACTGGTGTATGGTCAGAACCAGAATCTGAATTAGTTGCATCTAGTCCTGCAAAAACAAGCCAAAAATCACCATTATATATAGGAAAATAATCTGATTCAAATGATTGTGATAAACTATATTCTGCATTAGAAGGGAATCCTCCAGCATATCTATAAACTAATTTTCCATATTGTGAAGCATCATCTGTAGTAAGTATATCAGATCCTGAATAAGGTTCTATATACATATATTGTGCCATACCCCCATTATGTAATTCATTACTAAAAGAAAAACCGGCATTAGGGTTTGCAGCATCATAATCAGGATAATTAGGACTATAAGGGAGAGTTTGATAAGGATAACTACTACCACTCCAAGTACCTGTACTACTAGCTGAAAAGAATAATAAGACTTGGTCTTTATCTGTTCTTACAGGTTTAATTCTCATTTCTATAGTGTGTGCTTTAGCTGTTGTAAGATTAGGATCTTCAGCGGAACTATAATTAGGGTTTTCAATAGTAGGTCCTAATGAAGAACTCCAAGGAAGATGAAGAAAATAACCAGATTTTCCTGAGTCTCCTTTTAAAGCAAATGCTGATTTTTCATATGTAAAAGTTTTATAATAATCTGCTGTGTCTAAATTCTTTAAAGGACCACTAGTTACTGTATTTCCTCCATATTCTTTTACATTTAAAATAGTAGAAGGTACACCATACACACTCATTAGGGCTTTTATACCTCTTTCTGTTCCTTTTGTTTTTAAAAGATATGGAGCATTATGGTATAAACGTTTCCAAATTTCTTTTGTTATGTCTCCTTTAGGTAAAGATCCTTCATTTGATGCTGTTACTAATGTTTGTCCTTCTGGAGTACTAAGATAATTATTATTAAGATCACTATCATCACCTATTACAAAATCATCTCCAATTGTAAAGTCTCCTACTGTAGTTGATGTAGTTGATGAATCATTTCCTAAGATATATTCTATTAAGTTAGAATTTTCAAATTGATCAAAAGTTTCTATTCCTAAACTTTTTAATTGAAAATAAACTAAATCTTTAGAAATACCTCTTGTATGATGAGAGTCATTTATGTCTGTGAAAGCTTTTATATATGTCCATATTCCATCAAAATGATGTCCTATCATATGAACAAATGTTTTATAAAAATTACTTTCTGGATTATCTAAGATATGATTAGGAACTAAATTTACTAAAGCATGTTCATTTTGTTTATCGTATAAAGAAGCAGATAATAATTGACCTCCATAAAGTGGACTAGATCCTTCTGCACTACCTAACCAAGCTTGAGCTTGAGGTGAAGTTGTTTCATATAATTCATAAGGAGGAAGATTACCCCCTGGTACAGGTGCCTCAAAAGTATTAGTTACACTATATGGCATACCTGCTGGGATAAAAAAGTTACCATCAGTGCCAAGAAAAGTAGACCCTACTTGTAAAATTGGTGTTGATGTACCATTATCTAAATTATTAAGCATCATTCCAGGTTCTATTCCTAGCATAGGGAAATTTATACCACTTATCCCAAATAAAACACCCGGAAAGCCTCCACCATTGTCTCCAGATTGGTATATTGTCCAATCAGTATATAGACCTATAAAATTATATGGGGCATACTCTAATGTATTTTCTTCAACAGAAGTTATTTCAGTATAAGTGTCATTATATGGTGTATATAAAAAATCTCCTGGTTGAACTCCTAAATCTACAAAGTTAACAGAAATATTTGTTACTGAAGTGCCTCCTGAACTTATATTAGTATCTACACCTATATTAGTTCCAGCATTAAAATCATGAAGTACATTTGTATATAAATTAGCTGAGCTTGAAAGAAGTGTTTCTGTTATTGTATTTGTTTTTATTTTTTTAGGCCAAGTTGCCCATGAACCTGATTCATAATATAAAAATTGTTCATAACCATCAAAACCAGCTATAAGTTTAAGTCTTTTTTCTTCAATTGATCTTTTTCGGTCCTCTAAATCTGTTATTTCATAATTTTGTCCTGTGGTAAGAATTTGAAAAGACATACCATTAGGACCATCATTAAATGGAGGTCCTTGAAATAAATCTACCGGTGAAACTTGTAAATAATTATAATTTACTGGGTTATTTACACCATCATTAGTTGCATCATATGCAAAAGTTTGGCCTTCTTCAGGAACTCCCGTTATTATTCCTGTTTCACCTGTTATTGTGTTTTTGATGTTCATGTCTGTTGTTACTCCTAAACCACCTACACTAAAATCAAAATTTGTAGTAAGCATATTTCCACCAAATTGAAGATCAAAAGTACCTTCTACAATTCCTCCTCCAGAGAAATAAGGGCCGGGAAAACCCCCAAGGTTAAGTTGATCTAACTGAGAATCATATATTTCAAGTAATTTTACTTTATATTCGAAGTTTTTTAATCGTTCTGTAGCGTTACTAAAATGTACAAAATTTTCAAAATGATAAGTTACATCTGTATCTTCGGTACTTGAAGAAACAGGTCTGACATATTCATAATCAATAGCAGGGATATCTCTATTTTCTAACTGATTTAAAAGTCTTTGATATGAAGAAGTTAAATTAAATTCTAATATATCATTATATGTTTTAAAACTAGAAGGTATACTATTATTAATTCTGACATCTATTTTAAAATTAGGAGCTCTTAAATGAATACCCTCATCATCTGTTTCTGGGTCTCCTAAATTTATATCTATTATTTGAGGATCTATTATGTTTTCAACTACACTAAGAGTAGATTGTTCTTTAATTGAAGCAGGTAAAGGATCTAATAGTTTTACTAATAATTCATGTTTATTAGGATTTTTATTTAATAAAATATTTATTCCTAATGCTCTAATATCATCTCCAAAATTTAATACAAAATCTCTAAAGTAAGCAGAGCTTTCAATCTCTGATATAAAACTTTTAACAGATCTATCAAAAATATCATTTGATACTTTAGGGGCAATAATTCTAACTTCTTTACGAGAAGGTGATATTTCTTTTATAGAAAAGGGATCAGTAACAGAATCAAATATTTTATTTCTTTGAATATTTAATTTTAATTTATGTCTACCACTAACATATCCTCTATTACTTAATATTTCAGTAGGGTTTATTATTATTTCAAGGTGAGTCTCACTAGGAGATGAGTTTTGAGAAGAATCAGGAAAAGTATATTCTTTAAAATTTGATTCCGAATATACTATTTGATCATTAGCAGCAAGTATATGTAGTTCTATTGTGTCCTCTTTTCTTCCAAAGCCCTTAGGTATCTTTTTTGATACTATATCCTCATTTAGTTGAATTTTTTCTTGAGTTGATATACTTAATATTTTACTGTTATCTGCCATTTAATATGTTATATTGTTATAAATATAATAGTTATAAATCTTGCATAGAGGTTATTGGTCCTAAAGGTGAAGATCCTATTGCTTCTATTCCTTCTTTAGGAACTCTAATAGTTATATTACTGTCTGGGTCTGATCTTCTATATCCTGCCATTACTTTTATAGCTCTAAATACTTCACTATTATATATAGGTCTTGCTTTGCCTCCTTGGATATAATATTTTGTAAAGGGATCAGAAGCTTCTTCAAGAATATCTCCTTCTGCAAAGAAAGGATGTGGGGTTGGGAAGTTTGCTATATCTTCATTTATTCTATGAAGTTGTTCTCTTAACTGTTCTATTTCTTTATCTAGGGGGTTTATAGGAGTTCCTATGTATGCTTTACTTTTTTCTATAAATTCTTTATGTGTATTTACAGTTGAAACCCACATTACTTGATTATTACCATCTACTACATAATAACCTTCTGTTATTTTTTCTCCACCAGGCCCAGTTATACCTTGTTTTGCAGATACTACTGTTCCTTCTGGTTTAACTCCTGTTTGAGGTATTTCATAAAATAATTTATTATAATGTTGGAAGAATTCAAGAACTGTATATTGTTTTACTTGAAATTCAATGAAGTCTCTGTCTAGTTTTGATTCAGCTTCATTTACATCATATATTTTTTTATTTAATTTTATATTTTCAAGATTTGTTTTATCTTTAACTGGTTGAACATAAAGTACCCAATTAGCTTCACGCATTGCTTGTGCATATAAACCTCTATTATTATTTATAGCCTTTCTTTGTGTTGATTTATACCATTCATCACTATCTCCACTAACAATATAGTCTGCTTTAGCAACAACTTTTATTTTTTGTTCCTCATTTAGTCCTAATTCTTTAGATACTGTTTCTATTACTTCGTGTCTAGTCATATTGTTTTAGATATTTATATAAAGTCATATGGTCCTATCATTGCTACTCTTGCATCTGAGTAGGGGTTTGCTTCAAATCCTGGATATACTAATTCTCGTTTTATGAATTTTTTTCTATTATGATTACTTAAATCACCATACATAGACCAATAATTGTTACCTGCTCTTTTTATTAAATTATTCCCCCATGTATCATAACGATCTACTTTTGAGTTATATACTTTCATTGGATTTATAAAGTTAGAATAGGAACCCATGTATGTACGAACTTCAATTAATTGTTGGTCATTAGTATTTGTTCCTCTAAATTTATAATTTCCGTTAGCCATTATATCAAAATTTACAGATTCTTTTATGCTTGCAAAGTTTGGTTTTGATAATTCTAAATAATAATCTAATCTTTCATCTTTAGAAGGGATATTTACAGATGCTATTTGAGTCCAATACCATCTTATGTTTTCTTGATTTATATAAAAATTATATATAGGTCTACCATAAACTCTTGCCCAACTCCATAAACCATAATAATATGTAGCTGTACTGTCACTATACCCTGTGTTTGGGTTGCTTGGTGAACTAGCTCCGTGGCGTGATACATCCATTTCCCACTTATAATAGTCGCTTACAGGTTCGGCAAAAATTGCTCTGATATCTTCATTATCAGGATAAGGACGATGTGATTCGGGGGTTATTAATCTAGTTTCTACTTTTTTACCCTTAAAATGACCAGGATATAAGTCAGGATTTTCTATTCCTGTACTATGATTACCTGAACCCCATTCTAAATGCATTGGGATAAATGGAGCGTTTGTTGTTACTAAAGCTATATCATGGGCTGATACTTTTACTCCATCTTCATTAGTTATTTCTAAAATTTCATCAATAGGGTCATCTGTGTTATTTCTTATTGCTATAAAAGGTTTACCAAAAGGTTGAGTTGCATGACCTCCTTTTAATGCAGGTATTGTAGCTATATGAGTATCTTCATCATCACCATTCCAAGTTAAAGTTGTAAATTTAGTACCATTAATTGGAGAAAGATCAGGTTCTGTTAGTGGTCTATGTTCTATAAGAATAGATCCTTGGGTATTTTTTAATCTAAATTCATATATGTCTACTAAATCTACTAATTCAGTCATTGTTTGTTCTTCTGGCTCGTCAAATTGTTTTAGAGGTATAGAAAAATCTTCTGGGGTATCAAGAGGGGGACCTGAAGGTATTTCATTTAAAGTTTCAGGGTCAGTAAGTTTAGCTAGTTCTTCATTAGGTACATCTTTTTCTCCCCTTGCTTGTTTAGCAGTTTCTAATATTATGGAGTTGTTTATAGCTCTTTTAGTTCCTCCATGTATTATGTATACTGTAGATGATCCTTCTTGTTTTAAAAAGGTACCTTCAGGGAATAAAGAAACTGTAGGGCTTGGTGTTTGAAGATCTTCTAATACTTGTTCCTGTCTTTCTATTTCTAGTAAGAGTTCATCTATCATATGATCTCTAGGGTCTACAAAGTTAAAGTAAAAATCTTCACTTTGTAGTATAATACTTTCATGAGATAAATTTCCTGTTTTAGGGATAGAATAAAAAATATCATTATATATATCAAATAATTTTTCTATACTTATTGTTTTTTCAGCTTTAATTAGTTCTGAGAAGTCTCTATTAAGCACATCATATGCATTATTACCATAGATTTTTTTATTAAGAGATAAATTTATGTTTTCTCCTACTATTTTAGTAGACTTTGGAGATTCTTTTATTTTTAAAGATTCATTTCTTTTTTGTTCTCTCTTTTTACTAATATAAGATTGTTGTTGTTTCTTTCCATTAGGCATTATCTAATAACTTTAAAATGATAATCATTATCATATATTGTTGTACCATCATTATTTATATGTTTAAATAATACTCTATAATATCTTTCTGGTTGTAAACCTTTCATATAAACTTTAAAATACATTCCATTTGAATCTGCACTCATTTTTGTGTAGTTATCATCAAAAGGTATAACTTCTTCTTCTGTGTTTGCATCTCTTATACTATAATAAGAACCTGTTGTAAAATAACCTGTGCTTAAATAATTTGAAGTTGTTGTAAAAGCTCTATTAGGGTATTTATCTCTAACATGTACTCTAAACATAGCTACATCGTTTTGGTTATATTCTTTTTGGTTTTTATAAAGTGATACACTTAATTCTCCGCTTGTTTTAGCTGAAGATTGGTAAGTATGAGTACTATCATCCCACTTAAAAACTAATCTAGGAGGATATATTGTATGTGTATCTGCAGAAAAGTATTTCATTTCTCCAAAACTACTTGAAGTATTAGTTTCAACAGTATCAGGTTGTTTTATTATAAATCCATTATTGTCTATTCCTGTAGGGTATACACTATTATCATCGCCTGCATAGCTTGCGCTGAACTTTTTAACAGATGTTGTTACGTCAAAATTTGTATCCAAGTTATCTCCTTGTAAAAATTGTTGAGTAGCCTCAAAATTACTACCTGTATACCAAGACCCTCCTCCTACTGTTATTCCCAATGCTATAAGTGAGCCTGAAGTTCCTACAGCAAAATCACTACCTGCTATATCTGTTCCACTAGTTAAATTGAAACTATTTTCATCACCTGTTTCAATAGGAATAGAACCTGTAGAAGGAACAAATATAGGATTTACATATGTAAAACCAGTTGATGAAGGGGATTCTGCACTTCCTATTGAACTTGTTGTAATTGTAACATTATATAATGATCCTGAACTAGAACCTGATAATATTAATGCAGGAGGCCCTGCTCCTGAAATAGATGCTGTAACTAAAGTCAAAGATGAAGAGGCATTAATAGCTTCAACTAAATTTTCAGTAAATGCTTGAAGTGAACCACTTATTTCTACAAAAACTTCTTTATCATTATCATCAAATAAAGAAGCAGATGTAACAGGTACAAAATCTACTCCATTAATAGTTAACTCATGACGTGATCCTGAAGGTATTTCATTGATTGCTATAGAAGATGTAGCGAATGTTGCTCCTAGTGCTTGTGATCCTGTGGGCCATTGTGTTTTTGCTATGTCATTATCTCTATATTTCCATGTTACTCCATTAGAGGAAGTTGGTAAATTTGAATATCTACCAGAACCTTCATCCCATGATTGAGATATAGGATAAGCTTCTAAATTTAGAATAGTAGATAAATTTTTATGTTCTGTTGATAATAATTGAAGACTAACTTGAGTTAAATTATTAGTTATATTAGCTTCTGAAAAAGAATTTGCTCTAAAGCTTTCTAATAAAGATAAAGCAGTTTGTATTTCTGTATTATTAAACTTAATAAGAGCTCTTGAAGGATAATATCTAGAATCTGATGTTCCTTTTTCTTTTACAATTTCAAGTATTTCATCATGTCCTGTGTTTAATTTTAATCTATCAGGATGACTATATATTGTTGAATCTTTTTCTGGAAATAAAAAATAATATGCCATAGTTAATATGTTGTTATACGTCCTTTAATATCTGTATTTGGGTATTTAAGTTCAAAAATACTTGGATCTAAAGAAGGATAAACCACTCCATTCCTAGTAGCCATTGTAAAATCATATTTGTATTGAGAATATCCTGCAGATATGCCGCTTTTATTTTCAAAAGATAATTTTTCAACTGCTTGAACACCAATAACCCCTGCTATTAAGTTTTCTACTTCAGCTATAATAATTGGTTGATTAATTTGCCATTTATCTATATCAAAATAATTTTGAAGTTCTGTTATGCAGTTTAATAATACTTCTTCATTATTATAATTTTTAAAAGCAGTTACTTCAAAACTAAGTGAAAAGTTTATAACAAATGCATTTTTAATATTAATAGCATCTGTTAACATTCTATATTGTTCTAAATATGTTGCTAAATTTGTTTTTGTAGCTGTATTTAGATGTGTTAATGATTTATTTTTATCGTACCCTAATGTATATAAATTTAAAGCTAAGGGATTAGGAATACGTCCTGGTTCTGAAGTTAGAGGAGATATTTGATCATCTTGTGTTATATAAGCTTTAGCTATTCTTCCAAACTGAGAGGGTAAAGATAAAGTTCTAATTAAGTAATCATCTCTAGTTACTGTTCTATTTTGGGCTGAAAAATTAGCCATTGTATTTAGTCTAATTTCTTCTATAGTATCTCCTGCTCCTCCTCCTTTAGCTGCTTCTTGGTTTGAAGATGCTATAGATTGTTTTACAAAATTTAACATAGAAAGAGTTAAATTAGGTTTATTACTAAGTGATAGTATTCCTGGTTGAGTAATTGTATTTGAATTTACATTAGAACTTAAGCCTCCTCCTACTAAATATTTTACAGTTAATGTTGTGTTTGCAGGTACTTGACCATATGCTTTTGTGTATAAAAAGTTTGAAGGATCATAGGCAACATCTAATTTGCTTCTACCATCTTTAATTCCTAATCCTATATTATCTGGATTTGGTATAATTTGTTCATCAGATTGATCACTTATACCTGCTCCAAATTGTATTTCTAAAGTATTATTTGCTTTAAATCTTGTTACAAATCTTCGTGATACTTTTTTAAGTTTTAAAAGATAAGGTGTTTGGTGATTATATCCAAATAATTCAGCATCATTAGCAGCGGTATTTTCTATTTCTTCAAAAACAGTATCTTGTGCTAAATAGGGAACTTCTGTCCATTCTTTTCCTTCACCATCAATTATTGATTCTATTGATATTATATTTGAATCAAACATAGTTAGTGTTTTAAATTTTTCGGCGGCTCCAACAGTAAAAGTTTGTTCTTTTACTTCACCTGAAATAGCTTTTACTGATTTTTTAAGTAAAAAATATTCTACATCATTATTTTCATCATATGAATATACTGTTACAGTTGTAGGGTCTAAAGAGGATGAATGATCAAATCTAACTGTGTTAGTTAAATAAAAACTAGATCCTTCAGTAGATGTAAAAGTAGAATTAGAATTCACATCTAAAGCATAATCCCAATCGGGGACTCTTCCAGTTTGATTTGATACCCCTCCAATATTACTAGAAAATTTTGATGGTACTAATTGAAATACATCTAAGTTTACAGATGCTGCTGTTGTCATTTTTGGTTTGTAACCCATAGCATAAGCTAAATTATATATATTTTCTTCATCTTGAGCTAAAGTTAAAAAACATTCTCTTAATTGTGTATCTGTGTAAAAAGATAATACATCTCCCACATATGATGCCATTTCTAAAAACATCATTCCTGGGTTACCTTCACTAAAATCATTAAAATTATTAGGAAAATATACTTCAGCAAACTCTAATAAAGATGTTTTATATGAGTTATAATCTTTATTTAGATATTTAACGTCTTTATCCTGACTTTTATTTGATACTTTAGAATATGCCATAATTAAGAATTAAAATTAAGTTGTATAGAATCCATAGATCTATCTAAATTGAACATATATGTAATTGTTACATAAAGAATGTGTTGGTCATCATCAAAATTAACTGAAGTATCTACTAGTGATATTTCAGGTATATGTATGCTAGTTTGTTGTTTTATTTTTTCAGTTAAATCATTTTCATTAGGGTTTTGTTCAAATAATATTTGTTTTAAGCCTACACCATAAGTAGGTTCATATACTCTTTCTCCGGGTTCTGTTAATAATACATTTATTAGGTTAGTCTTTGCTTGTTCTTTTACTGTGTTTGTTCCTTTAAATATATTTGTTTCATTTAAAGGTAAGGCTACCCCAATTCTGATATTTTTATTTATATCTAAAGGACTTATATTTCTAGATGAATTTATTAATGGCATTATTTTCCTTTTTTCTTATCTATTGCTTGCATTAAACTTCTATAATCTCTATTTACAACATTTGCTACTTCTGTTGGCATAGTTTCTTCTGTAGAGGCCATTGCTGTTTGTGTATTAGTATCTCCCATAGCTGTTTCATTTAATAAAGAATTTAAGGTTGAATCTTTTACATAATTTTGTTTTTTAATAGGATTTTTACCCATTATTTTTTCTTTTAAAGTTGCTTTAACATTATCAGGTATAGGCGTACTAATAGTTGGTTGTTCTGTTATTATTGGTTTGATTTCATCACGTAAGTCTTCTTTAAGTGATTTAAGTTCTCTACGTAACGCATAATCGATTTCTTCTCTAACTATTTTTCTAATTAGATTTTCAAATGTTTTTGCTTTCATATTTTATAT
>MDSZ01251225.1_pt1 | contig 26113 bp, 26 predicted proteins | sample 811201 | NCBI WGS metagenome assembly MDSZ01 (sample SAMN05326647, study PRJNA326480) | marine metagenome | isolation source: seawater | place: Indian Ocean: North | collected 2010 | reverse complement strand
ATAAAAGTATTTTTTTTTCATTTTATTTAATATATCTAATATGTGTATTGAGCAAATAATGTATTTTTCACAAAATATCAAACCTAATAAAGTTCAAATATATATAATAATATTTTTATACTCAGTTCTTCCAATTTCATACATTTCAGGAAGTTTTTTAATAAATCTAAATTTTTTATTCATAGATCTGTTTTTTATTTTTGCAATATTTAAATATAAAAACTTTAAGTTTAGTGATGTGAAAATAGAAATCTATTTTATAACAGCAATATTTTTGTATATTTTGATCAATTCGATTGTTCAATATATAATTTACAATAATCAGATATCTCTTAGAGATGAAGGATTTATTAGATCCATTGGTCTAATAAAGTATGTTTTGTTTTATTTTGCTTCTATTTATTTTTTTCAGATATTAAATAATTTAAAAATTAATATATTTAATTTCTGGTCAGTAATTACATTTATAGTAATTTTTGATGTTTTTTATGAAAGAGTAATGGGACATAATATATTAAATATTAAAAGTTCCAGCACAGAGAGAATTTCATCATTTTTTGGTGATGAATTAATAGTTGGATATTTCATTTTAGCTTTTGGATTTATAAGCATAATAAATGTCTTACCAAAGGTGAATTTAAAAAATAAAGCTTTATCTCAAATTATTTTAAATTTTTTAATTTTACTTATACCATTTACTATTTTTATAACAGGTGAAAGATCAAATTTTTTGAAATCAATTTTTATATGTTTTACTTTATTATTATTCTTTTCAAAATATAAACAGGGTTTAAATATTAAATATTTTTTTGTGCTCAGTACGATTTCTTTATTAGTTGCTTTTATAAGTTCTGATAATTTAAGGACAAGATATTTGACAACTTTTAAAGAGATAAACAAATCCTTTAAAGAGGAAAATAAAATTTTTGTTAACTCAAAACATTACTATAATTACAAATTAGGTTATGAAATTTTTAAAGAAAATATTTTTTTTGGAGTAAGCACAAAAAAATTTAGGTCTGAATGTAAAACCAAAGAGAATCTAAGTGAAAAAATGAAATCTTTTGGTTGTTCAACTCACCCCCACCAGACTTATATTGATCTTCTGTCAGAACATGGAATTTTTGGTTTTTTATTAATATTCATCTCTTTTTTGCTCTTCATATTAAAGAGGACAAAAATATTCTTTGAAACAAAAAATTATATTTTACTAAGTTCAATTGTCTTTATTATATCAATATGGATACCATTTCTACCTTCTGGAAGTTTTTTTTCTACATCTTTTTTTTCTTTAATTATGATAAACTTAATTGTTGCTAGAACTAGCAGTATTTAATTTTTTTGATAAGATAGAATATATAATTGAATAAACAATAATATTTATAAATACTGAGATTATTAAACCTGAAGTAAAAAAATACAAATCTTTAATCAAATAAAAATATATTAAATTATAGAAAACAATTACGTTTCCAGTTAAAGAATTAATTATTTTCTTATTTAAATTCATTTTTTTTTCAAAAAATTTATATAAAAGTTGATGTAAATGGTTATTGTCAGGAGTTTGAAATGAAATTTTTTTTACCGACTTTCTTATAATTGAAAATAAGTTTTCAAAGGCAGGATACCATAGTAAACACATTATAAAATAAGGTGAAACCGATGGATTTTGAATATATAAATTAATTAAAAATGAACCAAAAATAAAACTAATTAAATAAGAGCCATTATCACCCATAAAAATTTTTCCAAAAACATTAAACAAATAAAGAATACTTAATGCTAAGGTAATATTTATTAGAAAATTGATATCAAAATATAAATTAAAGTTATTTTTAAGGTATAATAAAATTAATGAGATAGATAAGTAATATCCTATCGTAATTGAATTTAATCCATCAATGAGATTAGTTCCATTTATTAAGACTAAAAAACAAAAAATGTTAATCGATATTGCCAAAAAGTAGAAACTCAAAATATGATTTAAACTATCTAACCTTAAATCAGAAAAATAATTTTGAGATAAAATCACATAAAATGTAAGAATCAATATTTGAAAAAGAATTCTTATTTTAGGTGATCTTAAAAAATCGATATCTGAACTTATTCCAAGTATTAGTAAAAACAATAAAGAAAAAACAAAAATATAATCTTGGAAATTAAAATAACTTACTATTAAAAATAGTACTAAACCGCCTGACAAAGGTACAACTTTTTGAGTTTTTACAAATCTTTTATGAGAAAATTTTGAGCTTAAATCCAATAAAAACTTAAGTCTAATTAATAAATGATTAAGTATAAAAAGTATTAATACTATAGCTAAAATTTGTAAAAACATTCTTTTAACTAATGCTTTTTTTAAACAAAGCTATATCTTCCTCTATCATTTCTTTTACTAATTTTTCAAAGTTGTATTTCGGTTTAAAATTTAACTTTTTATAAGCTTTTCGTGCGTTGCCTTTTAAATATTCAACTTCATTAGGTCTAAAATATTTTTTATCAATTTTAATCAAAATTTCTTTTTTTTTTCTTCTATTAATTACATAACCTACTTCTTTAAGTCCTTTTCCTTTCCAAAAGATTTTAAAACCTATAAACTTACAAGCAGTTTCAATAAATTTTCTAACTGTATAAGTTTTTCCAGTTGCAATTACATAATCATCTGGTTTCTTTGTTTGTAATATTCTCCACTGCATTTCAACAAAATCTTTTGCATGCCCCCAATCTCTTTGTGCATTAAGATTACCTAAATATAAAACATCTTTTGATCCTAAATATTTTCTAGCTAAAAATCTTGTAATTTTTCTTGTTACAAATGTTTCTCCTCTTCTAGGACTTTCGTGATTAAATAAAATACCATTACAAGCAAATATATTGTATGCTTCTCTATATATGCTTGTTATCCAATATGAATATAATTTCGCAGCACCGTAAGGTGATCTAGGATAAAATTTTGAATTTTCATCAAAAACTTTTTTGTCAATTATTTTACCAAAAAGTTCAGATGTACTTGCTTGATAGAATTTAATATTTTTCATTTTTAAAAATCTTATTGCCTCTAAAATTCTTAAAGTACCTAAACCTGTTACTTCTGAAGTATATTCTGGATTAGTAAAAGATACTCCCACGTGACTTTGGGCTGCCAAATTATAAATTTCATTAGGCCTTATCTTATTGATGATATTGTAAATAGAATTGCTATCAGTCAAATCAGCATAATGTAAAAAAAGATTTGTTTTATTATGTGGATCAACATAAAGATGATCTATTCTACCCGTGTTAAAAGAAGAGGATTTTCTTAATGTACCATGAACTATATAATTTTTTTTTAAGAGCAGTTCTGCTAAATATGATCCATCTTGACCAGTAATACCAGTTATCAAAGCAATTTTTTTTTTCATGTATAATTTTGCAATATAAACTAAACTACCTAATTATCACTTATATTTTAAGAGTAAAGTTAAAATAAATTTATATTCTTTTTTCTATATTCAAATAATATTTTATAAAAAAATTAAAAGATAATCTTAATGTTAAAAATATTGATATAAAAATATTTTTCTTTTCAAAGCTATAATAAACTCTAAACGCATCAAAGATTTTCTGAAATTGGGATGAGGATAATGAGTTTGGTGATTTTCTCCATAAGCATAAATTTTGATTGATTCCCTTCATTTCAATATTCTTTTTTGCAATACTTAACCATACGACAAAATCTTCTTTTGTTAACAAATTTGGGAATTTAAATTTTGTCATGAGCTTCTTTTGAGCTATGACAGTAGATAATCCTATATCACAAGACTTTAAAAGTTTTTCATAATTCAGATTTTTTGCCTTTATCACTTTGTTAATTTTTAAATTATTTTCATCAATAACTTCATATGATGTGAATGAGAATGAAATGCTTTTTTTTTCCATAAAAAATATTTGTTTTTTAAGCTTATTTTTTTTCCATAAATCATCAGCATCAAGAAATGCTACATACTTTCCTGAAGCTTGCATTATTGCCTTGTTTCTACTTAAGCCAGCTCCAATATTCTTCTTATTTACGATAATTTTAAAATTTTTATTCTTTTTTATAACTTTCCGTATAAATTTAAGTTCCATTTTATTTTTGTCATCATAAACAATAATAACTTCTAAAGGTTTATAATTTTGATTAAGGATAGAATTAAATGTTTTTTTAAAAAATCTTTTTTTTTTATAATAAGGCAAAATCACAGTAACTTTTGGCCAATTTTTCATCAATCTTTATATCTTATTTTATAATAGTCTTAATTTTAACTTAATTTACATCTTTAATACTTTATTACTTTATATTATTGATATTCAAAAACTATAATAACTTATATTAAATCGTAATATTAAATGGATTTAGCTAATTTGAAAAAAAATCAATCTTATATTGATATTTTTTGTTTTTTTATTTTATTTATATTTTCACTATCAACTTTCTACTTTTCATACATAAATCAAATTGATATTTCTGGTGGAGGATCTAGTACAGATATTAGAACTCATTATAAGTATATTAAAGTATTAAACACCAATTTAAATAATCTATTTACTTTTGGCTCAGAATTTAAATTAATGAATTTCCCTCTACACCATATCATTTTTTCTAGATTTGATTTTTTATCAGATGATTTAGATAAATACTTAAACGTATTTGTACTTATTTCCTTTTTTTTACCATTACTTTTTTATCTAAATCTAAAAACTTTATTCCCATACATAGATAATTTAAAAATTTTATTTTACACAATGCTAATTATCTCACTTCCAAATTTTCAAGCATCAGCAATTTGGGGAAATAATCACATTACCTCACTGATATTTCTGCTTATCTCTGTATTATTTTTAAATTTACATAAAACTGAAAATCCAAGAACTAAAACTAATATATTTTTTATATTTTTTTTTTTATCACTTGCGGCATATACAAGACAATATTATGTAATTCTTTTTCCATTTTTTATTTTAAGAGTATTAGAAAGTAATAAAAATAATTATTTGTTTATTTTATCATCGCTTTTCTTTTTAGCACTTCCAGGTATTTTTTATTTAAATTATAATCCAAAATTGCTTATTTTTAATGCTGGTTTGGAAATTACTAATTTCTATTCATCAATAATTATAACAGGCTCAATAATAGGGTTTTTTTTATTTCCTTTTTATCTAATGAATTTTAAAGAAAATGTTCATAAGTTTTTTGAATTTTTAAAAAAAAGAAAAAATAAAATAATTTTTATTTTATTTCTTCTATTTTTTATTTTTATAGCAATAAATTTTAAATATGATGGAACTGTTGGTGGGGGTTTTTTTCATAAATTATCTAATTTTATTTTTTCAAACAACTATATTTTTTTCATTTTATCTTTTATATGTTTAATTATAATTTTTACGTACAAAACTGACAAATTCTTATTTTTAAGTTTGATTATACCAGTATTAATATCATTTTCTTCTGGATTTTGGATTTTTCAAAAATATTTTGAACCTTTGATAATTTTGTTATTTTTTCTACTATTTGATAAAAAACTAATCGAAAATATATTAAAAAAAAGATTAATTGTTCCTTTACTTTATTTTTCTACTTATTGGCTTATATATTATGCTTATAGTGAAAAACTAATTTCTCTGAATTAAAAATATGCTTTTATTTTAGCTCCTAAATAAAAACTTAAAATTCCAAAAGCTTTAAAAAAATAATATTTTTTCAAATAAAAATTTTTTCTATTAAAATAATGAAGAAAAAGATAAAAAAATGATAAAATAAAAAATATGATAAATTTGGCTGATGAATAAAAAAAGCCTTGAAATTTTCCAAATAAGACTTGATCCATATAAGCTGCAGAATATCCATATCTAAAAGATCTTTTATTGAACCATTCATCTGTGTATCTAGATTTTCCCAAAATTTCTCTCACTATAGCTTTTCTATTCCAAATGATTTTTGAACCATTTATAAAAAGTTTTTTAAAGAAAAGTTGATCAGAGCCACCTATTTTATTTAAGAAAATATCAAATCTAATATTATTTTTTTTAATTTGTTCAAACTTGAAAAGAACATTATTTGTAGCGGCCCATGAAACTTTGCTATAATTTTTTAAAATATATCTATTTAATATATTGTATTTTTCTTTTAAAAGGTCTTTTTTATTTTGAGCTAATAATTGTGGGCCAGTAGAAATATCACAGTCAAATTTTCTAAATATTTTCAAATGTTGTATTAACCAATTAGATTTAGGAACGCAATCATCATCTATAAATCCAATATATGATATTTCTTTGTTTAAGTTTTTAACATAATTTAAGAAATTGTTTCTAGCATGGACAATTCCTCTTTTTTTTTCTACTCTGTAATAGAAAAATAGATTTTTTTTATTTTTTAGTTTGTTGATATATAATCTCTTTTTATTATAAGAATTATTATCAATAATAATAATATGAAACAAATATTTTTTTGGAATTTTTATATTTTGAATTCCTCTTATAGATTTTTTAAATCTAATATCAAACCTAGATGAACACAGACCAATATAAATATTCATTATTTTCAGTTAAGTTTTAATAATTCCAAATTTTATTTTTTATATACCAATCAACAGTTTTTTTGATACCTGAATTAATTTTTGTAAATCTTTTAAAGTTTGTTACTCTTTTTATCTTTTTGTTATCTCCATGAGTCTTAAGGACATCCGCTTTTTGGAATGTTTTAAAAATTATTTTTGGAAGTTTGCCAGAATATAAATCTATATTTTTAATTATTTCTGAAAGGTGTAAAGGTTTGTTAGAACAAATATTAAAAATATGGTGACCTTTTAATTTTTTTTTGAATAAAGCGTTCATAATTTCAACTGCATCATCGATATAAGTAAAATCTCTTGTATGATTCCCTTTATTAAAAAGATAAAATTTTTTTTTATTATAAATAGAATTCAAAAATTTCATTAAAAACATATCTGGTCTTCCCCAGGGTCCATAAACTGTAAAAAATCTTAAACCAACAATATTTAATTTGAAAGTTTTAGATATGTCAGATGCCATCTGTTCATTAATTTGTTTTGATTTGGAATAAATATTTTTTGGAAATAATTTTAAATTTTCTTTAAGAGGAAATTTGTTTATATCTCCATAAACCGAACTTGATGAAGCATAAAAAATTTTTTTAATTTTATATTTTATACAATTTTGAAGAATATAGGAAAATCCAATAATATTTGTATTGAAATACTTAGTTGGATTAATTAATGAATACCTTACTCCTGCTTGGGCTCCTAGATGAAAAATACAATCAATTTTTTTTTTTGTGAAAAATTTATTAATTAATTTTTTATTTGTAAAGTCTATTTTAAAAAATTGAAAATTTTTATTTTTATGTAATATCTTCAGTCTTTTTTTTTTTAATTTTACTGAATAATAATCATCAAAATTATCAATTCCTATAACTTTATATTTTTTTGAAACAAAACTTTTTGCTAAACTGTAACCAATAAAACCTGCGACACCTGTAATTAAAATATTCATATTTTACTTTTTGTAAAAAATTCAAAGAAAATTTTTTTTATATTTTTAATAAATCGAATTAGAAATATTAAATACACAAAAACAAAATTTTGTCCATTATCAAGCCTTATCTTAGAACCTTCAATTATAAAATCTAAATATCTTAATCTAGAAGAAATTCCTCCTCGTCTAAAAACTCCAAAAATTTCATTACTTTTCGTTGCCATTCCTTTAAATTTCTTTTTTACAATCATTCGATAAAAAAGATCATAATCAGATGAAAATTGATATTTAAGATTATAAAAACCAACTTTTTTTTGAGATTTTTTTTTAATAAAGAAGCCTACTGAGTGACTTGTATAAAATCCAAAAGTCCAAAATATTTTATTAGGAAAAAAACCAGTTAAAAGTTTATGTTTGATTACTGATCCAAATAAAAAATCTATATTTTTATTTTGATTAAAGTAATTATTAACAATTTGTAGTGTATTTCTATAATAATAATCATCCGAATTTAAAATTCCAATTATATCTCCTTTACATTTTCTAATGCCTTTATTCATAGCATCATAAATTCCTTTATCTTTTCTACTTTCAAAATATTCTATATTTTTTTTATTTTTTTTGATGATCTCAATTGTTTTGTCAGTTGATCCTCCATCAATTATTAAATGTTCAAAATTTCTATAAGTCTGACCCTGTACACTTAATAAATTTTTTTTTAAAAATTTTTCACTATTTTTTGTTACTGTAATGATGGAAATCTTAAAATTCTTATTTTTTTTTTTTAACATTTTACAATTTATCAATAATTTCTGAGTATTTAGAACAATTTCTTTTTAAATCAAACCTATAAAGATATTTTTTAGCAAGTTTAGACTTGTTTAGATGTTTTTTTTTATTTGAATAAAAATTCAAAATTTTTTTTGAAAGTTTTTTATAATCTCCAACTGGGAATAATTCTCCTAATTTTCCAGCTAACAGTATTTCTCTAGGTCCTGTTGGGCAATCTGAAGAAATAATTGGTAAATCTAAATTTTGAGCTTCCAAAAGGACATTTGGTAAACCCTCATATTTTGATGTTAGAATAAATAAATCAGCTCTTTTCATTAACTTTTCAACTTTATGAGAATATCCAAAGAAATTTACTTGATTATTTAAATTTTCTTTTTCAACATAATTTCTAAGTTCATTTAATTTTTTCCCTTGTCCCACAATAGTTAGTCTTGTTTTAATTTTTTTAGATATAATTTTAAAAGCTTTTAATAAAGTAAGCTGATCTTTTTGATCAGTTAATCTGCCAACATTAATAATTTTTAGATATTTAATTTTATTGTTTTTATTTTTCCTTGACTCATATTTCTTTATTATGGGGTTATAAATACAAATTGAGTCTAAATTAAAAAAATTTTTAAATTGTTTTTTGAAAATTAAACTATTAACAATTATTTTATCTGACAATTTAAAAAAATTTTTAAAAAAAAATTTCTTGAAAAAATTATTTGCAAACTTTTCAGGAGAGGTATTAGATCTAATTATTACTTTTTTATCAAATATTTTAGCTAGTAAAATAGCAATAATATTTGATTGAAAAGATAAAATAACTATATCTTTTTTTCTAAAATTTTTAATGAATATTAAAATTGAAATTAAACTTTTTAAAAGTCTTTTTGAATTATTAAATCTTTTTGTTGAGGGTATAAATAATTTTATTTTAGAGGAAAATTTTTTTTTTTGATCGTTATTAGCACTTATTAAGTATATTTTTTTATTTAAGTACTTTTTAGCGAGATAGTTAGAAGTAATAAATAAATTTTTTTCAACACCTCCGTATTCAATTGATGGACAGAAAATCAAGATATCTTTCATTGTTTTTTATGTTAATTTCTTTATATAGTTAGATATGCTTATTTACTATTGGTGTCCTTTTTTAACTAAAATTGCAACAATTAAATCAGTAATTAATTCTATAGCTTCATTTAATAAATATAATTTATCAAAACAAAAAATTAATCTTAAGGTATTAAATTCTTGCGGGGAATGGGATGAAAATTTGATAAATGATGATTTTAACATTTTAAATTTAAATAAAATAAATATTCATAAAATTTTACCAAAAAAAGGCATTTTAAGTAGATTTTCATTAATTATAATCTCAGTTTTAAACTTTATTCCATTATTTTATGTCATAAAAAAGAATAAACCAGATTTCCTGGTAATTCATTTATTAACATCTTTGCCAATTGTGATGAGTAATTTTTGGGGAAATAAGACGAAGGTTATCTTAAGAATATCAGGACTACCTAAATTAAATTTTTTGAGAAAATTTATTTGGAAATTTCTTGGAAAAAAAATATATTTGGTAACAACTCCAACCTCTTTGACAAAAAAATATTTAATTGAAAATAATATTTTTTGTAGTGAAAAGATAAAAATTTTAAGAGATCCAATCATAAACTGTAAAAAAATTACTATGTTAAAAAAAGAAAAAATTGAAAATGATTTTAATGATTCAAAATATTATGTAGCTATAGGCAGGCTGACAAAACAAAAAAACTTTGATTTTTTAATACATTCTTTCTCTCAAGTTCACAATGTTTTAAAAATCAAAAAATTGTTAATTATTGGAGAAGGAGAGCAAAGAGAAACTTTGAAAAAGATTATTTCAACTAATAATATGCAAAATTTTATTCATTTATTAGGATATAAAAAAAATCCTTATAAATATATTTTTAATGCTGAAGCATTGATTTCATCCTCAAACTATGAGGATCCAGGTTTTGCAATTTATGAAAGTATTTTTTTGAATAAAGTAATCATTTCCTCGAATTGTAAAAATGGGCCAAGAGAGCTTAAAGAGACTGGAAAAACTGGTTATTTTTTTGAAGAAAATAATCTAGAGGATTTTAAAAAAAATATTATTAATTTTGAAACTGGAGATAATTTCAAATTAAAAGTAAATTCAAAAAAATTCTGTAAAAATTTTACTCTATTTCGCCACAACCTTGTTTTTAACAAGTTTTTAATATAAATTTTTCAAAATTAAATTAAATTTTTTCACGATTTTTTTATTTGAAAATCTGTTTAGATTTTTTGAACAAACTATTTCTTTTTTAAAATATTTACTCCTTTTTAAATAAAAATCATCTAATAATTTTGATAATTTTTCTGAGTCTTTTAATGGAAAAAAAGTGCCACCTTTACCATTAAGTAATATCTCTTTTGGACCTGATTTAAAATTAGATGAAATGATGGGAAGCCTATAACTCGCAGCTTCTACATAAGTATTTGGAAAACCCTCGTATAAAGATGAACCGACATATAAATCAGCAGTTGAATAAATCTTATTTTTGTCAAAGATATTTTGAACTAATTTAATATTTTTTAATTTATTTTTTTTTATATAATTTTTAAGATAAAGATAGTCTTTGCCATAACCAAAAAAAATAGCCTCAAATTTTTCTCTAAAATTAGATTTCTGTATAGCTTTTATTATTGTTATTTGATTTTTTTGATCAGTAAATCTGCCAACATTAATCAATCTAACTTTATCATAATTTTTTTTTTCTTTTCTTTTTTTAAAACCATAAAAGCATGGATTATATAAAGACACAACTTTTGTATTAATAAATTTTTCTAAATCATGTGCTGACTCACTGCTATTGGAAATAATCAAATTAGCTTTTTTGTAAGAAATCTTAACTAAAAATTTTATAAAAACTTTTTTAAGTAAATCCTTCAAATTGAAATAGTTTGAAAGTTCAGATAAATGATTTCTTTCGAAAACAACAATTCTTAAATTTTTAAATTTCTTTAAGAAAAATAATGATAAAACATTTGCAAAATACTGATTTGAAATAAAAATTTTCTTATTATAATTTTTATCTTTTTCAATAATTTGTTTAACTTTTTTAAAAGCAAAAATTGTTCTTGATGAGCTTATCCTTTTATACTTTATTTTTTTAAATATTTTCTTAGATATCTTTGGAGAATTAATACTTAAAAAATCGATATCAAAATATTTTTTATCTAAACCATTAATTAGTCTTGAAATTGAAAGATCTGCTCCACCATAACCTGAATAAGGGTGAAAAAAATATATTTTTATTTTATTTTTCAAATCAAATTTTTTTTTTTATTAAACGTAGTAGATTTTTAATTGAAAAAGATCTATCTCTTTTTTTAATTATAGGATTTAATTTATTATCAGTTTTTTTTTTAATTAAAGCAAAACCAGATGAAATAAAAGTAAACTCCAAGTCAAAATTAGAAACATTTTCAGAATAAATATCTAAAATTATATTAAATGTCTCTTTATTATTCATTTCACACCAAAAATTATCTCTATAACTTTTTTTTAAATAAGGTAGCCATGAAATATCATCAATAAAAAAATATCCACCCTTTTTTAAAAGATTGTAATATTTATAAATAATATTTTTAACATGCTCTGCTTCGTGCAAACTATCTAAAAGAATAACATCAAATTCGTTCTCAACCTCTTTTTTTATAAATTCAAAATTATCATCTCTTGAATGAATAAATTTCCATTTGTTTGAATTAATAAGACTGCTATAATCGTTTATATCAACAGAAAATACCATACCGTTATTTTTTTCAGCTAAATTTACAAACAATTTTGTTGAGACGCCTTCTCGAACTCCAAACTCCAAAATTTTAATATTGCTTATATTCTTAATTTTATTATATAAAAAAGTGTCTAGTTTATAATTATGATCATTCATAAAATATTTAGAATAAATTAAAGTATATAAACATAATTATGAGTTTAAAAACAAAAAAAATATTCATTTGTGGTCATAACGGAATGGTTGGTAATTCTTTACTTAATTATCTGGTAAAAAAAAAATTTAAAAATATCATTATAAAAAATAGAAAAAGTCTAGATCTAACAAATTTAAAAAAATTGAATGCTTTTATCAAATATAAAAAACCAGATATTATTATAAACTGTGCTGGCTTAGTTGGAGGAATTCTTGCAAATAGTCTGGACCCGCTCAACTTTCTAAGAGTAAATATTGATATTCAACTAAATATTCTTAAAGCATGTGAAAATAATAACATAAAGTTTTTTATAAATCTTGGAAGCTCATGTATTTATCCAAAATTTGCCTATCAGCCTATCAAGGAAACAGAACTTTTAAATGGAAAGCTTGAAAGAACTAATGAGGGTTATGCTTTAGCAAAAATAATTGGACTAAAAGCTTGTGAATATTTTAATAAAAAAAATAAAACAAATTATATTACTTTAATGCCATGTAATTTGTATGGTCCTAATGATGAATTTGATAAAAAAAAATCTCATTTTTTGCCTGCTTTAATAAGAAAATTTCATCAATCAAAAAAAACTAATAAAGTTGAAATTTGGGGATCTGGTAATGCAAAAAGAGAATTAATGCATGTTGATGATCTATCCGATGGTATACATTTTTTTATTAAGAAAATTTATTCTAAAGATAAAAAAATTCTTAAAATGATAAATCAAAAACCATACATTAACATTGGTACTGGGAAAGATATGAAAATAAAAGAGTATGCAAAAATATTAAAAATTCTAATTAATAAAAAAGCTAAAATTATTTATAATAGAAATTATCCAGATGGAACACCAAGAAAATTATTAGATGTAAGTATAACTAAATCTTTAGGATGGAAATCAAAAATAAAATTAAAAGAGGGCGTCAGTCAAACATATGATTGGGCACTTAAAAATAAAGTAATTTAAATTGATTTATAAAGTCAAAAAAAATAAATTTTCAAATCAGAGATTTTTTATATCAAAAAAACCTACAATACCTAAATTTAAAAAACAGAAATTTAAAACTAGTCTTTTTCTAAATAACAAAAATTTAAAATCAGGTGGATTAAGGAAAGAAAATTTATTCAAAACATCTTATAAAAATTATCCGCTGATATCTATAATAATTCCAAATTTAAATGGAAAATTTCTCGATAAAACTATTGATAGCGTTCTTAAACAAAAATATCCTAATATAGAAATTATAGTGATTGATGGAGGATCTGAAAAAAAAAATATATTATCTCTTCAAAAAAAATTCAATAATCAAATAGATTATTGGATAAGTGAAAAGGACAGAGGAATTTACGATGGTTGGAATAAAGGTCTTAAATTATGTTTAGGAAAATATATTGGGATAATTAATTCCAATGACTATTATTATAAAAATGCATTTAAATATCTAATTAAATATATCAAAGAATATCACGAATACGATTTTATTTTAGGAGCAGTAAAAAAACAAAAAGTTTATGCTGGTTTTAGACCAAATGATATTAAGTTGAATTTTAATATTTATCCATCCACAGTGATTGGTTTTTTTATTAAACTAGAGTCTCAAAAAAAAGCTAGGTCTCTATAATCTATCGTATAGATGTTCTGCGGATTATGATTTATTTTATAGAATGATTGTTAAAGAAAAAATGTCAGGCGTACCAACAAAAAAAAATGAGGTTTTTGGTAAATTTGAGCTGGGTGGATTTTCAAGTAACCTCTCTTTTTTAGATCATTTAACTGAGGAAATAAAAATTAGATATAACAATAACCAAAATCTAATTTTGCTTTTATATATTTTTTTTGGAAGATGTTTTATGAAATTTTTGTATTTCTTAAAAAATAAGATAAAATTATTTTTTTTTTAAAATAATAAAAAAACATATCGAATAAATATTCTTTAAGTTTTTTGAAAAAATATTCAAAAAACAATCTAGGATTATTGAGATAAAAACTAATATTGAGTTTATTGGATATATTTTTTTAACTAGCCCATGTAACATGCAATATGATGCTAAAAAAGGTCCTGTCCCTAATGCATTTTGATAATGGATTTTAAGATTATGTTTATTAGATATTTCTTTGAAAAAATCTAAAGTATATCTATTATAGTCTTTTGGTGCTTTGTGATACTGATATAAAAATGGAGTGGATATAAAAATTTTTCCATTTTTATTTAAAATTTTTTTTAATTCATTAAATGCATTATCTGTATCATAAACATGCTCAAGAACATTAAAGATTAATATGTTATCAAATTTCTTTTTAATTGAATTTTTTTTTTCTAAATCTAATTTTATATAATTTTTATTTTTAATTTTTTGTGTATCACTAAAAAAAAATTTAGTATTTTTTTTTTTTTCGAAAAAATTAAAAAAACTTTTTTTATTTAAATCAAAATTCCCAATTTCTAATGAAGAGCTACCTATCATGAATTTTCTACTTTCAATTTCCTGTAAGGACCTACAAATACTTTTTTTTTCTAAAATTTTTTTAATTAATCTAAACATTAAATAAGATCATTATTCACTAATTTAAAAGCCATATCCTCGAAATTTAATTTTGGTTTCCAATTTAATTTTCTCTTAATCTTTTTATTATTAGCAATTATTTTTTTTATTTCAAAAGGTCTTTTATATTTTTTTGAAACCTTAATTTTTGACAAAGGTATTTTTTTTTTCTTAAAAATAATTTTTATAAAATCAAGTAAAGAATATGATTTGCCAGTTCCTACTATAAAATCATCATTTTTTTTACTTGAATTTATCTTATAGATGGCTTCTACATAATCATTTGCCCAGCCCCAATCTCTTACAACATTTATATTACCTAAATAAAGATTTTTTTTTTTATCTTTTTCATACGTGTTATAATAATTAATAATTTTTTTTGTCACGAAACTTTTATTTCTCAAAATCGACTCATGATTAAAAAGAATTCCATTTGATACATTTAATCTATAATTTTCTCTATAATATTTTGAAAGCCAATAACTTAATGCTTTAGATTTACCATATGGACTTACAGGATTAAAATTAGACTTTTCACTGCAAACAGGGTTTTTTTGATTTCCAAAGCACTCTGATGATACTGAGTTATATATCTGAATTTTCTTTTTTTGTTTTCTAATAGTTTCTAAAATATAAAATAATACCTCATTATTACTTAAATAAGCCTCAATCGGATCTATAAAAGAATAACTTACGGATGACTGACCAGCCAAGTAATATATTTGAGTTGGATTATTTTTTCTTATAATTTTGTCAATTTTTTTTTGATTTAAACTATTTATTTTGATCAACTTAATTTTTTTAACTATGCTAAATCTATTCAAGTTTTCAAGATTTTTTTTTTTTTTTGATCTCGTAATTCCAATAACTTTAAATTTTTTTTTCAATAAATAATGAGACAAATAACTTCCATCTTGACCAGTTATACCAAAAATCATTGCTATTTTGTTTCTTCGCATATTAATAAATTTTAAATAAATTTTTTATAAGCACTTAAAGTTCTATCAGCACATTTATCCCAGGAAAAGTTCTCTATTCTCTTTTTTCCACTATCAATTAATCTTTTTTGTTTAGCGTCTGAAAAAATAACATTCTCAATTGCATCAACTAAATTATTATTATCATTAAGATTAAAGAATTCAGCTGCACCATCAGCAATCTCTCGAAATACTGGAATATCACTACATACCACTGGACACTCAGCTTTCATTGATTCAATGATTGGTAGTCCAAAGCCCTCATGAGATGATGGGAATATAAATGCAGCAGCAGAATTATAAAGAGAATACAAATCTTCATCACTACCCTGGATATTTTTAATTTTCCCCGGGGAAATTTTAAGTTCTGAAATATATTTTAATTCTTCATTATTAAAATTTCCACCACCAAAAAAAATAATATTAAAATCTTTTAAGATTTTTTTGGATAAAGAAATACTTTTTAAAAAAAAATAAAAATTTTTATATTGTTTTCTTGAACCAACAAAAAGTAGGAATGGGTCAAATTTAATATTATTGTCTAAATTTAATTGAACATGATCATGTCCTAAATGTGAAACAGTAATATTGTTAGGATCAATTGAATAAAGATTTATTAAATCATTTTTTGTATTATTAGAAATTGTAAATATATGATCAACATTTTCTAAAGCTTTTTTTTTTGGTCTATAATTTTTGTTTTTGTGATAAATTTCATGATATAGATCGTAAACAGTAATAAATTTAGGACACGAAATTTTAAACTTCTTATTTTCATAATAAGTTTGATGATAAATATCAGGTTTAAATTTATTATAATTATATCTGAAAGATAGATTATTTATTAATTTTATAATATTTCCAGTAAAAGGAATTTCTCTATTAAAATAAAAACCTTTCTTATGAGACTTTGAAACATTTTTTAAATAAAAATTCTTATATATTTGACAAAATATTTTTGGTTGCAAATCTTTATTTATTCTTAAAGAGTTTAATAAATTTACAAAATACCTTGAAATACCACCAAATTTTTGTTTTTCAAATATAGAATGATCAAACATAATTTTCATATAAATTTCTATTCTTTATTTTATGTATTCAGAATATCTGGATATTCAAAAATTTTTTTTACTCTATTTTCACTAATATCAAAAACCTCTAAGTCTTTTACTATATTTAATTGTTCATTTTTTTTTAAAAAACTTAATTTATTTTGTTTATCACGAGACTCTCTAAATTTTGATAAAAATATTTTTTTTTCAGTAATTTTATTTTTTATCATTGAGAAAAATAATTCATTTACAAAAAAAGCGTTACATCCATTTTTATTTGTTCCTATAAAATGATAACCTTTATTCTTACACTGATCAATCAATGCTTGTATTGAGCAACCAAAATATAAATTTGAAAATGATTTTTTTTTTCTTTGAAAATTATTATCATAAGGAACTGTAATTTTATATTTATTACCAAACAAACTGTTGTACTCTATAATTAATATCAAAGGATTAATTTTTTTTAGATCCAATTCCTTTAAAATCCAGTAATCATTGCCATCAATATCTATACTTAAAAGACCAATATCATTAGGTGGTTTAAATTCATTTATGATCTTATTTATATTTTCTCTAGTAATAAATTTATTAGTAATATTTAAATCATATTTCCATCTTTTTTTCCAAGATGTTATAGTATTAAAATTATTTTCATTACCTTCTATCAATGATCCTGACCAATTTCTATTTTGTAAAAGATACCTTGTATTAGACTCTTTGTAGTCACCTGTTCCAAATTCAATAAAATAATCTTTAACATCGTTTTTTTGAGATATAAGCCAATCAATGACTCCATCTTCACCCCATTGAGAGAAAACTGAATACTCTACTTCAGATAAATTTTCTAAAATTTTTTTCTGTTTATTTTTTTCACTTAATATTTTTGACTGAATAATTAATTTTTTTTCATTTGTGTCAATTATTTTTTCCTTGAAATTGTTTATAGCTCTTTTTAAAAAATAAAACATCTAAGTGACACTAATTAATTTTACTTAAGACTTTTTTTAATATTTTACAAATTTTTTTTATTTCAGAAATTTCTAATTCAGGATAAAGCGGCAATGAAAATATTCCCTTAGATTTTTTAAGAGAAATTTTTAATTTTTTCTTATCAAAAGAATACATTTTATAACCTTTCATTGTATTTATTGGATAAGGGTAAATAATACGTGTTTGTAAATTATATTTTTTCAATAAGCTTAGTATTTTTGGTTTTTGAGGGTGATAAACTGTAAATAAATGAAAAACATGCTTATTTAGTTTGTTCTGATGCGGAAGCTTAAGGTTTGTTTTTTTTAATTCTCTAAAATAAATATTTGCTAACTTTATTCTTTTAGAAATAAATTCATCGACATGCTTTAATTTAATATTAAGAATAGTACTTTGTATTTCATCTAGCCTCGAATTCACCCCATTTTCATTTGCGTAATATTTATTAAAATATATATTTTTTTTATTTTCTGTTTCTATTCCGTAATATCTTAGTCTTTTTACTTTTAAATAATCATAATAGTTTTTTGTGATGATAAAACCTCCATCTCCATAAGCCCCAAGAATTTTTGTCGGATAAAATGAAAAACATCCAAAATCACCCATAGTCCCAGTGTATCTATTTTTATATTTTGCTCCTTGAGACTGAGCACAATCCTCAATAACTTTTAAATTATATCTTTTTGCTAAACTGCTGATCTTACCCATATCACAAGATTGTCCATATAGATGAACAGGGATTATCGCTTTTGTTTTTTTGTTAATTTCTCTCTCAATTTTTGTGCAATCTATCAAGTAATCTTCACCAATATCTACCAATTTTGGTTTAGCTCCAGAGTTTACTATAGCTGAAATTGTTGGGATTGCTGTATTGGCGGCTGTAATGATTTCATCACCTTTTTTAATATCAAGCGCTTTTAAAGAAATTAATAATGCTTCAGTACCACTTCCAACAGCTACACCATATTTTGAATTATATTTTTTTAAAAAATTTTTCTCAAACTTTTTTATTTCGTTTCCAAAAAAAGTGACTCCTCTTGATAGAGTTATGTCAATATTCTTTAAAATTTCACCTCTAAATTTTTTATATTCTTTTTTGTAACTCCAAAATTTAATCATATTTTAAGACTTTGTTTAATTTTTTGATAGACATACTAGAATTTTTAGGGATAGAAATTTTATTTTTTTTATAATAACTAATTTTCTTTACTTTTTTATTTGTTTTTTTTGCAAAATTATAAATTGTCTGTGTTTTACCTCCAATATTGATTACTCCCTTAAATTTTAATAACTTCATAATAATTTTTGCTGCCTCATCATGGTATATAAAACTTGATTTGACATTAGAGAAAGCATGATCATGAACAAATGGTTTTTCACTGATAGCTAATCTAACTATTAAAGAATTTTTATACATTTTGACTGCTGCCTCACCACCTAATTTAGACCAAGCATAATTATTTACAGGAAAGACAGGATCATTTTCACTGTAATTTCCCTTAATTCCTGGATAAACGTAATTAGTAGAAAAATAAACTAATTTAATATTTTTTAAAAAACATTGATTTACAATATTACAAGTACCTATTATATTTTTTTTAATGCTTTCGGTTATATCTTTCTCATGGGAAATCATTGGTCTAGATAAACCAGCATTATGAATTACTACTTTAGGTTTGTATTTAATGAAATTTTATTTGATACTTTTTTCACTCAAAATATTTAATTCTTTTGAGTTAAGAAATTTGATATTATATTTATTATTGAAACCATAAAAACTTTTTGCAAATCTTCCTTCTCCACCTGTAAATATTATTTTTTTTTTCAAAATTTTTTATTATTGATTTTTTTTAATACATTTAAAGTTTCGTTAATTTCAGACTGTAACGAACGTTTGAATTTAATTCCTTTTTTTTTAAATAATTCATTTGAAACTTTATATGATGTTTGATTGATAATCTTTGAGTTAATAAATTGAATTTTTAATTTTTGTTTTTTTTGAATTATTTTCAAAATATCTTTTACCCTAAAATTATTTGATAAAACATTATAAACTTTACCATCAAATACATTTTTTTTTATTACTATTTGTATCGCATTTAAAGCATCTTGTAGAGATAGATATGGCCGATATTGATTATAAGCATTTTTCCAAACTGGTATCGGTAAATTTAAAGAGGCATTAAGACAAAATTTATTGACAGCAGTATGGAATCTTATACCTCGAGATAAGCCTGCGATAGTACCAAACCTCAAAGTAACAAACTTGTTAGGTTCTAAATTTTTTTTTACCATTTTTTCCTCAATAAGTTTTATTTCAGCATAAGGCGTTTGTGGTCTTAAATTTTTTTCTTGCTCATCAACTAAACCTTTGCTCTGTCCGTAAACACTAGTGCTAGATAAATGTATCAATTTGGTCTTTTTATGAATTTTAAGAAATTCTATGATATTTTTAAATACATTAAGATTATTTTTGTAAATTTTTTTTCTTATTTTAATACTGCCCTCAGCATCAGTCATTGAGGCTAAATGTATAACAAAATCTACCTTTTCTAACTTTTTATATGAATTGTTTTCTGAAAGATCTAAATTGATAAACTTTGAATTATTTAATTTTTTTTCTATAAAAAGAAGATTGTTTACTCTACTTTTATTTAAATCATCTAAAAGTAATATCTCAGAGAATTTACCAATTTTATTAAGATTTTCAGTTATATAAGTACCAATATGACCTAAACAACCAGTAATAAGTATCTTCATAATGTGTTAAATAAAAAATTAGTATATTATATTAAAAATTAATTCTAATGAAAATTAATCAACCTAAAATTATTTATATAAAATCATTTAGAAATCACAATGGAGAATTATTTACTATCGAAAAAAACAAGAATATTAACAATTTTAAAAGAGTTTTTTATATAAAAGCAAATAAAGGTGCTTTAAGAGGAAAGCATGCCCACAAAAAATGTATACAATATTTGATTTGTGTATCAGGTAAAATTCAAGTCGATTGTTTAATAAATAGATCAAAAAAAAAATTTTTACTGAATTCACCAAAAAAAATTTTAAAAGTTTTCCCTTATACTTGGGTTACACAAAAATATTTAAAAAAAAATTCTTTATTATTGTGTCTATGTTCTGACAAGTACGACGCAAAAGATTATATTAGAAAGTTTGATCAATATATTAATCATTTTTCAAATTGACATGTGAAAACCATTTTACTTTATTTAAGATTTTTTTCTCTTTTCTAAAAATTTCTTTTTTGTGATTCCATGCAAATAGATAAATATGACTTGGTATATTTTTGTAAAAGTATTGCATTGATTTAATTGGAATATGAGCACCTGGAGAAAATTTATTTTGTTTTTCGGGTGTTGTATCACATATAAAATCAATATGTTTATAATCAATTTTACAAAAATTCAAAATTGTTGTGCTCTTTGAGGTTGCTCCATATCCACAAACCTTATTACCCTTTTTTTTTAAATTAATAATTTTTTTTCTCAAAAGTGTTTTTGATTCTAAACAATTCTTTTTGAATTTTAAAGCCGCATCTATTTTGTCAATTTTATTTTTTTTTTCATATTTTAATATATTAGCTAATCTTTGGGATGAGGAATTTTTTTTTGAAACTACATATCTCATTGAACCACCATGTGTCATCTGTGGTATACAGTCGTTAAGATACATTCCAAACAACTTAAATATTTTTTTTATAGATGAGGCAGAAAACATGAAAATATGTTCATCGTATATTTGATCATAGGAAACTTTTTTATACATTGACCCTAAATAAGGTTCTTCAAAAATAAATTTTCCATTATTATCAAGTAATAATTTCACCGACTTTATCAAATCCACTAAATTTGGTATGTGACATATAACATTTGATGCACAAATAATACTTGTTTTATTGATAAGTTTTTTTTGTTTCTTTACATTTTTAAGATTGAAAAAATTATTTATACTTTTAATCCCTCTTTTTTTTGCAACATCACAAACACTTTTAGAAGGCTCAAAGCCCAGACAATTATATTTTTTTTTTGAGAAATTAGACAAAAATGTCCCATCATTAGAGCCAATCTCTATCAAATTTTTTTTTTTTCCCAATTTATTTTTAATAAAAGTTGAATATTTTTTGAAATGTTTAATCATATATTTAGAACTTCCCGTATAAAAAGGATAATTCTTATTAAAAATTTTATTGGGTTTTGGGTGTTCATTAATTTGAAATAAAGACAAATCTTTATTGAATCCAGCTTGCATTTGATAAAAAAACTCATTTTTAAATTGATTTTTTTTAAGAAAACCATTGGCTAGTGGCATTTTCCCAAAATTTATAACTTTTGATATTTTTTTTTTAGTAACTTTACAAATCATTTAAAAAAAAAGCTTAAAACAAATCTAATCTTATTTTTATAACTTAAACTAAAAGTATATCTCAAAATAATCTTAATAATTAAAATAATTTTTATAAAATTTTTTTTATTTTTATCTCTATTTAGAATACTCATTTGATTTATAAAAAACCATTTTGCAAGATAATAATCTAAATTATTCTTGATTCTTAAAAGGTTTTTATTTTCCTTTATTATTTCATCGATAACCATTCTTACATCCTTTTCAGATTCTATATGAGCATGAAAATCTTTGGTGGTACTACTTCTTGAGCCATCATCAATATCATAATAAATCAGCTCATCATAAGAATAAGCAATTTTTCCAAATTTTGAAATCTTAATAGGAAGTATTATATCTGCGTAAGGATATATTCCCATTTTTTCATTGTTTGAATTTTCTAAACTTTTTGATGTAATTTGCATTCCACCTATTTCATCTAAATACTTCTTTTTAAAAAGTCCATACACTCCAATTAATTTAATTTTTTTTGATAAAAAATTTTCTAAAAATTCGATTTGGTTAAAAATTTTAAATTCTTTTTTTTTAGAATTTTTTTGATTTATACTTGTATAACTTGTGTAAGATACAATTATTGTATCATTTTGTTTATGAGCCTCTATGTTTCTTTCTAAAAAAGTAGGAAATAAAAAATCATCATCCGAGAGCCAAATAAAATATTCACCTAAAGAACTTTTAAGTAAATTATTCATATTTTCTCTCTCTCCTAAATTTTTGTCATTATTAATTATTTTTACTTTATTCACTTTGAATACATCATCCATTTCAGGTAATATTTTTTGATCAACATCATCGTTGCCAATCAAAATTTCAAAATTTTCGTATGATTGACTAAGTATAGATCTAACACATCTTATGAGTTTATTAAGTCTTTTGTAAGTAGTAATACCTATTGAAACTTTTGGCATTTTTATTTTTTAAACGAAATTACTCTGATCATAAAATCTCTTTTACCTTGCCACCTAAATTCGCTGACTTTAGTTTTTATAAAATTTAAATGTTTAAAAATTGAAATTAATTTTTTTTTAGTATAACAATTTTTATGATATTGACCTCTCCCATGCTGGCTTCCGTATATACTTGCAATAATGTATCCCCATTTATTTGTATAATTATAAGTATAAGTTCCAAACCAATGTTTTTCCGATATGGCTTTTTTTGAAGTTTTATAAAAATCTTTCCAATCATCTTTAAGCTTAAGCCAATGTTTGACTGTTTTTTCAAAGTTAATTGTTGAAAAATTAATTTTACCTTTGTGTTTCAAAACTCTTTTTACTTCATAAAAAAACTTTCTTTCCTCAAAAAAAGATAGATGTTCAATAAAAGCCTCTGCTCTTATTTCATCTACTGAGTTATCTTTAAATGGCAAATCAAATATATCCAAGTTTTTAATTCTTAAGTTTTTTTTAAATTTTCTGTTGGGATATCTTTTTCTTAATCTTGTAATTGAGTCAAAGTCAATATTCAAATAACCATTTATAGGCCTAGATCCACTGCCTATATTTAATCTAATTTTTTTTTTCATCTTTTTTAATAATTTTACCATCTTCAACTTTAAAAATTTCATCACAATTTTCAATTGTCGAACTTCTATGTGAAATTATGATTATTGTTTTATTTTTTCCAATTTCTAACAAATTATCTATAAAATCTTTCTCAACCTCCTCATCAATAGCACTTGTTGCCTCGTCTAAAATTAATATTTCTGGATCATGATAAAATGCTCTTGCAATAATTATTCTCTGTTTTTGTCCTCCCGAAAGCATGATGCCTTGATTTCCGACTTTAGTTTCAATTTTTTCTTCTAAATTATTCACAAAGTCACCCAGCTGAGCAAATTCTAAGGCTTTTTTTACTTTTCCATCATCAATTAAATGATCTTTAATTCCAAATGCTACATTTTTTTTTATACTTTCATCAAATAAGTAAAAATTTTGTGGAATATAACCAATTTTATTCCTCCAGTTCGTACATTTAATATCATTTATAACATTACCATCTATTATTAACTTACCCTGAGTGGGTTCGAGTAATCCAATAATAATATCTACAATTGTTGTTTTTCCTGAGCCTGATCTGCCAATTATTGCTATCTTCGATTTTTTCTTTATTTCAAGATTTATATTTTGAAGAATTGTCTTTTTGTTGTTTTGATACTTAAAAAAAACATCTTTAAGAACAATATTTTTTTCAAATTTTATATTTTCTAATTGATCTAAATTTTTTACATTTTTTAATTTATTTTCACTTTTTAAATTTTTGACATTATCTACATTAAAAATTGAATAAACATTCAACATTGCTGCCTGATTATATTTCATTGATGATAAAGACTTAGTTATGCTATTAAATGATGGGATTAATCTGATTGTAGATACGGCCATAAGAGTAATAATTGGTAAAGACTCAACAATAGAATTGTTTTCAAAATATAGAAATAATATTACACCAGAGATTCCAATTATGGCAAAAATTTCAAGTATAAATCTAGGTAAAGCAGATAGAAAATAATTCCATAAATGATTTTTTTCAAGATTAGTAAAATTTTTTGAAAAAACATCACTTAGATAACTTTCTTTACTAAACAGTTTTACATCTTTTATCGCATTAAAAGATTGATTAGAAATTTTCAATATTGAAGAATTAAGCTTTAAGTTATCTTCACCTCTTTTTTTTAGATTATTCTTTATAACAAAAAAAAATAAAAAAGACAAAAAACCTAATGTTAAGAATATCGAGGTCGTGACTCTTGGATCTGCATAAACTAATAGTGAAAAGATAAAAACCAAAATTAATATTTCCTTAATAATTAAAGTGATGTTTTTTATATAATTTGTGGACTCATTAATATCGGAAGTAACTGATCTAACAAATATAGAAGGATTTTTATCTAAATGAAAACTATAAGGAGAATAAATAAACTCATTAAATAATTTCTTTGAATTTGAAATTTTCATTTTCCTAGAAAAGTTTCCTTCAAAATAGACTAAAAAACTCAAAAATAAATTTTTGATAATAAAAATACCACATAAAATAAAAGAAGATCTTATTATTAAATCTTTCTCGCTAAGATTTAAAAAGAAATTTTTCACAAAATAGATGTCTACTTTATCTAAGTAAAAATTTGGATCTACCAAGAAGCCAACAAAAATTGGAATGAAGCCTATCCCCAATATTTCTATTAAACTAGAAAATATCAACAGCAATATTATAAAAATAAATTCACTTAATTGTTTTTTTGGAATAATCTTAATAAATTGTAAATTCATTGAACTTTAATTATCATAGCCTGGAAAAATATTTATTACTTTGAATAAAATTTTCAATTTTATTTTGAATTTCAAACTCTAAATTTTTATTTTGGACAATCAAATTTTCCCATTTTCCAAGATAATCATATTCTAAATTATTTATTTTTTTTTTAATAAAATTACGATAAAAAATATTTTTTATATCATGTAAATTTTGCATATAATAATATTCATAAACCTTATTTTTATTAATAGAAAATTTTTTAATCAACTTAGGTAATTTTTTTATTGCAATCTCATAATCCTTTACAGATTTACAGTGAAGATTAAATTTATATGCAATATGAGGATTATTCATTGATGCATTTATAACCAATTTATTGAAAAGTGGATACTCACATCCAATCGTTCCATATACAGTAAAAACTGTGTCTATTCCCTCCTTTAATAATTGGTTGTGTGAACTTTCAGCAGGTAATAAATTAAATTTCGGATAGCGCTTAACGAACTTATCAATAATTTCCATTGTTCCCGGAATATAATCTGGATGAGTTTTAATATACCAATCGTAATCAGTTTTATT
>MDSZ01251158.1_pt1 | contig 26114 bp, 25 predicted proteins | sample 811201 | NCBI WGS metagenome assembly MDSZ01 (sample SAMN05326647, study PRJNA326480) | marine metagenome | isolation source: seawater | place: Indian Ocean: North | collected 2010 | reverse complement strand
CACCACGTTGATAGGCTGGATGTGGAAGCGCAGTAATGCGTGCAGCTTACCAGTACTAATAGCTCAATTGGCTTGATTTATGCACTGAAAAAAATTTAAGTTACATATAGATATTCAAAAAATTTTAAATTAATGCTGAATACCCTTTAATTATTATGTGGATATTATGTACAAGGGTTAGGATCTTCTAGATGAATTTTGTCAATTTCTTCAAGTATATCTTTTGTGATTTTAATATCTAAAGATTTAATATTATTTTTAAGTTGACTTAGGTTAGTTACCCCGAAAATACTACTAGTTAAATATGGGCGAGCAAGCACAAATGCATGTGCTAATAAGTTTAATTCAATTCCAAACATTTTTGATATACTTATATATTTATTTATAGCCAGTTCTCCTCTAATAGTATTGTGCCTAGAAAATCTTCCAGGCCATAAAGTATATCTTGAATTTTTAGGTTTTTGATTATCTGCATATTTTCCTGACAGCCTTCCTCCCGCTAGAGGAGAGTAAGCTAGTAGGCCACAGTTCTCTCTTAATGCAATTTCTGAATTAGCAATATCAAACACTCTGTTGATTAAATTATATCCGTTTTGTATTGAAACTGGTTTTAAATTAGTGAACTTTTCAGAAAGATGCAAATATTTACTAAATCCCCAAGCAGTTTCATTTGATAAACCGTAAGATCTGATCTTACCTTTCTTTTTTAATTCTTGAAGTATTTCTAATATTTCTTCTATGGGTGTCCACTTATTTTCATTTGGACTATGTTCAAAATCCAATTTTCCAAACATAGGAACATTTCGTTCTGGCCAGTGAAGTTGATAAAGATCTATATAATCCGTTTTTAATCTTTTTAGACTTTCATTAATTGCTAATTCGAAATTTTTTTTGTCAAATTTTAAATTTTGCCCTCCTCCTCTTATCCATTTTAATTGAGTAGCTCCAATTCCTTTAGCGTTATTTGAACAAATTTTCGTAGCTAAAATTATTTTATCTCTAACTTTTCTATTTAGCATCCATTTACCAATTATTTTTTCAGTTAAACCTTGAGTTTCTTCTTTTGGATAAACTGGATACATTTCTGCTGTATCGATAAAATTTATACCATTTGAATACGCAAAATCTAAAATTTTGAATGCTTCATCATAATCGGTTTGTTCACCAAATGTCATTGTGCCTAGACAAACGTTGCTCACTTTTATATCAGTATTACCAAGATTATTATAAATCAGCGCCACTTTAAATTAATTCCATTTATGATGAACATCTACTTTTATAAAATCATCATAAATTTTTTTAATTATAGTCATTTTTTCATCGATATCTTTTAAATCAGAAACTTTACAGTTACTCTCTACTTGTCTTGGGCTAACTGCGCCTGGGATTACTGTAGTAACTGCTTTATGCATCAATATCCATTTTAATGCTAGTTGTGACATAGTATAGTTGCTAGGCAGTATCTCTTTCAACTTATCTACTGTTTTTAATCCTTTTAAAAAATTAACTCCTGAGAAAGTATCACCAATATCAAATGCTTCTCCATTTATATTATAATTTCTATGATCATTTTCTGCAAATTTAGTCTCTTTGTTAAATTCACCACCTAATAATCCACTTGCTAGCGGCCCCCTTGCAATTATAGCTATCTTTTTTTCTAAGGCTAATTTAAAAAAATCATCAAGTGGCTTTTGTCTAAACATATTGAAAACCAACTGAATACTTTTTACATTATCATATTTAATTGCCTCGTAAGCTTCTGATAAATTATACACACTTACACCATAATGTAGGATTTTACCTTTTTTAACTAATTCATCCATTTTCTCAAAGGTCTCAGGTTTTTTACAAACTTCAATTGGTGGACAATGTAATTGAACTAAATCTATTTTATCAATTTTTAAATTTAACAGAGATCTGTCAATAAATTCTTCCATTGGCTCATGTTTATAACCTTTAGCATAATTAGTTCCTCTTATACGTCTCCCTAATTTTGTTGTGACGTATATATCTTTTGATGTTTTTAAAATTTCGGATAAGAATTTCTCACTTCTACCATCTCCATAAGTATCAGACGTATCAAAAAAATTAACTCCATTGTCCAAAGCCTTTTTTAAAATTTTTCTTGCATCTTGATCTTCAATATCCCCCCAGCACCAACCTATTTGCCAACAGCCTAAACCAATTTCAGATACACTCCATCCTAGGTCAGAAAATTCTCTATATTTCATTTAAGTTGAGATATTATCAATTTTTTCTTGAACAGCAGCTTGCGATTCTTTAGCTTTTTTTACTGTCTCCAATCTTTCTTTATATGATTTATTAGGTGGATCGTATTTATCAAAAACATTCATTATGTTCTGAGTAAAATCTCTTCCTATCTCAGTTAGAAAAATTCCCTTATCTGTGAATTCTATTAATCCATCTTTTTTCATCTCGTTCATATATTCAATTTCATTTTTAAAATATTCTTTGGCATTTATTCCAAATTGATCCGAAAAGTTTTTATAATCAATTTTAAAATAGCTTCTAATTTGTTGGGTAGCGTGTTGTCTTATTTTATCATCATTATTTAATTTTAATCCTCTAAAAGATGGTAGTAAGTTTTGATCCAAAGCTTTTTTATAAGAGGCTAGATCATAAAAATTTTGAACATAGTAATCATTTCCTAGATTACTCATTGATGAACTTCCTACTGCAATAAAATTAACTCTTCCACCTGGTTGATGTCCAGAAGCCCCATAATGTGCCTCACCTTCATTAAAAGCTTTTGTCATAGGGCTGTTTGGTAAAGAATAACATTCAAAGCCGGTACGCACATATCCTCCTGACGCTAATTTTTTATGTATTACTTCCATCATTTCTTTACGCTCTAAAAAATCAGGTAGTGGTCCTTCTGCTAACATTTGTACTTGATATTTAGCTACCCAAGGTTTGTATGCCATTAAAGATAATTGCACCAAAGTAGGTTTTAATCTTATAATTTCATCACAAGTTTTTGATATTGATTCAGTAGTTTGCCCGGGCTGTCCAATTAAAAAGTCAAATGCAATTTCTTTATACATTTTTCTGACCCTTGGAGTGAGAATATCTTCAAAAAGTTTTGCTGGCTGAATTCTATTAACTCTTCTTTGAACTTCAGGGTCTAAATCTTGCATTCCAAATGATATTCTATTTGTCCCACATACCTCATGATTATAAATTAATCTATCTTCGTCAACTCTTCTAGGGTCGCTTTCTACTGTAAAAAACTCTACATTTGACCAATCGAATAATCCTTTTAGTTTATCAACTAATTTTTTTAAGTCTTTTCTGTTTAAAATAGTTGGTGAGCCCCCACCAAAAAAAACTGTTCCTACATTTAGTTTTATATTATTTTTATTAAGATGCTCAAATAGTAAATCTATTTCTTTATATAAGTATTTTAGATAATCTGTTACTTTTTCATAATCTTTATTAATGAATTTACTACAGGTACAAAACCAACACAATTCTTCACAAAAAGGAATATGAACATAAAAAAAAATTTTTTTATCTTCATTTTTAGGAAACCAATTTAAAATAGCATTCTTATACTCATTATTTTTAAATTCAAAATCCCAATGATCTTTTGTTGGGTATTCTGAATAATTAAAAACCAAGTCTTGATGATATTTTTTAATCAAATTTGCGTTAAGTATTTGTTTTTTCATTATTTAGCTTACTTTTTTTTTGAAGTTAGTGCTATTTGATAAATCACTAGCAGTAATCCTATTTTTTACATGATTTGACTCATTAACAAACATACCAATAAACCATCGGCCTTTATAAGATTTCCAGTCTAATTTCTTATCTCTATCAACTTTTTCGACACCATGCACTATTGATCCATAAAATATTACAGAGTCTCCAACTTCCAGATTATCTTCAATATTTATTTTTTTGTTATTTTTACCCCTGAAATAAAATCCACCATTATCAAAATCAACACCTTTTTTACTCATTATTAATCCAGAAACAATTCTTTGGTTTTTTCTTGGATCTACGTGATCTCTTAATTCACCTCCACCATGGGGATAGTTGACAATTTGCAATCTATCGATTTGCATTTGACTGGGTATATTTTTTTCATATTGAAACTTACTGTTTCCAGCAAGGAATTTTATGTATCTCCAATGCCTATAAACTCCTTTTTTAAAATCTTTTTCAAGTTTGGATTTTATGTTCCAGTTATAAAAAAAATAAGAGTGTTTTATCGCAAATAAACTATATTTTTTTGTTATTTTTTTATCGATTATTCTGTGAAAATTTGGAGTACCATCTAACATTTTGTGAAAGGACGGTTTTTGTTTTTTGTCATAATATTTTGCTAAATTTAACATTATCTTTTTTAAATTTTTTTTTGCTGAATTTCTTATAATAAAAGCTTCTCCGTTATACATTCTCCTCGCTAAATTTTTTACATATATTGCATTTTTACTATTTATTGATTTTTTTAATTTATCAAATTCTATTGTATTAATTTTTTTTACAAATTTTGGAACTGGTTTTTTTAATTCTAAACTTCTCCAATAATTTTCCATTGAATTTGAATTCAGCATGATTTTTCTTACAATAAGTCTATTTATTGTCAATACAAATTTAGAGATTTAGCAGTTGTAAAATAATAATCACCTTTATAATTAAGTATTTTAAATAATTGCTTCCACTCTTTTTTTTGTAAAATTGTAGTACCCAATAAAGTCCACTTATCAAATAACTCCTTCTCTTTTTTATTTGAATAACTTGCAACTGTAAAAAAGGAATTTTTTGATACTCTATTTATCTCTTTAATAGTTTTTACAACATCTATGAAATTATACTTATATATAGAGCTAAAACCTATAATTAAATCAAAGTAATTTTTTTTGAATGGAATTTTATAATAATTGCTAAAAATAATTTTTTTTTTTATTTCCTTTTCAGCATTTTTGATTGGATATAAATGATCTTCAATTCCATAAACTTTTGCTCCAGGTAAAAGAATTTTAAGATCTTTCATAATAAAACCTTTTTTACATCCTAAATCTAAAATTTTAGAATTATTATTAAGATTATATCTTTTGATAAATTTTGGTAATAATTTTAGCCATCTTCCATCATAATAAAATCCACCGTATCCATTATTACGATCTCCATCATAATATTGTTCACTAAGCTCCCAAGCTATAAATTTATTTTTTAATTTCCTTGTAACGACTCTGTTAACTTTTGATTTTTTTTTAAAATATTTTGGATCGAAATATGGCATAATTAAAGTTTTATTACTGGTCTTAATATTTTACCATCTTTAAAATGTTTTATAGCCTTATTTATATCTTTTAATATATAATTTTTTTTTGGTAAAAGTTTTTTAATATTTTCTATTTGATTTAATAATATATTTTCATTAATTTTAAAGTTCTTCATAGTTACCCCGCCAATTCCCCATGCTCCTGAAAAAGTTTTGCCATTAATAAAATCCCAGGCATTTAAAGAAAATTTCTCTTTCAATTTTGTATTTCCAATTATAATGAACTTACCAACATAACGTTTGCATAAAGAAAAAGATTTCTCTATTAATTTTTTCGATCCAGTACAATCAATTATTAGATCAAAACACTCATTATTTGAATTGATAAAACTTTTTAGGTTGTTTTCATTGATTAATTTAAAATTAACACCTTTCCTAGATTTGATAAGATTTAATTTGTTCACATTATTATCTATACAAATTATATTTTCACATTTTAAATAATTGAGAACTAACAAGCTTGCATAGCCAAGCCCCCCCATTCCCATAATTAATATCTTTGACTTTTTATTAATTGATGAATTACTTAATATTGCATTACTTGCTGTTGGTAACGCACAACCTAAAAGAATAGACTCTCTTAAATATTTATTTTTTTTATTAATTTTAAAGACCCGATCTTCGCTTACCAATGAGTAATTTAAAAGAGTATTACAGCCGCCAGTATTAATTTTTTTAGATTTAAATTTGTAATAAGTAGGTAAAATTTTTTTTCTTTGTTTTTTTTTAATCCAACTTATTACAACTTTATCTCCAATTTTAAATTTTTTAACACCTAAACCTGTAGTAACGATTTCACCCACTCCTTCATGCCCTATTGTGTGAGGTATAAATCTATCTTTTCCTAATTTTCCACTTATTTCATTTAACTGTGTGTGGCAAATACCAGAATATCTCATTTTTACTAACACATAATTTTTTGGAACTTCTGGATAGTCTAAATCTAAAACTAATAAATTTTGTTTTTGTTTTTTTAAAATTACAGCTAAGTTTTCTCTTTTCATAAAAATAATTATTTAAGAACATGATTTAGAACAGCATAAAAATTTGATTTACTTATTGATTTTGAGTGTCCTAAAATATCGACTTTCAAAGCTCCCGCAATATTTCCAATGATGTTTGTAACTAATTGATCAGATTTAATTGAATACAATAAAGATGTAATTACCAAGAACACATCTCCAGCTCCTATAGTATCTATAACTTTATCCGATATTAGTGCCGGTGTATTTAAAATATTTTTATTTATATAAGAAAATGAACCATTTCTTCCTCTTGTAATCGTAATATTTTTGCATTTAATTTTTTTTGTAATTTGATTTTTAACAATATCCTGTATTTCATTGATATTATCTGATGTAGCTAACCTGAGTTCTGGTTCATCAATACAAATGAAATCTGAAACAGGATATTTTGTTATTAAATTAAATCCTAAATTTGCGCTATTAGTTTGACAATTAATACCTAGGAATTTAGCTTTTTGTTTTAAAACATTGTAGATGTCTTTATCAATAAATCCATGTCCATAATCGATTAATATGACCACATCAAATTTATTTGTCTCTTTCTTTAAATACTTAATAACTTTATTTTTATTTTGTTTTCCTAATAAATTATCATCCATAAAGTAGACTTCACTTATTTTTTTATTGTAACCATTTTCTACAAATCTTCTTTTTCTTGTTGTAACTTTTTTAGACTCATAAAAAATTTTACTTTTTATCTTTTTTTTAAACTTTTCTAGAGGAGCTTTAACGTCTTTATCATTTCCCATTAAAGTGCAAATTGAGACATTATTATTAAATTGAGACAAGTTTATTGCTGCAGCAAAAACACCTCCTAGATAAATATCAGTTTTTAAATACCTAGTTGCCAAAATACTTTCTTTAATAGGCTTATTTAGTGGTTGAACAGCATCATATTGATCAATTATAGCATCTCCAATTATTAATACTTTTTTATTTTCAATTTTTTTTAAACTTTCAATGCTTTGTGATAATAGTTTTTGCTTATTTTTATCTTCTAAGAATCTAGTTAAATTACTATCTAAAATATAAGAAAAACTTTTATTTATAATTTCTGTTGAGCTCTGTAATGGAGAGTCTGTATAAATTATTTTTCCGTTAATTTTATTTACTTCTTTAACTTCCTTATAAAGTCTTTTAGTTAAATCTTTTTTACCCTTATAGTCTTTGCCTTTAAAATAAAAATCAGGTTTTATTTGCTGAATACTCCTAGCCGCATCTGGACTATAATTTATAGCAACATAATCGACTTGCCTTAAAGACTCTAAAACTTTAGCTCTAAAATGATGATTATTAACTGGCCTATTAGGTCCTTTATTTACATATTTGTCCTCAGTTATTGTTACAAACAAATAGTCACATTTTTTTCTTACTTCCTCAAAGTGACTTAGATGCCCTGCATGCAATACATCAAATACTCCGTGGCAAAGCCCAATTTTCTTTCCCTCTCTTTTTATCTTATTTGCAATTTTTCCTAAATTTTCTAAATTATACTTTTTCATCTAATTAAAACCTGAAAGAATTTGTTTCTGAAAAATCAGCTACAATTGAACTTCCAGCTAGTGGATTTCCATTTTCTGAAATTACATAATCAAATAAACCTAAAAATTGCTCACCATTAGCAATTTTATTTCTGGGCAATTTTTGTTTTATAAATTTATTATATACTTTTTTATTTCTTATTTTTAATCTTTGAAATGAATTATTCTCATATTCAAAAGCTCCTAATAAAATACAATGAACAAATATATTTTTTTTTATAAGCGATTTTGATAAAGTTTTTGTGTATGCTATTAATGAAGCTTTTACCATAGAATAGCCAACCGAAGCTGTAGACTCTATAGAAGCGACAGATCCTATATGAATTATTTTCAAATTTTTATTATATTTTTTATTTTCTAAAACAACTTCATTTATTCCTACTGCCGCTGAAACATTTAAATGAAATAAAAAATTTAAATCTTTATAACTAATGATAGGATTGTGTAATCCAAAACCTCCACCCAAACAATGGATAATTATATCTATTTTTTTTTTGTTATTCTTAATAATATTTAGAAATTTTTTGTAATTACTTATCGAATTAAAATCAATTGCAAAAGAATTATTTTGATTTTTAATTGAAATTTCTTTTTTTAGTGATTTAATTTTTTTTTGATCTCTTCCTACAGTTATTAAATTATATCCTATAGAGTCGTAATGTCTACTAAGCATCAATCCTAAACCAGATGTAGCTCCTGTAATTAAAACTGTTTTCATATTAAGACTCTAACAGATCTTTTCTAATTTCGTTTATTTTTTCAATACCAAGAAAAGGATACATATTATCAAGCATTGCTGGTTGAAATGTACCATCTTTATTCATTTGTGTTTGAACTCTAGGAACCAATTCTTGCAATGGAGGTGTAACAATTTCACAAACTGTTGCTCTTTTTGAACTTAAAATATTCTTTAAATTTTTATTTAAATTATTTTCATTTTTAAGTTTAATTGTTTTAAAACTAAAAGATTTTGCAACTTTCAAAAAATCTGGCAAAGTAAGTCCACTTTTATCATCAGCCCCAACAAACTTTTTAAAGTTTTTTTGTTGCATTAATTTCATTGTTAAATAACCACCATTATTAATTATAAATAGTTTAAGTGGTATTTTGTAATTTATAACTGTCTGAAATTCTTGTAAGTTAAACATCAATCCACCATCGCCAGAAATACAAACTGGTATTTTTTTTTTATCTGCAAAAAAAGTTCCTATAATACCTGGTAAACCAAAACCCATTGCAGCTATTCCTGATGAAGTAAAAAGTCTTTGATTTTTTTTTGTTTTAAATGCTTGCATGGTACATGTAAAACTTGTTCCCATATCAGTTACAATATTCTCTTTACCCTTTAAAACTTTAGAGAGAGAATTTATAAAGCGAAAAGAGTTAACAAAATTTTTATTTCTTTTATATTTATTATCTTCATCTAAATAATTCTTTAGTTTAGTTAATTTATCTATCCATATTTTTTTTTTTCTAAATTTTTTTGAAATTTTTTTATTAATATTTTTTAAAAAAGCACCAATGTCATTATTAAACTTTAAATCAGTTTTTAATCTTCTTTTAATTATTTCGCTCTTATCTATATCAACAAAAATTTTTTTTGATAAAGGTGAAAAATTTTTCATTTGGTATCCAGTTATAGGTACTGATAATCTTGAACCAATAATTAACAACAGATCACATGATTGAACTGCAAAATTAGCAGTTCTATTTCCAAACAATCCTGGTCTTCCAAAATAAAAATTATTTTCAGAGGGCGCAATATCACTTGCATTCCAAGTTGATATAAATGGTATTTTAGTTTTTTTTAAGAAAATTAAAAATTTTTTTTCAGCTTTACTAATGTGAACACCATTACCAACTAAAATTAAAGGCCGCTTAGAATTTTTTATTAAATTTAATGTTTGTGTAATTTTTTTTTTGTCAATTTTACTATAATCATTTTGTTTAATTATTTTTTTTTTTATCTTTTTTTTTACAAATTTTTTTGATTGTATGTCCAAGGGAACATCAATCCAGACAGGCCCAGGTCTTCCTTCAGTGGCAATTTTGTATGCTTTTGATAATTCAAATTCTATATCAGAATTTTTTGTTAGTACTTTGCTATATTTAGTTATAGATTTAATTATTTCCTTAATGTTGGCTTCTTGAATACCTATTTGTCTAGTTTTTGAGTTTAATATCATATCCTTAGATTCTACCTGGCCAGATATGACAATCATTGGAATTGAGTCAATCCATGCACCAATTACACCCGTTACTGCATTAGTTCCCCCAGGACCTGAAGTCACAGATAGTATAGCTGGTTTACGACTTGCTCTATAATAAGCTTCGGCAGCCATAGCAGCTGACTGTTCGTGATGCATAAAAATAAAATTTAAATTATTCTGTTTTCTAAAAGCTTCATTTAAAAACATCGCACCTCCACCTGTTATACCAAAGGCAGTGTTTAGACCTTTTTTTTGTAAATAATTAATTATAAATTCTGAATTATTCATCTTTAGATTAGGAAGCTATAATATATTAATATATAAAAAAATCTTTATATATCCATATTTATAATTATGAAGAAAAAAATACTTATTCTTGGAAGTAATAGCTTTTCAGCTAACCACTTAGTACATTATCTATTGAAAAAGAAGTTTTTTATTATTGGATGTTCGCTATCTGATATGTCTGAACCAAAATTCAATTGTATACACAAACTACCGAAGTCTATGACAGAAAATTTCAAATTCAGCAAAATAAATATTAATAAAGAATTCTCGAAACTTGAGAAGTTAATTCTAAAATTTAAGCCTGATATAATTGTTGATTTTTTAGGCCAGGGTATGGTTGCTGAAAGTTGGCTTTATCCAATTTTAACTTTTAACACAAATGTAATTTCAAAGATAAAACTTTACACTTTTTTAAGTAAACAAAAATTTTTAAAAAAATATATAAAAATTTCAACACCAGAAGTTTTTGGATCTACAAAAATAACTACCTCAGATTTTAGAAAATATAATCCCTCAACCCCTTATGCTTTATCGCATTCAACTATTGAGAAATATTTATTGCTATTATTTAAACAATTCTCTTTTCCTGTAATCATTTCAAGATTTGCAAATTTTTATGGGCCATATCAAAAGTTATATCGTGTGATCCCTTTAGCAATTCATAAAGCAAATAAAAAAGAAAAATTTCAATTACATGGTGGAGGAAAATCTAGAAGATCTTTTATTTATTCTGAAGATTTTTGTGATGGTATATATAAATTGATTATTAAGGCTAAAGCAGGTGAAAGTTATCATTTTTCTTCAAAAGAATACTTATCAATAAGAAAAATTGTTGAAATGATCTATAAGAAAAAAAATTTAAATCCTAAAAAATATATAATAAATGTTAAAGATAGACCTGGTAAAGATCAAGACTATAAAATTTTTGATAATGATACTAGAAAAAGACTTCATTGGAAAAATAAAACTTCATTTAATGAAGGAATAAATGAAGTAATCAAGTGGTATGATGAATTTAAAAATGATTTTAACAAAAAAGACGAAAAGTTTAAAATTCTATTATGAAAAATAATTTTTTAATTAAGCAATATATCGCAGATAAAAAAATGAAGATTAAACACAACTATCTTTCTGAACAGTTTCATAATTCAAAAAAAATTTTTGAATTAATTAACAAAATAGTAAAATTTAATGACTTTACACTAGGAAGATATGTTGATTTATTTGAAAAAGAATTTTGTAAATATCAAAAAGTTAAATATGCATTAGGGGTTGGTTCTGGTACTGATGCGATTTTTTTATCTTTAAAAGCTTTGGGTATAAAAGAGGGTGATGAGGTAATTACCCCAACATATTCATTTTATGCAACTGCAGGGGCGATAGCCACTACTGGAGCAAAACCAGTTTTTGCTGATGTTAAAGACGATCTTAATATCGATGAAAATGAAATAGAGAAAAAGATAACAAAAAAAACTAAAGCTATTGTTCCGGTCCACTGGTCTGGGAGAATTTGTAATATGAAAAAAATTATGAATATTGCAAAAAAATATAAACTTAAGGTAGTAGAAGATGCTTGTCATGCAATTTTAGCTCATGATGACAAAAAAAAATATGCAGGAAATTTTGGAATAACAGGCTGTTTTAGCATGCATCCATTAAAAAATCTTAATGTTTGGGGTGATGGAGGGATAATAGTCACTAATAATAAAAAAATTTATGAAAAATTAAGATTGATGAGAAATCATGGCTTAGTAAGCAGAGATAACTGTAAACTTTACGGATACAATTCAAGACTAGATACTATTCAAGCCGCAGTTGCTCTTAAGATGATAAAAAAAATAAATTTAATCACTAATGCTCGTATTAAAAATGCTAATTATCTGAATGATAAACTTAAATTTATAAAACAAGTTAAACTTATAGAGGAAAGGAAAAAATATAAATCTGTTTATCATTTATATCAATTTTATTGTGAAAAAAGAGACCAACTTAATAATTTTTTAAGAAAAAATAAAATTGATAGTAAAATTCACTACCCAAAACCATTGCACTTACATGATGCTGCTAAAAATTATAAATATCAAAAAGGTCAATTTAAAAATGCGGAAAAACTATCTAAAAAGGTTATTTCTATACCTGTTCATGAATTTATTTCAAAAAAGCAATTAGATTTTATGATAAATAAAATTCAAAAATTTTATAATTGATGAACGTTAAATTTACAAATTTTCCAAAAGAATTTAAGATTTTGAAAAAAGAACTCATTCAAAAATTTAATAAAATTGGTTCCAAAGGTCATTATGTACTAGGTGAAGAGCTAAATATTTTTGAAAAAAATATTCAAAAATTTTTAAAAGTAAAACACGTTATAGGTGTTGGTAATTGGACTGAAGGTACTGTAATGGTATTAAAAGCATTAGGGTATAACAAAGGTGACGAAATAATTACTGTCTCCAATTCTTTCATTGCAACTTGTGGTGCCATTGCTTACGCAGGATTAGTGCCCAAACTTGTTGATGTTGGAGAAGATATGAATATTGATAGTATAAAAATTATAAAAAAAATTACAAAAAGAACAAAAGCGATTATGCCAGTTCATTTATCTGGTATTCCCTCAAATTTAGATGAATTAAAAAAGATATGTAGAAAAAAAAAAATTCATTTAATAGAAGATGCCGCTCATGCTTTTGGAACAAAATATAAAAATAACTATATTGGTACAATTGGAGATGTAGGTATATTTAGTCTTCATCCAAGAAAAAGCTTTCATATTTTTGGAGATGGTGGTTTAGTTGTAACAAATAATACTAAACTTTATAAAAAAATTTTATTATTAAGAAATCATGGCTTAAAAAATAGAGATGAATCTCTTATATGGGGGACAAATTCTAGGTTGGATAATTTACAGGCAGGATTTGGAAATATAATGTTAAAAAAAATATCTTCATGGAACAATAAACAATTAAAGATTGCAAAAGAGTATTCAAAACGTCTAAGTAAAAAATTAAAAACTCCAATATATGATTTAAAAATTTCTAATCCGTCATTTCATCAATTCATAGTGAGAACTACCCTTAGAAATAAATTAAAAGTATTTTTACTTAAAAATAAAATTGATACAGCCATCCATTACCCAATACCAATACATAAACAAGTTGCTTTTAAAAACCAATTTGGAGATATCAAATTACCGTTAACAGAAAAATATAGTAAAGAAATTTTAAGTTTACCAATAAATCCACATATGAAAAAAAATGAAGTAGATTTTGTTATTAAAAAAGTTAATGAGTTTTTCAAGAGTAATAAATGAAAAATATTCTAATAACAGGAGGAGGTGGATATATTGGAACTAATCTAACTAAGAAATTATTAAACGAAGGTTATAATGTAACTGTTATAGATACATTTTGGTTTGGAAATTATCTTCAAAAACATAAAAATCTCAAAATTTTAAAAAAAGATATCAGATCTTTAGTTAAAAAAGATCTAATGAAAATAGATTGCATTATGCATTTAGCATCAATAGCAAATGATCCAGCTGCCGAATTGGATGCAAGATTAACTTGGGAGGTAAATGTTTTAGCAACTTATAAATTAATAAATTTAGCTGTAAAACAAAAAGTTAAAAAATTCATCTTTGCATCATCTGGAAGTGTATATGGAATTAAAAAAGAAAAAAAAGTAACAGAAAATCTTAGTTTAGAGCCATTATCTGAATATAATAAATCAAAAATGATTGGTGAAAGAGTTCTTTTAAGTTTTAAAAAATATATTGACTTAACGATTCTTAGACCTGCAACTGTATGTGGATATTCTCCATCAATGAGATTAGATGTTGCTATTAATGCATTAACATTTGGGGCTTTAGAAAAAAATTTAATAACTGTGTATGGAGGTAATCAAATTCGCCCAAATTTAACAATGGATGATATGGTAAATTCATATATATTTTTTTTAAAAAGAAAATTGAAAAAAGATAGAATTTTAGATGAAATAATATTCAATTTAGGTTTTGAAAATTTGAGTATAATTAGTATGGCTAAAAGGATTCAAAAAACTCTCAAATTAAAATCAAAAATATTAATTAAAACTAGTAATGATCCAAGATCTTATAGGCAAAACTCTGAGAGAATTTTAAAAGCAGGTTTTTTTCCTTTAAAAAAAATTGAAGATGCAATTTTAGAGATAGAAAAAAATTTTAAAAATAAGGTAATTTCAAAAAAAAAAAATTTTTATAGAATTAACACCCTTAAAATGATCAAGGCAAATTAGATCATTTTTTCAATTTAGAAATTACAGATTTCATCCACTCACCATTAAATTTGTAGTGGGGAGAAGTTACTAAGTTTTCGTGCTCAACGCTTGGGCTATCAACAAAAATTCCACCTGCATTTTCAATATCCTTTTTCCAAGCATAATAACCCGTAACTTTTTTGTTTTTTATTATGTCGGAAGATATCAGCATCATTGTACCACTACAAATTGCAGCTATTAATTTATTTTTTTGATTAAAATTTTTAACTACATTAATGGCTCCTGAGTCTAATCTCAAAAGTTCCATTGATTTTACTCCTCCAGGTAATACTAATAAATCATATTTATTAACGTCAATCTGATCTATATTTACAATGTTATCTGACTTTTGAGGAGGTACTTTTGTACCAAAATAACCTAAAACCATATCATCAGTCTGATTATAAACATCCACCTTAATATTCTCCTCTTTAAGTCTATAAAAAGGATAAATAAACTCATGATCTTGAACTAATTTGCTAGTAATAATTAATGCTCTCATAAATTAGTTTTATACTTTTTTAATTATTCAATTCAACTTTATTTTTTGTAAGCTTTTAATAATAATATTTGATTTTTTATTTTAAAATAATTTGTAAGTTGCTTAAGTGTGTAGGATTTAACAATTTCACCGGTAGTAATTACAGTTTTATTATTTTTAGAAACTATTTTTCCATCTAAAATAATTGAAATACTTTTATCATCATATGATTTTAAATTCTTAAAGTTTTTGTAATATGATATCTCTATTTTAATACCATCTAAAATATACTTATTTTTTTTTCCAGCTGGAGGAATTTTAAATTTAGGTTCATTAGAATATAATACTCTAGAATTTTTTAGACTTTCATATCCTTTTTTACTTCTACCATAGCTATCTTTCATCCTGATTAAATCATGTTTTAAATATGGGTTCTCAATTTCTAATGCATATAAATCAGTATATTTATTTGCTTTAATTTTATGAAACAACCCAGGCCTTAGAACTAAAATTGACATAGACTTATAATTTTGAATATTTTTTTTATAAATACCTATTTGTACCTCAGCAACTCCCTTTAAAATAAGAAAACCAGTTTTTTTTTTAGGATGACAATGTAAAGAAGTAGACATACCTTTTTTTATTCTTAAGTAAGTGATAGCAATTTTTCTTTTGTTTCGAAAAATATTATATTCTTCACCCCAAGGTTTTTGAATTACCCTGTTATCAAAATTTTTTTTCATTTCAGTATTTTACAATTTAATTAAATTCTGATTCTTTTTATTTTCACTTTATCCTAACCAGTGTTATTGTTTGGTTATATCTACCAAAAAACTTATAAAATTCTTTAGTCGTTTTTGGTAGTGGTTTATTCTTTTTGAATTTATTAATAATTTGAGAATATTCATTTAATGCTAAGCTAATTTGATTGTTGGGTCTCAGTTTTTTTAACTTTAAAGAAATATTATTTATTATATCACATATTGAGTTTAGAGTTTTTAAATTTATCTTTTTATCAAAACTTAATTTTGAAATATTTTCATTAAAACGTTCAATTAATTTATTTAAATTTATTTTTTTATCAAATGTAGTTTCAAAATTTAATAGATTGATTTTATTTTGTATATGTGAAAACAAGATGTCTTTATTTATATTTTTTTTATCTATTTGCTTATACCAATAATTTTTTGATTGAAACTGAGGTGTAAATGATTTTATTAAAAAATTATTTTTAATACTTTTGCAGATTTCTTTGTAACCAAAATACTTTTTTTTTATTATCCATTCATAATTTAAAATATTATCAAGAACCCATTTTTCTGTTTTTCTAGAATTTTTAGATAAGTATAAAAGGTCTTTTTTAAATATCTTAGAAAGAAAATTTTTTTTTTCATTAAAATTTTTTATATTATTTTGTTCAACAATCATTAATGCATAAAGATATCTTAACTTTGTAGAAAAAATCCCAAAATCATCTCCAAAAGTAAGTAAAACTTGGCCATTTTTTTTTTGTAGATCTTAATATTTTCTTAAAAATTAAAGAAGCGTTATCAAAACCATCAATAGCATTTTCACAAATAACAAAGTCATACTTTTTTTGTGGCTTATACTTAAAAATATCAATATCCCTTATTCTTACATTTTTGAATTTCCTAAGGTTATTTTTTAAACTCTTTAATGAGCTTGGATTTTTCTCAAGAAGGCAGATATCTTTTATTTTACATTCTGATACGAGATAAAAAGCATTATATCCAGTACCTGCACAAAATTCTATTATTGATTTGTTGCTTAAGTCCGTAGGAATAATTTTATTTTGGAAATAAAAATTAAATCTCTGATCAATTAATTTATTTTTACTTAGATCTTTAACATTTACAGTAACAGCTGTATTTAATTTTTTGTAATAATTTAAGTGACTTTTCATTTAATATTATTTGATAAGATTTTTTTTAATAAAATTTGCTTAATATCTAACACATATATAAATAATCATATATTAAATTTATCTTTTAATCTTTATACTAATTTATTCAAAAAATTTAATTAATTAAATTTAAAATTATTGTATACAAACAATATAAAATTTTAAAAAATAATATGAATATCTTAAATGAATTAATATGTGGTTCTGGATATGTAGTAACTAAAATTAATGATATTAAAAAATTTGAACAATTAAGAAAAATTCTAATAAAAAAAATGAATTTTAAATACGAGGATATTTATAAGGTAAGAAAAAAAATCTCGAAAATGAATAATGCACAGATAAATAAAATAATGATAAACTTGCTCTCTTTTAATAATGCCTCAGAGATGTTGATAGAATCTTGTAAAAATATTGTTAAGGAAGTAAGTGGTAAAACAATTTTTCTTCAAAGACGTGCAAATACAATATTCAATCTACCTGGAATAAATCAAAGAAGACAATGGCCACATTATGAACTCATGTCTGGTATTTCACCTTTTAGTTTTGTTCTTTGGGCACCATTTCATGATCTTGATGATGATGGAGGAGTTTTTTATTATAAAAATAAAGATTCAATTAAATTCATAAAAACGGAACAAAAAAAAGGTTTAGTTAATGGTCCACAAATTTTAAAACTAAAAAATAAATTGAAACCTACAAAACTAAAATATGGTGATGTAATAATTTTCAATCCTTTTATCTTACACGGGAATAATGATTTTAATTCAAATCTTGCCAGGATAGCTTGTAGTGTTAGATTTCAAAGCACATCAAAGCCAATTATGCAAAAAAATTCTGATTTTTTTAAATTTTATAAGTTGAGTTAATTTATTTAAAAAATGACAATTGCATCAGTTACCACAGATATGAATTTTGGTCCATTTAAAATACCTAGCAATGCTCAAAATATGATTATGAATAATTATGCTCAAAGAAATAAACTATCTATAGAAATCGTTATACCAGAGCCTATTATGTCTGATCAATTGGCCACAACAATTTGGCTAAATGATGAGTTTAAATTTAAAAAAATAATTTTATGTTCAATACATCAATTACCAAAAAAAAAAAATCATTTAAAGTTTTTAATCAGTCAAATGAAAAATGTTGAATTTTGTTTTGCTATTGAAGGATTACAGGGAATAGGGGAGGATTTTATAAAAAAAATTTCAATAGAAGCTAAATTTTTTCAGACCAGAAAGTCGATTGATTCAAATAAAACAAATTGGATTAATTTATATAAAAACTTTTTAAAAAAAAGTAATACAAAAAAAAAATAATGAAAATCAAATATAATTTTAAAGGTGATAACTCTAAATTAAAACCAGCAATTAAGTTTTTTGAAAAAAATGGTTTCTGTGTAATAGACAATGTAATACCTAGCAAAAAAATTAAAATTATTAAAGACGAAATTCTAAAAGCTAGAAGAAACAATTCTGATAACTTTAATCTTTATAAGAAACTACTTAAAAAGAATTTAAATGATAAACAACTACTTAGTCATAAAAAATTAAAAGTTAGAAAACAACGTATTGTTGGTAAACCACCTAAATTGGTTAATGAAATTGTTTGGATGCCAGAATACTCAAAGTATTTAGCGAAAGATTTTATTACATCATTTGTAAAAGCAATTTTAGACGATCATATTAAAATAGCCCAGTTTCACACAAAAAAAGCCACTCAGAATAATATTCAAAACAATAAAATTCAGATTGGAGAAGATCCATTTGGGCTTCCAATGGTATTAAAAGGAAATAAAGAAACAAGAGAATGGCATACAGACTGGCCTCACGATCCGTGGGCCTATGGAGGTGGATTTAAAGGAGAAAATATTGGCTGTTTAAAGCAGCCATTTCCAGATCTAACAATGTGTATAGTGATGGTTTGGTATCTCACTGATGTTGGTGAAAATACAGGTGGAACTTTTTGTGTTCCAAAATCACACAAATTTAAAAAAACACCTAGAGGTGAAAAAGATAACATCTCAATATTTTCTCCAATTTCTAATGAAATCCAGATAAACGCTAAAGCTGGATCAGTTTTTATACAAGATTCAAGATTATGGCACTCACCTCCAGTTCAGCTAGATAGTAGTAATGGTGACAGGATTGCTGTAGTAAATAGATGGACACCTTGGTGGTTATCAATAAATGATTATGCACCAAACGATAGATTTAATGTAGTTTGTAAACCAATTAATAAAAAAGAATATCAAAAATTACCTAAAAAACTTAAACCTTTGATGCAACATCTGTGTGCTGATTTGAAAGAATACATACATCCAAAAATTTTAAAGAGATCCTCCAAATCAGTAGAGGCACATAAAAAATATTTTAGAAAAAAGATTTCTTAAACTTTATTAAATAATTAAAATTAAAGTTTTGAAAATGTTAGAAATTTTAGTTAAAATTATCTTTTTAAATAACTTCAAAAACTTTTGAAATATAATGTTTGCTATATAATCTCAATATTCCATGAATTATCAAATTTATTTAAAGCTTTTTTTTTTAATACCTGTAATTTTACTACTTTTAATTATAAGAGTATTTAAAAATTTTAAAATTAACAAAATTTATTCGGCTAAAATAGGACATTTTTGTGCTGCAATAGAAATATATATTTGTGAAAAGGAAATTGATCCAAGAAAAACACCTGTTATTTGGTTTATGGATAAAAGAATATCAAATGAATATATTAAAAAACAGTGGACAAAAAAATTAATTTTATTTCCAAGACAAATTTTAGAACCCATTTATATATTATTCAATAAGTTTAAAATATTTAATTTTTTTCTTGTTGATTTTAGTAATGATACAGCACCAGTAAAAAGATCTCTTAAATATAATGTAAAAGAGATAGATGATAATAATGTTTTATTGAAATGTAAACCATCGATAAGATTTAGTTATGATGAAACAAAACAAGGAGAGAATTATTTAAAAAAAATAGGATTACATAATAAAAAATTTGTTACATTTAGTGCGAGATCACCTAATTTTCATCAAGAAAAAACAAATTCAGTTAGAAACTCCAGTATTAACAATAAATTACAAGCAATAACATTTTTACTCTCTAAAGGTTACAAAGCAATAAGAATGGGAAAAAATGAGACTAATACTTTAGATACTAACGATAAAAATATAATAGATTACGCTATATCAGACGACAGGAATGATTTTTTAGATGTTTATCTCATTTCAAAATGTGAATTTATGTTGTCAACCTCAAGTGGTTTATTTGAAATTGCAGTTTTATTTAGAAAACCTAGACTAATTGTAAATTACGTAAATATTAGAGGTTTAGAATATTATCCATTAAAGTTGATGATTTTGTTAAAAAAATTTAAAGATCTTAATTCAGGTAAAGTAATAAGTTTTGAAGAAGCTTATAATAAAAAATTACATTATTTTGATAATGAATTTGAGATGAATAAATTAGGTTATGGTGTAATTGAAAACAGTGCGCAAGAAATCAAAGAAGCGGCAGAAAACTTTTTAAAAATACTCGATAATGATTTTGAAATAAATGAAATTTTAGATAAACAGAAAAAATTTTGGCAAATTGTAGAAAGATTTTATGGGTATAAAAATATAAATAAGACGATTATTTGCCCTGATTTTTATAATAAAAATATTGATTTGTTTGAAAGAGCTTAATTATAAATTGGAAATTTTTTATTGTTATCTAGAGAATTTGTTTTTTATTTTTAATAAACTTCAAGCGAATACTCTGACTAATCATGTGCATTATGATTTGAAACAAATCTTCTGATATTCCATAATTGTTTATTCCCAAATCTATGTTTAGATTAGCTTTTTTTTGGATATCATTTTTTGCAAAGCCTGTAAAACTTATTGTAAAAATTTTTTTTTTTTTGCAATAGTTAAGAGTGTCTCTTATATTTGGAGATGAGCCGGAACAGCTTAATAAAATTACAATATCTCCTTCCGTGTAGTAATTATCTAACTGAAAAGTAAATATTTTCTCAAATGAAATATCATTTGCTATCGCTAAAATTGTTTCTAAATTACTGGATAATGAAATTATTTTAGGTTTAAGTTTTTTTCTTGAACTAATTTTAATTCCTTTATTAAAATCACATAAAAAATGATTAGCAATTGATGCTGAACCACCATTACCACAAACAAATATTTTATTATTTTTTGAGATTTTTTTAAAAATAATATCTTCAATTTTTTGAAGCTTTATTATATCAAGATTATCAATAATAAATTTAAGATTTTCTAAATAATTTTTAATGTTGTTCATTAATTATGAAATAAATAAATTTAAAAGTACATTTAATTATTTTTTTTTAGCTACGTTTATATCTTTATAATATAAATTCAATAAAATCTGCTACAAATAAATTTTTGAACAATATTAAAAGCTCGAAATTTATAATTATTCTAAATAAAATAATAATAAATCTACAAATTAATAATTTTCTAATAATCACATTTAATAGAGAAATTTAAAAAAAAAATTAGTAGTTTTTTTACCCTAATCTTTTAGTGACAAATTATTTTCTTCTTATAAAAGAGTTTTATGAGCACTTTTTTATTTAACTTAAAAATAAAAACTTTTAAAATATTTATACCATTCTTAGTAAAGCTAAAAGCTTTCAACATCCTTAGCTTTCTATTTATTCTGAGTCTTTCAAAATTAAAATCAATATCAACAAAAAAAAAATCAAAATTTAAAATAATTATTTTAAGTAAATCAGGAGGTATCGACGATATTACAGAGAGTAAAGCAAAAAGTAAAGATGGTATCGAATATTTGGCGTGTCCAAGAATATTTTTAACAACTATATTTATCACCATATTTGATGATAATGAATATCACAGTACAAAAAAATTTTATTCAAAAAAAACAAAATTAAAAAGAGAAGAATATAAAAATTTTATTACAAAATTTTTAGAAAATTTAAAAATTAATTACAAGATTAGTGCTTTTGTAGGATTTAATTTTGAATTTAAGGAAGAAATTGAATTTGCAACAGCATGTAAAAAATTAAAAATACCTTTTTTGTTGCTTTATAAAGAAAGTGTTTTAACACATATAGAAGAAAAATATTTACGTCACTCAATAAAAAAATTGAATGCAAAATTTAACGGTTATAAAATTGCAGTTTATTCTGAGTATGCTAAAAAAATATTTGTTGAGACAAAATTTGCAGCAAAAAAAAATATTGAAGTTATTGGATGTTCTAGACTTAAAAAAAGTTTTTCTTTTAGAAAAAAAACCCCAAAACAACAAATAATATATTACGTAATTGAACCTAAACGAGGCTTACCATATCCATTTGTTAAACATTATGGGCATGATTTTTTTAGAGACTTAAAAGATCACAGATATTACGATGCAAATTTTAATTGGAATTTTCTAAATCTTAAAATTTTAAAAATTTTAAGTAAATTTGCTTTAAAAAATCCTGATGTTCAAATTATTGTTAAGATAAAAACAGGACAATTACTTAACATGAAAAAAAATCTTGATTTACCAAATAATATACAATTTAAATATTTTGGAGTAGGTCATAAATTGCTTGAGAATTCTAAAGTTGTTATTGCTTGGAATACAACCGCGATATTAGAGGGGATAGCTGCAAATAGATTTATCTTATTGCCCTTTTTTCATGTTAAAGATAAAAACTATTCAAAAAAAAATGAATTAGAGCTTAGTTTAAGAAAAGAAAATTATGGATATTCTGAAAATGATTTTTATAAAAAATTAAATTTTTTTATGGAAAAAGAATATAATAAGAACAAGATATATAACAATCAGCATTCTCTGAAATTTCATTTACATAATTCTGATAATAAAGCTAGTTTAAGATTAAATAAATTTTTTGTAAATAATTTAAAAACAATAAATTAATTTGAATTAATTTTGAAAATGATCTAAAAATTTATAATTAAAATGACAAAAAAATTAAATTTTTTATTTAAAATATTTTTAATTTTTTCACTTTTAATCATTTTGTTTTCATCATTACTTTATATATATGAAAATAGAGTTGCCGTTAAAAATAAAGCTTATAATCTCCTAAATATATCTTTGGGCGAGGATGCTTCTTATTTCAAAGTTTCAGAACAAGATAAATATTGGGCCAATCAAATAATGAAGGGTGGATATATTTTGCATTTTAGACATGCAGAGCGTGATAAATGGATAGATGTTGAAATGTACGATGCTTTAGAAAGCGACGTTCACAATAACGGACTAAATGACAGCAGATATGCTGAAAACGATTATTTTGCTCAAGCTGTCTGTTTAAATGAGCGAGGAATAATACAAGCAAGAGCAATGGGTGAACATTTAAAAAACATAAAATTTCCTATAGGTAATGTATTGTCCTCAGTTTCTTGTAGATCAAGGCAAACAGCAAACCTCGCATTTGGTGGACACGATTCTTTGCATAGAATATTGGTCCACAAAGGACCATATAACGAAACATTAAAGATGAGGACAAAAAATCTTATTGATTTTTATCAATCAATTAAAATAGAAAAAAATTTAAATACTATAGTTTCAGCTCATAATAGTGTTATTTCTTGTGAAATATTAATAAATAAAAATTGTCCTTGGGATTTTTCATTAGAGGAAGGTGGATTTTATATTATTAGTAAATCTGACAAAGGTTTAATTCTTGAATATGAATTTCATAATTTTATTAACTTTATTAGAGTTTTCTATAAAAGATAAAATATTCTAAATATTAAGCTGATTTTAACTTTTTAATTAATCTAAATATTAAATAATTGTTTTAATTTACTTAACTGGTAAAACAGTAACTTATGAGTAATAATTTTTTGACATTTAATAAAAAAATTAAAATTAAAAAAAAAAAAATTAATAGAAATTACATAGGACATACATCTAAAACATTTGGTAATAAACAATTAGAATTTTATAAAACTAGATTAGAAAAAGTTAGGCTTACATGGTGCCAGCAAGTTTTAGAAATCATAAAACAACTAAATCTTTTAAAACCAAAGATAAATGACTTGGGATGTAACTATTTTCAATTTTATAAAGAAATTAAACTAAATAATTATCAATGTAACTATTTTGGATATGATATTGATATAAATTTTGTAAATTTAGGGCTTACAAAGTTTCCTGAACTTAAAAAAAAACATAAAATTGCAAATATAGAAAATACCAAGTTAAGGAAAACAGATATATCCATAATTTCAGATACTTTAGAGGTCACTGAAAAACCCGAAAAAATTATTAAAAATATTATTTTAAGTACAAAAAAAGTAGTTATTTTAAGAACTTTTTTATCAACTGAAGAAAAAGTTCAAATAGCTAAAAATAATAAGTTTTTAAATGTCCCTTATTTTATAAATTGTTTTTCATATAATATGATAATTGATTATTTCATAAAAAATAACTTTTTTCCTCAAATTTATCCTGATTTAGCTACAAATTTATCTCAAGTTAACGAAATTTTTCCAAATTTAAGAAGAACATTTTATATTGTTGTATTTTCAAAAAAAGATTTTTTATTAAAAGATTTTAAAACAAAGACCTACAAAAAATTATTTTCTTACAAAGATTTATAAATATTAAGAATATTTATTTTTTTGATATAAGAAAATCTTCAACTTTTTCTAAAATAAAATGTCCTAAAAAAATATGACATTCTTGAATTCTTGCTGTATTATTAGAAGCGACAAGTAAAGGTTTATTACATAATTTTTTAGCTTTTCCTCCACCTTTGCCCAAAAAAGAGATCGAAAAAATTTTATTTTTTTTTGCTTCTTTTAATACTTTTAAAATATTTTTAGAATTACCTGATGTTGAAATACAGATTAAAACATCATCTCTTTTTGCAATAGCTTGAAAAGGTCTTAAAAAGATATCATCAAAAGAGTAATCATTTCCACATGCTGTTAGTGTAGATGTATCCTGCGCCAAACTTAAAGCTGGTATCGGATTTCTGTTTACATAAGGTCTTAACCTTACAATGAATTCTGCAGCAAGGTGCTGTGCGTCTGCAGCAGAACCACCATTACCACAAAACAATATTTTTCCACCTTTTTTTAACTTTTTGTGAATATTTTGAATTATGTAATTTATATCATCAGTCACTTTTAATAGATCTTGATGCACTTTTATATTTTCTTTTAGGTGATCTTTAAATTCAATCGAAATTTTTGACATAAATTTAACTTTTTATGTGAGCTCTTAATTTTTTCGCTATTGGTATTTCTTCATCTATTATTTTACCTAGTGATGGCTCCCCCAGTGAAAGTAGGATTTTTTCAATTGAAATTGTGAGATTTCTCATACCAGTCAATTCTAAAGAAGCCGCCTGATCTGAACCATACATAGTTCTATCTAAAGTAATATGCCTTTCTAGAGAAGTTATACCTAACATTGTTGCGGCAAGTGAGACAACAACCCCGTTCTCGTGACCACTATAACCAACATTACAATTATACTCTTTTTTAAGTTGATTTATTGTTTTTAAATTGGCATCTTCAACTTTCATTGGATAAGTTGATACGCAATGCATTAATTCAAAACTACAATTGTTTTTTTTAAAAATTTTTACAGCAGTATCAATATTTTTCTTTGTTGACATACCTGTAGAGATAAAAGTGTGTTTATTTTTTTTTGCAACCTCATTTAAAAATTTTTCATCAACTATCATTGCTGATGCAATTTTATGATATTTTAAATTATAATTTTCTAAAAAGTTCAAACTATTTATATCCCATGCTGAAGCAAACCAATCTATTTTGAGTTCTTTACAATAATTATCTATCTCATCATATTCTAGTTTTTCAAATTCTAAACCTAATTTCTGTTCCCTTGTAGAATTACCCCAAGGACTTTCCCTAGGTGTATCAAGAGTTTTCTTATCATATACTTCATCAATTGTTCTTTTTTGAAATTTAACAGAATCAAATCCACAATCTTTAGCGTTTTTTATTAATTGTTTAGCTATCTTAATATTACCATTATGGTTAATACCTATT
>MDSZ01075079.1_pt1 | contig 26120 bp, 14 predicted proteins | sample 811201 | NCBI WGS metagenome assembly MDSZ01 (sample SAMN05326647, study PRJNA326480) | marine metagenome | isolation source: seawater | place: Indian Ocean: North | collected 2010 | reverse complement strand
TCATTCTGTATAAAATTATTATAACTTTCTTCTCTTCCAAATATCTTCTGTATTTTAGGTCTAAGTTTATCTGCTACAATTTTACGAAGTTCAGTTCTTAATTTTTTACTATTTACTTCTGGCAGCTTAGTTCCAAATGCTGTAACTAAAGCTTGTTGGAATTCTTTATCTGCTTTCTCATCTAAACCTAGTTTTTTCTCTAAAGTTTCTTTTGATACCTCATTTAGTTTTTCATTAGCAGCCTCCGCTTCTTCTTTAGCTATTAAGATTTCTTCTGGAGACATGTCTCCCTCGGTTTCTGTTCTTTCAAATATTGTTCTACCACTATCGTCTGTTATATCACCTCTAACCTCTTGTTGTTTCTTTTTACTTTGTTCAAACAATTGTTTAGCGGTATCTCTCTTTCCAAACCCAACGTTAGCCATTATAAACTCTCCTAGTGTTATTGGATCTCCTTTCTTAGATTTTCTTACAGCTTCTGGATTGTAGTTTGCTAATCTATTAGCAACAGCATTAATTGTTCCCCTTGTTTTCTCGGGACTCATACCTAAGCTTTTTATGTAATTATTTATAGCACCCCCTTCGTTAACAATAGAATCGAATATTGGGTTAAATACTTTTTCATTCTGGAACTCAGACATAGTCTTAGCACCTTTTTGCATGTCATTTATTTCATCAATAAGTGGTGCTCTTTTTTGAGCTTCATCTCTAGATTCATAAAACATTGAATAAGATCTTTTTACTTTTTTCTTTTTCTTTGTTTTTGTTTTATCTAGCAATTTACCTTCTGCACCTTCTTTAGCCACCTGAATAATAGCTTTATTTATCTTACCGGTTTTTAAACTAACATTAAAGTCTTTTATAAAATTATAAACATCTCTACCTGTATCAAATTTATATTTCCCTAAGCCTAATTTGCCTTTAAAAAATCTTCTAAGTATATCACCTATTTTTGTAAACAAGCCCTCATTAAACTTCAAACTACCATCACCAATAGATTCAGACAATATAGTTATAACTTCTTCACCAAAATTAGAATCTTTTTTAAACCCAGTTATATTACCATCTTTATCTTTAATCCAAGTACCGTAACCAGCTAGTCTTTGTCCAACCTTAGTTAGATCTCCACCTAACCCAGCAACGTGTTCTTCTAGTGCGGTACCAAGAGATGATTGCAGGTCCGTGTTACCTTGTAGTGTTTGAAACAATACAGCATGCATAAATTCGTGAGCAGCTGTACCAACCATTGGCTTGTCTTTGTTTAATATAATCTCAAATGTTCCATCTGGATTTTGTTTTATAAAACCAAAAGATCGTGAAGCACTTTTAGAATCAAGACCCTTTTCTTTCATCCTAGATATAGCTTCAGCTGATTTTTCTGTAACTTTACCTTTCAAACCCATTTCAACAATCTGAGTTTCAACAGCTTCTTTTGCTAACCTAGCTGCCGTCTCCATGGCCTCCTTCTGTATACTTAACATTTCGTTGTTAAGTTTTTTATTTTGATTGTTTAAGCTTCTAACAGCATAACCATATTCACTTCTTGATAGAAGACCTTCGTCTAATTGTTTTTTAAATGAGTTTAGTTTTGTCTGTATATTATCCTTTTGACTAAGAATATCTAATAAAGCATCTTTTTGGTTATCGTCTAAAAACTCTGATACCTTTCTTTTATTTTTTATATATTCAGTTAAACTCTTTTCTAACTCTTGTATCTCTTTACTTATAACCTCTTTAACGTTTTTATCTTTAGATTTAGCTCTCTCCACATATTTGTCAGATATGTTCTTCATCATATCATCCACCTCCTTTATACTAGCGTTATCACTTCTTAAAGCTCTATTAATAGCTCTACCACCAGTTGATACAACACCACCACCAATGAATCCATTTAAATACATCTCCAAACCCTCTTGTCCTGTCGCAGCATTAAATGCTACTTTAGTGGCTTCTTCTTTAGATAAACCGCTACCAAGAGATGAGCTAAGTTTTTCAAAAAATAATTGACCAACCTCAGTTAAACCCTCTTTGTTAGATTGAATAGCTAAGTAACTAAATCTCTGCGTGTTTTTAGAAAAACCACTAAAAGCTTTCATTATACCTTTATAACCAACATACTCTAATGCTGATGCTGGTATAGATAAAGCTAGTGGAGTTGCTATTTCTGTTTTGTCTTCTTGTATTAATTTTTGTAAAGCCTTCTCATAATTAAACGTACCGTTCTCGTTATACATTTCCTTATCATCACCGTATAGAGATTTAGCTTTATTTTTATTATAATCAACATACATTGGTGTTGCTATTTGAATAGGTAAACTTATACCACGAGTTAACATAGCTGGAATCATTGTTTCACCCATAGACATAACAGCTCCAAATCCTCCAGCAATAACATCAGCTGCATCACCACCACCTGTTATACCTTTACCCGCATATGCTTGTGCTTTTCTCAACTCCTCGGCTTTTTCAAAAGCATTCATCATTATTTCCTCACCTTTCTTTCTCGCTTCAACTTCTGCTGTGCCCAATATTCCATCAATATCAGTTGTTAAAATATCAGCTGACGTTTGAATAAAGTTTTGTAATGGAATTGAAAAAGCGTTACTCCAAAAGTTACTAGCTCTATTATTAATAAGCTCTACAGTTTTAGCTCTCATCTTCTCGTCTTTCAAACCAGGTAAAGCTGTAAATATATTCTGTGTTGAATATGCTATATTGTCAAGTATCTTACCGTAAGAATCACTAGCAAATCTTATACCATTAGATCTATCATATTCATACTTAACCTCCTTTTCAAACTGCTGCGTCCTAGGGTCAAAATATAATCTTCTTCCACCTTCATCTAATTTGTATTCTAATGGTTTTCTATCTATGTAATCTATTTTGTTGATCTCATCTAGATCAACTTCGTTTTGTAAAAAATAACCCTCTTCGTTATCAAAGTGTTTTTGAAGACTTTCGTTATAATCTTTTATAGCGTTGTTATAATCAGTGACTAAATTCTTATAATCACCTAAGCTGATGTTGTAATCATCAACCATTGTTTGAGTTATAGCGTTATAAGTATTAGCTTCATTTTGAGATGAAGGTATAAAGTCAGATTCACCCCTGAGATCTAGTTTAGATTTTTTACCATCCAATATGTTCTCATAGTTTTTAGATTCTATATCTTTTAATAAATCTTCTATTAAATTTTTCTTTTGTTGTAAGGAGCCTTTTTCTATACTTGGTTCATCTATCTGTGAAGCTAAAGATCCACCTTTTGATTCTGTTTTTATAACTTCTCCAGTTTGTGTATCTATTTTCAGCTTCTGATCTGGGACTTCTAAGAATTGTCCACCTTGCTCCTCTGTTTGAGTTGATGCTGTAGTATTCTGCTCCACAGTCGCATCCGCTGTAGAGCTCGGTTGGTTTCCCGGTATTTCTTCTATACCAGATATTTTTTTTAAAAATTTAGTCTCTAAATCTAGTGGAACATTATACTGCTTACCATTGTAAACATGTCGAACCACTACATCTTTTCCTTTTACTTTTTCTAAAAATTTACTTGCTAAGTTTGACGGGACGTTATACGTCTTCCCATCAACTATATATTGTTTATCCATTACTGTTTCGTTAGTTACCCGTTAAAATTATGGTTAATTTATGTCTATAGTATCGATGTTGTCTGAAGTTATATTTGTTACTTCTTTATCTTCTTTCGTAGGTTTATTCTTTGTTCTATTGGGATCCATTTGATCGTAAAGAAACCTATCACCAGCCGTCTTTTTAAACGACTTACCTATGTTTTCAGTGTAGTAATATGTTATCTCATCTTTAAAGAACTCTACATAATCCTTATTGTTCATCATAGCTTCTATTATAACTATAGCCTCTTCTTGACCTATACCAGGATCGTTTTCTCCCTTAGGATTTAAATCTAAACCAGGCATGTAGTGAGGATTGTTTACAGTTTCACCCTTATTATTAACTACTGTTTTTTGTGTTGCCTTATATTGATTGACGTAGTCTGCTGCTAAACTTTTAGTATATTCATCATTTGCTTTTAAAACAGTTGATCTGTGTTCATCTAATTTTGCTAGCTCTTCATCAGATATTAATCTTCCACCATCACTATCAGGAGCTAAAAATTCATCAAACCCATGTTTTCTTGCGAACTCAGTTGATTTTATATTGTCAGTTTCGTCAGCCGTTATCACACCGTCGTTATTTAAATCTATACCTAAAGATCTGTATGTTCTACCTGTCATATTTTCTAATAGGTCTGTATAAAAACTAGATTGCCTACCAGGTATGATTTTATCTTTAGCTAAAGACATGATTCCATCTTCATCAGCAATATCTACGATATGTGCTCTAACGTCTGATTCTATACTAGCTCTAACACTTTCATATGTTACTGTTGTATCAGCCGTAAGAGACGAGGATACACCATTCCACTTATCTGTTAGCTGTTTAAGCTTTAACACAGCATCATTGTTTTTATATTTTATTAGATTCTGAATGTTTTCAACTGGAATAAATTTCTTAGTATCCTCTGCATCCACAACCTGTTGGTGTACCATCACTTCTTCTTTAAGCTTGTTTAGTAAATCAACATCATAATTAGGATCATCATCGCTTAGAGCCTCTATACTTTCTATTATTGCTGTTTTTTCAGTTAAATCTTTAGCAGCTTTTGTGTAAGCTTCATATTTTTGTTGGTCATGTAAGTATACACCCATTTTGTTAGCCTGTGTGCAATCATCTGTACCATCAGGACACGTATACGTAACCAACCTAGCATCACCATCTCTATTTGTTAAACTCATTAAATCAACACCTAATGGTGATTCTTTCCACTGATCACTTAATATCATGTCAATATTACCATCTCCATCAGAATCAAATCCACCGGACTTAAGTGCGTCTAAAAAATCTAACGTTTCCACGTAGTTCTGTGTAGACAAAGCTAATTCGTCTTGTCTCGCTAACTCCTCTTGTTGTTTCTTTTTTGAGAAATGGCTTAAGAATCTATCTTTGCCACCATTAAGAATGTCAATTAAGTTTGCCTTTTCCTTAGCTCCAAGATCTTTGCCGTCTTCAATAACTTTATTTTTTGCATCATCAATCTCCGCTTGCTTCTTCTTTGAAAGATCAGTTATCTCCTTAGTTAAGCCAGTCCACATTTTTGATTGCATTAACGCACCTGAAGATCTTGCTTTAGCGGCGTTATAAGCTCCTTCTATTAAACTGTGTTCAATACCCATTATTTAATACATTTAAATTCTACATCTATTTTAGAGTAATCTACCATATCGTATCCGCTATTATTAGTCACAACAGCCTCACTTGGCACCTCGTCAGACATAACACCTTGATAAACGTTACCTTCTAACAAACGAGCTTCCTCATGATCATATTCAAAGTTGTATATTTTTAATCCACTAGGTGAATCTCCAACGTGCTCAATGTTTTTCTTAAGTCTTCTATCTGAAAAAGCACTAACAACACCTGATATACCTTGTTGAACAGCATCCATTTTAGCTTGTTTCGCCTGAGCTTGTTGCTCTCTGTTTGCAGCTAGTTCTGATTGAGCCATTCCTAGTAGTGTCCCTGTTTTATCTCTCTGTTGTTGTCTTGATATAAGTTCACCCTGTCTTTCCATACCCTGTAGTCTTCCAGCTTCCTGAGCCGCAGCCATTTGGTTAGCTGCTTCTTGAGCACCAATACTAGCTGACGACTGTTGAGCCGCTAATTGACCTTGCTGTGCAAGTGCTTGTGCCACACCAGCAACACCACTACCTCCAGCAGCACCCCTCATATTATCTAAAATATTTGCTTGACTCTGCTGAAACTGTTGGGCCTGCATATCCGCGGCTTGCGTGTTAACGGTTAGGTCCTCCATTGTGTTTTCCATATTTAAATAAGGATTGCTAGTATCTATAGCAGAGAAAGCCTCTTTCTGACGCTTCATCTCGTTTTTTGCCTTACGAACTCTTTTATTAGCTTTCTTTTCTGCTTTACGAGCTGAAAAATAACCTAACGCTCCACCCGCTAAACCAGCTACTGCACTTATTGGATCCATATTACTTAATTTTAATTGTTACGCTTTACGCATTGATTGTGGTATATACTCATCTAACTTCGCAGAAAGATCTACTTTTGGTTTTACATTAACCGTCTTTTTTGTTTTAGTTTTGTTTTTGCCTCTTTGAGACTGAGGTACGTATTCTTTTTTACCAGCATCTGCAATGGTTACATTTCTTTTTGTTTCAGTCTTATCAGTATCAACTATAGTTTCATCTACACCCTTCTTATCCGCGAAATAATCTTTATCTCTAGGAATAACAATCGTCTCTCCTTTTTCATTTGATGTAACAGTAGCATGTTGGATAGGTTTTCTATTGCTACTAGTAGTCTGAGCTTGTGGTCTATTTAATCTATCCATCTCATCGAAGTCAACTGTAACATTTCCTACTAATTCCTTTTTAGGTTTCATTTTTTCAGTAGCTATATTAGTTGTTCTTTCTAGAAACTCATTATAAGCTTTATTTTTTAATCCACCACTTTGTGTTGTACTTGAGCTTGTGTGCCATTTGTCTGTGTCCGGACTATGTTGTTCGAATCGACCGGTTATACCGTGCCCTTGAGTGTCATATGATAATGTTTTTCTTTGTCCCTCCTTTATACCACTAGTATCTTTCAAGAATCTCTCTTGATGAGCGATATCATCTGGATTAGTAAATCTCATGTTCTCTATAAAACTTCTAGTAGATTCGTCTACATTGTAGCTTTTCCACTTTTCGTATGGAGATTTTTTATTAGAATGATTATGAGGTTTAAAACCATCTAGTTTAAATCCTCTGTTTTTCTTAAAGTACGGCATATTTATTTTGTTTTTACTATTATATAGTTACATTTTTTACTAATTATTTACTACTTTGCACAACATCACAAGATGCTGCAAACAATTCTATTTTTCTATTTGATGAGTTACTAAAAGTAACCTCACTATAATAACCCGTTACAGAACTAACATTGACAGCTCTGCTTTTATTAAAATATATAAATTTCCCAGGTGGTGGATCACTCCCGTCCTGCTCATCTAGTATATATGTAATCTTAATAAAGTCTTTTAGAGGAGTATCCTGTCTAATGAATGCAAACTCTTTAACCTTACCAATTATGTTTGGTATACCTGTAGCGACTTGTTGGCCATCTGATTGTTGGGATAAATTTTGCCAATACATGGTATCACCGACCTGCAAAGACGTGTTTACACCACCCTCTAGCGGTGAAAATATTTGTTCTATTACTAATACTCCTTCTTGTGCCATATTATGATATTGTTATTAATTCATTTAAGTCGCACACCATTATAGTGTCTTTTGTTCCCCAGGAATCAACAACAGCTGTTCCGGTGATTGTATAAACATGATTCCCACCTGATATAACACCAGTAAGGCTGTGCATTTTGATTTTTGTTCCACCATTCTCATCTGGAATTGAGTTTGTCCAATCAGAGATAGTACTATCAGTGTTTGACCAAACAGGTATAATACTACCACCTCCTTTTGCAGACACAGTTCCATCAGTAGTTACCTCTACGGTAAAATCTAATTTTGTTGTTACGTTTGTAAATCTCTCAAACTTATCACCATGTTTATTAGCGACTCCTTTTTCAAACTTCCAATGATCAAATGGGTTAGCTGCATTAAAAAGTACACCACTAATAGATGTATCATATTTAACGGTGTGATTACGACCTGGATAATCAACTGTAAACCTAAGTGTTGTTAATATGTCTCTCTTAAATTGAGTTAATACATGCTCCTCTTGTGTTTCAAGATAGTACTTCAAAGGATTAGGATTAACGAACAAGTCGTAGACATCTTCGTCTCTAGTTATCGAATGAAGCCTAACAACATGCTTCTGTTCAGCTGATGTTTCTCCAAACTTCTGTGATAGATTTACAAAACCGCTACTTGGTATAACACCTCTATGGGCCTTAATTTTTCTTCCATCATTAAACGTAACAACATCTGGACTATCTGCGTTACTAAGATTTTCAAGGGGTTTTTTGTGCCTAAAACCACCGTTAGCGTTTACACTACTTAAAACAGACTCTTCTTCAGTATTAACAACATTTCCATTAGTATCAACATGCTCTGTTAGTTTATTTACCTCTATAACAAACTCTCTACCAACGTCACCGTATATTTTTAATACTCTGATTTCACCATTGGCTGATAATTCACTATTACCAGCATCAACAAAACCAATTCTCCAATCTCGATTATTTTTAACCGGATCAGGGTTTCGTAATAAATGATCTTTTGGTGAAATATTAAATCTTAAATTATCACTTTTTGTAACCCCTCTATCTGCTTTATATTTTAAGTCATATTCGAATGATAATATTTTTCCAGTACTAGAGTCTTTTGTGGTTTTTACCAACTCCATTTTTAAACAATTTCTAACATCCATTTCTGGTATAGAAAAAATATCTTCTGGTGATAATGATGGAGATGAGGTAAAAGAAGACGATGGGTGTGAACTCGTGCCACTAAATAATTGTTCTATTTTTAAAGTAGCTATTTTAAAAAACTTATTATACGGTACTCTACCTTGTATTCTAACTATATTCGATTGATTCTGATTACCACTGTTCTCAACAACATGGTTACTAACATCACCATTAATAGTATTGACACCAGTAATAGTAACAATCACAGGCGCATTAGCGTCGTGAGTTGTTAGTTCAATTAAAGCTCCGTTATCAGGAGCAATAAGACCGCGTGTAAGTGAAGGATTAGTTAGTTCCATAATTAGGTTGTTTCTCCATTTATATTAATATTTAAATCATATGTTATACTTGGATCAGTTACATTACCCTCTAGTAACATAGGTTTAATATCCATTAGTATATATATATCAGGTGGATTATCACCCGGTACATAATCTTCTAACCCATTAACAGTAATCTCTACTTTATTATTAACCCAATCATACGGAGATAATCCATATGTTGACAAATTATCCATATCATCCTGTGTAACATCAGGAACATCGTAGTTTACTAAGGTTGGCCAAGAGCTCACATTTTCTGGATTAACTTCTGAAATAACATCTCTTATAACAAGAGAGCTAATAATATCACTAACTTGAACATAACCATTTTCATAACCCAAGAAAACTATTGGGTTTGAGTATGTTGTAGATTTACTTGTTTCGTCAGTAGTACTAATACTACCGGGATATGAAAAATTATGTCTAGATAGGGAGTGTAGTGGATTCCCCCCTTGAATAGGTTTTGCGGGAGAATATATAAATCTCATAGCACCTACCGTATTTCCTGCTTGGCTTGGGGTTCCATCTCCTAGCGCGCTACCCCAATAAGGTGGAGTACCACCCGGTGCATTACCAAACCAAAAAGAAGCTACCTGTCTTACCCCTAAACCAGCAACAGAGGTTGGATAACCCGCTTCACCTAAAACCCATGTATCTGTATCATCAGGAGTTGTCATAAACACCTTGTTTACACTCAAATACGTTGCGCCGTTATCTAGGGTATTCATACCGGTTATATTTTCAGATTCTAAGTTACCGCTCACGGTCCAGTTTTTTAAATGACAGTATGAGGGCGGATTTAAATCACTACCTGAGAGGGGGTAAGCTAAACCATCATTTAATGGGAGTATTTGGGCGAGCTGTGAGCTCATAGCTGCGTTAATTTGATTATAATCGCTAGGCATATCTATACCTGTCATCGTAGGTAACGCTCCACATATTGCAACTTGAAATCTATATGGAGTATTTGTTTGAGTATAGTTAATAGCCTCTTGGGCATCACCATCTATATCTAAAACAATACTAGTGTCTTGTGAAGGAGCATAACCATCTTTAAAAACAACAGTTACTTTAACATGGTTATTCTCTACCCCTATTCCATCGCTATCTTGAAACCAAACCTCATCTACTTCATCGGGTAGATTTATACCGTCATCTAAGGTCCTAAACTTTCTAGTTGTTACTGTATACTCCCCAAGAACTTCAGTTGTTTCGAAAAACGGCTCACCTCCACTAATGCTAAAGAAAGAAGCTTGAACATGATATGATGATGTTGAGGCCTCAATTCTTAATAGAGCATTAGAAACACCTAAAACTGAAAAATCATAAGGCGAATCTTTTATCTCGTTTGTTTGTGTTATTATATAGTTTACAGCCATGTGTTAATCGTTTGGATTGTTAATCATATCACCGGTTACGTTTACTGTAACCTCAGTAGCAGGTGTTGATACTGTACTATTGTCAGCGGCTATTCCTAAACCCTGCGTGTTGAATTCAGCTGAATCAGGTCTAGTCTTATCTGTCTTACCACTTATTTTATTAAACCATTTTCCCTCTTTATTTATAAATTCAGGAATATAACCAATATCATTACTATCTGTTTTGAAACTAGTTACCTCCCAACCTATCTTATCGTAGTAATTATAAAATTGTCCATCACTAACTGTTATAGCGCCATTAGGTGTATCTACATATTCTTGAGTTGATTTTATAACCTTAGATTGAGATCCTTCATACTTCATAGTTTTAAATAACTTTATAGTGCTAGGCATATCATTAAATATAACCTTAAAACTACTTGGTGTAAAATTTCCGTAAAAAGTATTTCTACCAACACCACTAGCATGATGTTCGTATATTTTATTGTTTAAACCTGTAAAATACTTACCACCAACACTAACACCATTTTGTGGTATAAAAGATCTAAAACTAACCCATCCCTTAGAGTTTTCGTTAAATGCTATTGTTGTCTCTGTGTCTTTGAATGTTAAATTGTATTCACCGTTGATAGTATCAAAGGTTCCTAAGAGCGTTTTAGATCTATCTAGGTTTTCTCTAAACCAAGTTTTCATACCCACATTCGATATAGGTGTTAAACCGTCTCCAGATAGCCTTAAAACAGCTCCTCGCTGCATGTCCGTAAAGTATAATCTATATTGATCCCAAGCTAATGATTCTGGATTTTTAGATATTCCATAATCTCCAGCAAAAGGAATTGAAGTTCCTAAAACTCTATTTGTAGCTATCAATTGTGGGTTACCATCTGCATTAAATACAGCGTCTTTGTTAGCAATAACTTTTAGTATCTTATCTTCAGTTAACACAACAACGTCGTTATTCCTTGTTTTTAAAGCCTGAATAGAACCATAAGACGTGTTAATATCTTTAGTTATCTTTTCAGCCATGTTGAACTCATTCAAGTCGTTAACTCCAGATGAAGAATTATATATACCAGAATATATCATTCCACTCGACTTTGTTTCTTCACCATAATCTAAAAATGTAGTAGAAACTTTTACTCCGTTATCAATTTGTGGAGCATTAAAATCATCTCGTATTCTATCTGACTCAACACCGTTTCCAAAAGAATAACAATTGTTCCAACCCAATCTTATAGGGTATTTATACACGTTGGAATCTATCTCATAATAACCAGTTGGACTTCCTCCAAAAGTTACTGGATATACATTGTTTACAAAATCCATTAAATCTCCATCACCCGTAATCCAAGATGTGTCTGACAACGTTATTATATTTTGATTTTTGAAAGTTATCGTTACTCCAGGTGGCACACCTTGTCCAACAACAGAATCACCTATATTTATAAGGTCTATAGTCTCACCAAGTGCATTCTGTTGTGTCGCATTACCATCACCACTCTGTATAACTATAGCTGCATATCCAGCTATATTTTGAACTGATATGTTTGAGCTTATAGAGTTAGCTCTAGTATAAATAGCTTCTTCTATATTAGAAACCGAACCATCAGATAAAAGTTGTGTGTCCTGGTGTGGACGCACGTATGCTGTTATTTTAGATGTCGTTAGTGTACCATCCGGATGATGAAAAACTATAAAGTCTCCAATAAAAAAATCTTTAGCGTGTAGGGTCACGGTGTTGGGTAATTCCACGTCAGTGGAGCTAATTGCTATAATAGAAGAATTAGACGTATACCCAATACCTGAAACATGATGATTAATATAGCCCTCTGTCAAAGTTTTATTAACAAAACCAACATATTCAGGTCCATATGTAGAATAAGTTTCTGAGCCGGCGTTTAGGTTGACCTGCGTTCCATCGTACCATTTTCTACATGTAACCTTAGCATTATATGGTGCAAACTGAACTGTATTTTCTCTATTCAATACCATCGGGATAGCATTAGATGCTTCGTAATATATATCTAAACCAACATCTTCTTTTGGTTCTGTCTCCCAACAAGCCCCACTTGCTGTTGGAATATATTTTTCACTTCCTGTCACAGCTTTTTTTACCACTTGAAGTCTCATTGCCTCTCTACCATCATGACACACTTGACCTCTTGGATCAAATATATTAGGGTTTATACCTCTAGTACCACCGTCAACTAACTCACCACTTGCTTTATTAACCAATCTAAACTCTACTCTAAAACCTCTTCTTTTGCAATATGGTTCTATCTCTTGATCATTACCTTCATTCCAATTCCAACCAAACGCACCCGTGTTTTCTTGATCCCAATCATAACAATCCCCACCACAACCACTACCAACTTCTTGATTAGAAAATATATTATATATACTACTATCACTTAAAGTGGTTGATTGACCTGTGAGGTCGTTACCATCGCTAGTACAATGGTTAAAATTAGAACCTTTCAATATCCTATCAATAGTTTCACTTGTGGACACAATTCTATAAACGTTCTCATCTGGGTCATCTGAAAAAGTAAATTCAGTTCCCTCTTGAGTCATGAAGTTTTCAAACGCTGCTCCCACAACGTCCACTCCACCACTACTATAATTAAAACCATTTGAAGAATTAACACTAAACATTATTCTACCTAGTTCACCACCTATTACAGCTGGTATACTACCTTGACCACTTGGATTCCCTTGATCTATACCTGTTGGCTTGTAGTATGCCGCTGATCTTATTGCATCACCGTCATCATTATAACCGCTACCACTACCACCACCTAATACAGAGCTTATTTCTATTTTCTTTCCTCTAGCACCATCAATAAATATACGTGTATTGATTCTTTTTCCAGCTTCTTGTTTAAACCATCTCCAATACTCCTTAGTGTTATCAGCTCTATTTAATTTTGTAGATGAAGAAACAGGGTTGTTTGTTGATCCTTGGTCAGCACCTTTACATCCTAAAGAAAACCACCTAACATCATCAGCATTTTCAATACCATCATCTTGATTAGCTTTTATAGCCGCTATATTCGTACCTTGAGCGTTAGTGTAATCATCGCTTCCTGCTGGTGCTACACCACTATCATCACCCCACTCATAATCCTTTCTAGGTCCTGTTAATCCAGGGTTGGTTCCAACGGTATCTATGTAGGCTATATTATATGTTGCTATAGCGTCGTACTCTTCCATACCGTCAGTATATTTTAACACTTTCTTTTCAAGAACAGAATCTCTTTGTAATTTTACAAAAAACTTACCATCAAATTCTGGTTTGCTTTCTACAACATCTTCTTTAAATTCTAAAAAATATTGCATACCAGTTACAGTACCTCCTCCAAATTTATCATACATATCCGCCCTTTCACCTAGCTTTTTAGCCCAATGAACACTAGCCATTCCCTCGGAGTCTTCTTCTTTTTTATTTTTAAAATGAGTGCAAACAACCCAATCACTATGCTTAGTAACTCCACCATCATTAGTAGCGGTAATCCTAACATACAAAGTACCTTGCTTTTGATATGAAGTTAAAAAACCACCCCAATCACCAGTAGAGATTTTCACAGATGTTCCTTCCATTAGTTTCATTGGAGATGCAGTTTCTGGAGCTGGAGTTCCCTCAAACATGTATTCATATGATCCTTCTCCCAACTTAACCTTACCCATTATCCTCTTATCTACCTTTATATCATCGGGAGCTTCGTTTTCTATCGCTATTACCTTATATCTAGCACTTTCTAAAACAGGTGTTTCAGTACCGTGTTCGTTTTTTAATACCAAGTAGGTATCTTCTGACAATTTATTTCTATCAGCTGAGTTAAAAGAAACCCAAACATTACCATCTTCAGCCTCATACCATTTGTCCATCACTAAGTTATAGTATTCGTTAGATGTTTCTTTAACGTAATACTTAACGTAATCCATCCATTCTTCAGGTATACCTACGCTACCAGTTGGACTCTCCCATGTTTGAGTTAGTTCAAATAGATTTTGCTTATTTGATAAATCTTTGTCTATATTTACGTCTGGGTCTGTTACAACATAATCATCAGGGTTATCTACGTTTATGTAACTAGGTGATATAACCGGAGTTTCTCTACCGTATTTATCTCCAAAAACCAAACCAAACTTATATTTTCTAAGTGATTTAATAGATTTTTTTGGATCATTTAAAGTTGGCGTTGCAAGACTTTTTACATTTTGCCCTAAACTAACACTATCTCTTATAGAATAACCTTGTGTGTAATTAGCATAAACTAACCTGTTACCAACAATCTCTTGTGCCTTAGCATATCTTGGTACATTATCCCAAGCTCTTAACGTTTGGTTTGCTGGCAACGCTTTGTGTATCATCTCTGACGTTATAGCAAATTTACCAAAAACATTATTAGTGTTTAAATTAGACGGCACAAACAAGTCCCACTCAGGATCTCTTTTTCTAGTTACGGTTTTAACAACATAAACATTAGGTTCATTTACTCTTTTATATAATATATCTATAGCCTTAACATCATCTGGTCTTGTTCTTATGTGTGGTATAAAATCTTTTATAGCTAACTCTCTTAACGTATTAACCATTCCTAGATTATAACCCTTTTTGTGAGTGTAATCAAATGCACCAGGTAAAAATGCTAGCTCAGACCAAGGACCAAAACTAGAATACTCACCATCTTCATAGAGATACCTATAGGCAAATCTACCAAGTTTTAATTCAAATAGTGGTTTAGATTGTTGTAGTGAAACAGTATACATTGGAACTGTTTCTGGGCTTGATTGAACAAGGTCTTGTAATGATCCAGTAACAGAAAGTATAGTTAGAGATATAGACAAACCACCTCCACCAGCGGTGTTTCCTGAATTAGCAATTGATCCATAAGAATCTCCTAATGCTATATTGTCAATAGTTCCAACGATAATAACTCTTGGTCCCGTTGTTTGTTGGGTGAATGTTAATATATCATTTATTCTATAATCAGCATTTGCCCATACCATACTGCTTATTGTCAACTCAACCCCTTGCTCTACCATAGAAGTATCATCATCTCCATCAATTTGCTCATTTGTTGACGTAAAATCAAATTGTATGTTTTGAAATGTTGTTGATGTTTCTCTAGTTGTGTTACTCATCTCTAGAGTTGGAGCCGTTCTAGGCGCTTTACGTATAACTGTTAAATGCTCTTCTTTTAAAGCACTATTAACACTTGGTGATATAGTATATTCTAAATCTGTTAATTCAACTAAGTTGTCTCCAGACGAAGGGTCTTTTAACATTAATCTAGTATGAGCTCTTAATCCTAATTCTCCTTGTTGATAAGAACTACCTTCTTTACATCTTTTAATATTTACCTTTTTTGGCTCTGTTATATTGTCTGTCCAAAACAACATGCCATCCATAATATTAATACCTGTTATAATAAGAGGTCTATTTGTTTTAGGGTCCGTGGAGTTGAACTTTAATACACTATCTCTAGACGTTTTCACAACTAAACCTTGAGAAGCGTTAGCTGGAAGATTAATAACTTGTACATCGTAAAGTGATATCGATTGATTTGCTCCAGAGTATTGTATGTTTTGTATAACAGAGTCAACAAGTACAATTTCACTTGTTATATCAATTACTTGAAACCTCATTCCTACTTCATATAAAGATGCATCTAAAACCCTAAGTTTTTGCCAAGGTTCATCCCAACCACCATCAAGAGGTTGTAGTGATCCATTAGGACTACTAGTAGATCCAAACACCATGTTATAACTTGTTACAGTTCCATACCAGTCAACAACAACTGGCGTTGATGTAGCAGCTCCAGTTGCAAAACCAGAATCAACTTCTATAATACTATTAACAAAATAAGCAACACTATCGTCTTTAGCAATAGCTTTCATCTGAGTGTTTGTTAGTGCTGATAAATTTGCTCCAGCTACTAAATGATATGATTTGTTATTTTTTTCGTCAGCGACACTAGCTATAATATTTGATGGAGGTAAAACATTCGCTGCGTTACCCGTATTAGTAAAAGCTTTACCAACTTCTATGTTACCTTTTAGATTCTGTATGGTACCAACCTCTCCAACACCTCCACTATCAGCATCAGTAGTTCTGACCTGAATGTTCATAGCATCCCTATATTGACCGTTAGGAACAAGTCTCTCATCGAGATCTTTGTTCATCTTTCCGTCCTGAAAAGTATGTTTAATCTCTGGCATAATATTATTTTATTTGTTTACTTATCCCCTTAAGAACTTGAGTGAACTCCTCCATTTTAATATTAGATAATCTTATTTTTGCTTTTCTAGTTTCAGCAAATCTTTCTTTTTTAAATCTTTGAACTATATACTCTGGTATATTTGATCTAGTTGAAACTATACCATGAGCTATCCATTTATACACAGCTTCTTCAGCAAACTTATGAACAACCATTTCTTCATCCGTCCCCACTCCATCACTAACATATTTTAACACAATTGTTTCCCCAGCTAATGCAGATCCAAAATGAATCATACCTCTCAAACTATCTATATAGAAACTACCATTAGAGTGTGCGTGCTGAGGGTCTAGTCCATATCTTCTACCCATCATATCAACTTCAACATCTGTTGAATCATCCTGTTGGTACGCATCATTTGGGGTTTGAGATTGATAACTAGTCCATGTTGTGCTTGAATTTTCTTCTTGTAAATCATTACTAGAGGCTGTACCGGAGCTGGATGTTGCCACCACAATACTACCCGTTCCACTACCATTCGAACCATTAGCTTTTCTAACAGTTTCGGTGGGGGTAGAAGACATAGTTTCTTTATAAACTATAGTAACTGTTGCCGTGGTACCAGCATCAGAATATGTAGCTGTGTGATGACCAAACTCATTTATAGCATTAGCTAATCTAAGTGCAGATCCTCCAGGTGTTGTACCATCTACATCTATTCCCACAACAAATCCCTCTCCAGTGGGGAATGAGTAGTCGTTAAAATCTGTACTATCTTTGTCAAACCTAAAGTGTATTTGAGCATCCGCTCCACTAGCATTTTTATAATATAAAGTGTAGTAGTCACCATCTGTAATCAAAGCCTCTACAGGTATAGTTATAGTAACAGTTCTAGGTGTAAACCCAAAGTCATAATTATGTGAATACAATCCGGGTTCACCATCTTGTTTTACTGGAAACGGATTAGATGTCCTACCTGTTGGATATAGAGTTCTTTCAATACCATCTGTACCCACTCTAGCTACTTTAGTGTAGTTTACATAGTCTTGAGGGAGTATCATTTTTAATGTATTAGGAACTGTTATCTCTTGAGATTTAAATGATCGCAAGACATCATAAGATAATTCTTGTATTGCGCGTAAAGCGTGAAATCTAATAATATGATCTTCTGCTTTTTGAATTATTTTATTATTACCAACATAAAGAATTGTAAACGCATCTATTATATTTTGTAAAGTAACAAATTGATACTTACCATAATTATCACTTACGTTATAGTAGGCTCTTTGAGTTTGACCGTCTAGTAATCCCATAATTAATTATTTTTTTCTACGTTCATAACTTGTTTCTCTTGTGCTGCCGCTTGCATTAAATCCGCTCTATACAATGTTATACCAGCATATCCTAATATCTTATTTGTTAAATTTTGCATTTCAGAAGGATGTAGGAAGAAGTGTGTAGAGGTGTTTGTATTGAATAGTGCTTTATCATTTACAACCACATAACCCCATTTTGGAGTTTGAGGTTCTTGATAATAATAGCAATTAACATTAATATTGGGTAGAGCTGGGGAAAAATTAAGCCTTCTTGTTCCATCAGTACTACCTACAGCGGTATAATAAGCGTATACGCGCTTGTGTTTGCATGGGAGTGTATCATCTTCATTAGATGGTTTTGTTAGTGGATGCCTTGCTAAACGAAGTAAATCGCTTTTGTCATCAACTAAATCAATTCTTACATCATTCCCATCGTCTGTAAAAGAACCTCCTATATATATTGCATCAATAAAAGCAACCTCATGAGGCACTATAGCTGTCGTAGTAACACTACCAAAAACCGTACTAGCCTTATGAAATTGAAGTTTTTGATTCAACATCTCTTGTTCATCAGAGTATTTTTTATTTGTTTTAGGTTTTGATGCTAATGTTTTGAAATCATCAAAATAACTAAAAAATATTTCGTTTGAAGCTTTTTGAGCATATAGATTAAATTCTTGAGGTGTTATATAACCTCTTTGCTCTTTGTTAGATAGGGATAAAACTTGTTGATATATAGTATCTATGTTAATCATTACTTATTGTTTTATAAGGAAATTGGTTATTTAACCACTCCTTTCGTTTGTTACAACCACAGTCATCTGCACCCATAGCTCTTGCGGCTATCTCAGTTAATGTTTTAATACCTGTTGCTGTTGTTATTTTTTCTATATCGTCTCCTAGACCTTTTGATTTCATATTAATATATTTTACTCTATTATAGTTACATATTAAAGTGAAAGATTAGCCCTAAATAAAAATAGCCACCCAAAATGAGTGGCTATAATTATCTGATTAAAAAGATGTATTAACTTACCTTTTTCTCAATAGCTGTCAAGACTTCCATTCCTTCATCTGTTTTAAACCAAGCAGCTAACGCTGAATATGGGTGTTCATCAAATGGAACTGTCATTAGTTTTTGACCAGAACTAGCATAAGTAAAGTGTCTATTATCACTACTTAATCTAAGTATTCCAAGCTCAACACATTTAATTCCAACGTTTCTTAAGTATAGGTTTTCGTCATTAATCAATCCCATTATCATTCCAGGTTGATTTTTTGCTAAAACTAATAAATCTCTTTTAATCTCTTTTGAAGACATTTTAGAAACATCTGATCCTTGCTCTGCTCTCAACACTGCTTCAGCCATACTTATGTCTAACCCGTTAACAGCGTTCATTGCCTCTAGTTCTAATTCAATCCAATCAACTTCTTGTTTTGCATCCTTTTTAGGATTATACTCAAAATATAGTATGTCTTTTTTTGGATGATATAGAGAAAGTAATTTCTGCATATTAACTTTATTCCTAGGAACTCTCAACTCCCCGTCTCTAAAAATAACATGCTCTAATCTCTTAATACCTTTCATCTCATCTACAAATAAAGTATTTTGGTTAGCCGTTAATGTTATCTCTCTTTCATAACCCTTTTCTTCATCAAACCATAACAAACGCGAACTCCTTAGTATATATGAAACAGGCTGTCCACTTTTTAAATAATAAACTCTATCTCTTAGCTCCCACTTATCTTTTGGTGTAGATTTTTTTGTAACTTTTGGAATATCAGCTGTTTGAATTTCTTCTACGAACGTATCTTGCTGTTGCGTCTCTGTGGACGCTGATTGTTTTTTCTTTGCCATAATATAAAATATAATAAAAATTAATAAATAAAAGATAAGAGGAGCGACTTGCGCTCCCCTAATCTTAAGTAAGGTATTATCCTTTGATTAAACAGAAGTTGTTAGCACCTTGTACTATTAAACATCTTTCTGTTAAGAAGTGCATCTCCATCGCGTCTAAGTCAGATGTAGCTGCTCCAACCGAACCAGTTGTCCATGTTTTAAATCTTCGATCATCAGTTTGCGATGCTCTATATCTAACATGTAAAAATGGTCTCTTTAAGTTTCTACCTAACATTTGGTCATAAACTGAAGTTACTCCAGCAGGAACAAAACAACCTCTAATAACATTTGAGTTATCAGCAACTGTTATAGCTCCTCTTGTTTGGCTATCATTTAAGTATTTCCAATCAGATTTGTAGAAGTCATAAGAACCTCTTCTAAATCCTGAGAAACCTAAATTTAATGCCATATCTTCAGAGTTGTCAAATACACCATAAGATGTACCACCTGCACCATAAGAATTCTGCTCAGCTAACATGTCGTCTATTGCTAGAGACGTGTCTCTATTTAAGAACATCATGTATTCCTCAATAGCACCTTGCTTATCAAATTCTTTTAGGATTAAGTCAAACTCATCCATATTATCTGAAGCTGGTGATGCTCCAGTGGCGTCAAGACCGTCAGTCATGATTCCTCTGTCTACAATAGCAGCAAATAAACCTTCACTACCACCAATTCCTGCAGCTACCGTGTTTGTTTCAACCATGGTTTTAGCTTCAAGCATTGCCATTTCGCAGTAATCAGCAAATCTAGTTTTTGTATCACCAGCAGCTTTTAAATACCACAAGTAACCATTTTGACCATCCTCTCCAGAAACTTCAACCCAACCAATTTGAGAAGCATCTGATCCAGAGACCATATACTTATCTTTCATGATCATCATCTTGTTAAAGAATGATTTGAACTCTGGTTGAATTTCTTCATCTCTTCCAAGGGCTCCTTTTTTGTATTCAGAACCAACTACCACTATTACTAATGGATCACCTGAACCAGCACCATTAGCCCAACCTAGAGCTTCACCTAAACCAACTGATGCGTCAGCGCCACCATAAGGAACTAACTGAGCTTCCGTAGAAGCACCACCAGCAGACGTTCCATGACCAACCTTAACATAAGCTGGAACAGTTGCGTTTTTAGCAGCAGATGATACTAATACCATATCTCCTGTTCTTAAAGCACAAGTAGTTGGTAAGTCGTCAATTGTTGCGTTGTTAGCATGATCACCATCGTTAGCTGTTGCTACATGATTTTTAAGGATAGCTGTGTATTTTAGGTGCAATCTACCTTGCTCCGACCATGCCACTCTATCCGCAGTTGAAGGCTCTTCAGCCCCAACCATTTCAAGAAACCCTGAAACTGTTCTATTACCAAACACTTCGGCTTCTTTTTCCATTAAATCGGGTAAAAATTGTTGTGCCCACGCATTACCACTTGCCGAGAAATCTATATAGTTTCCATCGGTAACTGATTTTTGTTTAATTGGGTTAGGCACACTATTAATATTACTCCCTGTACTAATTGCCATATCTAATTATTTTAAATTGTTATTTTCTTTTTTTAATTCTTAACTTTAGATCATCAGAGGTATTACCTAAAACCCTATATGTAACTCCACCAACGTTTGTTTCACCGTGAGTTTGTCTTGGATCTAGGTTTATATTTTTATCTTTAGCAACCTGTCCTTTGATTGCATCAGCTTTACCTTGCTCGTAAAAGTGTTTGGCAACAGCATCCGCATTCATAGCAGTAAATAAAGACTTATGGTAACCAGCAGCATCGCTAATAGTTCTTTTATCTTCTCCAACAAACTTGTTTACGAAGTTATTTAAATCACTTTGGGTTTCCTTTACTTTATTTGCATCCTTAACATTAAACCGAAATTTCTTGTCTCCAACTTGATAATCAAAACCTTTGAAATTCTTATTAAAAACACTATCAGTTTTTTGTCTAAAAGATTTAGTAGTAGCTTCAGTTAATTTTTTTTGTCTCTCTTGATCTTTATTGTGTCTATTGAAAAAATCCATAGCTTTTTTAGCTTCAGGTGTTAACCTTGAACCAGCTTTGATGTCTTCATAGTATTTAGACTTTTGCCCGTCTAAGTGGGCTCTAGCCTCGGCAACTTGCTCTTTGAGGGCTATCTTTTTTTTCTTTATATCATTAGCATCATCTTCATCTTCATTATAACCATATCTTTCTTGTAATATAAAGTTTCTTTCTTCTGGATTTAAATGAGGTTTCGTAGTTCTATAGTACTCATCTAATACCTCAGAGTCATCTAATTTAGATATATCTCTGTTTAAATTTACGTAGTCTTGCAAATCCCCACCTGTTTCCTCCATGAATTCTACAACTTTTTGTAGCTTTTCTGGTAAAGGATTTCCTTTTTCTTCAGCTTCAATTATTGCCTCTTGAATTTGCTCTTGAACCTCTTCGACCTCTTCATCAGTAACCTCTTGTACAACTGGAGTTTCTTCTGCTACAGTTTCTTCTACTGACTCAACAACCTCTTCTGTTTTAGGTTCCTCATTGACTACGACCACCTCGTCTTCTTTAGTGGGTTCTTCTTCAACCTCTTCACTTTTTTTAACTGGTGGTTTGCTTAAATCTAATTTTATAACACTATCATCTCCAGCGCTTTCAAATTTAGATTCATCTATTTTGTTTTCAACAACCTCTTTTTTGGGCTGTTCGACTACTTCTTTAGCAGTCTCTTTTTTTTCTTTTGCCATAATAAAATTTTATAAAATATTAAAAATTAAGAGATTACCGCTTTATATTGGCATCCCCCGTAATTATATCATTACCTGATGATTCAAAGCTTTTAAGTGAATCATCCTCTCTTTTTTGCTCCATTAAGTCTTTTTGATGGTTAGCTTGTCTATCAACCCTTTGATCTTTTCTATCTTCTTTCATTGCTTCTCTAGAACTATTATTCTGTATTTCCAAAGTTTTTATTTGGGAATTAAGGTCAAATTCATACTTCATTAATTCTTTTTTAACAAGCGCTTCTTGTCTTAAGTATTGTATTTTTAAACTATTTTTAGTAGATTCTAGTTCTATTTCGGATTGAACTTTCTGATCATTCTTTTCCATTTCAGATTGAGCTGCAGCTTGTTGAGCTTGTATATTTGCATTAGATTGAGCTTGTATATTTTGTTGTTGTATTTGCTGATCTCTTTGCATCTTCTTTTTTCTCTTAACTTTAAGAAGTTGATTTGCTAGCTTAACATTTCTAACATTACGTAAATCTATAGCGTCATCTAAATCTATAGATTGTTGAGCTAGCGCAGCTTGAATGTTATTTTCCAGTATAGCTTTTTCCTCCTCATCGGGAAGTAATTCTATGAATATACCAAAATCATGTAAGTGTAATTCTTTTAGTTCTTCTAGCGTTGCTACGTTATGAGCGCCAATAGCTCTTATAAACGCATCTTTTGTGGGTGAGTATTCTACTATATCTGCTATACGCAAAGACAAACACTCCGCAGCTTGTGCTGTTAAAAATAAAGATGATTGCAGTATATGTCTAGTTGCTGTATTTGAATTAGCAGCTGCTATTTTTTGAACACCCACCAAAGCGTTTCTATCTGGTGTACTAGCATCTCTAGCTTCGTTTAATCCCGTTACATCTCTTATCATTTGTAAGTAGTAGTTGTAAGTTGTAATTAAACTTTGTATTTTATTACTACCAGCTCCGCTTTGAATTTGTTGAATCGGTACTTTACCTGGATTCATATCACCTTCTGAGGTAAAACTTCTACCGATAACAGAACCAGTTTGGAAGAACATGTTTAAAGCTTCTTGTGGATTATAGTTTGTTCCATTACCAAGATCAACTTCAGCTAAACCATCAGCATCTAAGTAAACTCCATCTGGCACCATTCTTGATAAAACTTGTTGCAATTTTAAATGTGTTAATTGAATCATGTCAGCAAAACCGGTTATTCTACTAACTACAGATTCAATTTTACCGTTATACATTCTAGGCGCAACCATTTGATAGTTCATTTTTACTCGACTAAAATCAGATTCCGATCTCATCATATTAGGTGCCATTCTCCATCTTAACAACTTATCTGTTCCAAGAACATAAACACCTTCATATAAACACTCTATAACTCTTTCTAATTTACTAAATTCACCTTCCATTTCAGGTGGTGGATTAAATGATTCATCTTTTTCAATAACCTTTTCAGCTCCAGTGCCTGTCTTTTTTAGTTTGTAAACATTATTTGAATGAGTTTTATAGTTAAAATACATAACGTGTATTTTATTTTTATCTCTACTAGCTCTTGGGCTTGCTGGATCACTAGATGTGTTGGTTATGGATTTTATATCCTCCTCACTTAACTCAGGAAATTCTTTCACTAATTCATTTATTGGAATTTCTTTAACCTCACCAATATAATATATATCGTCAAAATAAGGAGATTCAGTGTACGAATATACTAGGTTTGCAGGATCAACATATTGAACTCTAGCTCCATCACTCCAATCAAACGTGGTTTTTGTAGCACCTATACCTATAGTGCATAAGTCGTATAGACATCTTCTTCTAATTAAGTCATAATCACTACCTTCTAATAAAACGTTTAAAGCTTGCTCCTCTGCTAACTCCACCGCTTGTTTGTATGTTAGTTGCATGTGTAATGCTAACTCTTCTTCTGTGTCTGGTAAAACCTCTCTATCGTTCTCATATAAATCTACTCCAAATTGTGCCTTAGCTAATTCATTATACTGTTTAGCCCTAATATCTCTAAGCATAGATTCCATATACTCAGTTCTCTGACTAACTCCATATGCATCTTGAGAAAAGCAATTTATTTCGTATGATCTTTGAGCCATACCATTTACCACTATGTCTACAAATTTTGGAACAATTGGAACTGGTTTCCAATCTAAATTAAGATAAGACAAGTCACCATTTATAGATAACTCGTTTTTATATTTTTGAATAGGTTGTTCACCTCTAGCATACAACCTTAATTTATGAAAATTATTTATATTACCAGTAAACTTAGATGTAGCACCAGAAAACCACTCGTGCTTTATAGCTCTAGCAACCTCTAAACCGTACTTCTCGCTAAGTTTTTCTAAATCACTAACCGCTTGTGACGGAAAATTTATAACAGACTCTGCCATATTATTGTTTTATTATTGTTGATTGAAATCCTTTATTACTATATTTTGATATCTTTAGGTTTAACGGTGTTTTAGTTTTATCTGGATTTGGTTTGTATAAATGCCTATTGCAAGCCATTATCGCTAATCCAGAACTTATTGAAGCATCATGCTTTGTTCTTTTATTTATGTCAAACTTTGACCAATCATTTAGAGTGTCATTAAAATACATGTTACCATATGATCCATCTTGTACTAATCCAACATGATCGTTTATATACATTTCAATAGCAGCTGCATGAGCTTGTTTTATATCTTCACTTGAGTTAGGTATTCCACCCACCTCCTTTTCTGCTATTGATAATTTATTCCAAACCTTATCTGGCCTATTCATACTAAAAGCTCTATAACCTCTTCTTCTTAAATAGTATAATAATCTAGGTTTATTATTCTCTGCTAGTAGCGGCATTCCGTAAAATACTAATGCCATTAATACATCTTCAAAAAATATCTCAGCTGTTTGAGGTCTAGCTATATATTCTAAAAAGAATGTGTTAGCTGGAGCATCTTCCATTGAAAACTTAGTTAATCCATGTAAAGCTCCTTTCGATCCTCTAGCATCCACTGTTCCAGATATATCATATGAATCACAACCGAATGAACCCATGTGTTCGTTGCCTGGATGTTTTACGCCATTTTTTAAAATAACGTTATTTTGTAATCTTTGTCCTGGTATCCAACTCACTTTAAACCTACCATTTGGATCTGGATTAAATGTTACTTGAGTATCTTTAATACCATTAATCCACTGAAAATTTCCATGCGTTAGTACAGATGAATTTCTATTGCCCTCGTTATAATCTATTTGTTCATATATTTTAACTAAGTTAAATAAACTATTACCGGTCTCATCTCTAAAAGCATGCTCCTCTGTTCTTGGAAATTGACGATAAAATTCATTTAAAGCATCTTGATCATCTTTTAATCCCTCAGCTTCATTATCCCAGTGATCTATAACTCCACAATCTATTTCTAATCCATGTGGATCAAGTGCTGGTTCTTTCGGAGTATTGAATACAGGTTGTCCGAATTCATCAATGAATCCCTCGTAATTCCATTCCATAGGAATAAACAAAGAATATAATCCTGACTTAGTCTGTCCATTTCTGTTTCGCTTGGTAACATCTGAATCATAGTATAGATTTTTAAAATTATCTCCACCCTTATCTAATGCATTACTTGTTGATCCCATCATGCATTTACCTATAATCCTACTACCTAATCGTAAACAAGTTTTTGTAACTCTCCAGTTATTTTTTATATTATCAGGTCTCTCCCATTTACCACT
>MDSZ01080742.1_pt1 | contig 26129 bp, 15 predicted proteins | sample 811201 | NCBI WGS metagenome assembly MDSZ01 (sample SAMN05326647, study PRJNA326480) | marine metagenome | isolation source: seawater | place: Indian Ocean: North | collected 2010 | reverse complement strand
CTTGCATCAGATGCTTTCTTTGTGTTGCCCTCCTCTACAGCTTCTTTGATTACGTTTGCCAACTCAGTAGCTACTTTGATTGTAGGCAACAGGCCATTTTGAGTAGCTCCGTCTTTCATCTGCTCTACCACAACCACCACATACTCAGAGGTGTTTGTCTTGTCGAAGTCGGACCTAAGCCCCTTTATATTTGTTGTTACAGCACCAGGAGCTGAAGCAGCCACAATAGCCCTACCAGAAATTAAACTTGGCTGTTGAGTTCTCAGGACCTCTGACTCGAATCCAGACTCAAAGGTAACTGGTAATCCATCAGACATCATGTGGACAGACCTAGCTGTGCCGTCTTGCCTTACATGAAGCACTCGGATTCTTTTTCCAGCGTCAAAATCAGACTTGATAGCTGGATTTGAAAGAATAAAGTCTCTAAATTCTTGAGTAGATTGATCCAAGAATATTCTAGAGTCAACCACTTCTGTTTCAAAATCACTATTATTGACAGCGTAATCAACGAGGTCACTCAACTGAGCTACCGTAACTCCCTCCTCTAGATTAATGCCAGTTTCAGATTGAATCCGATCTAGCTCTTCTTCAGAGTATCTAGACTTTATTTCTGTTACCCCAGCCTGAGCCATCTGTCTTACAACCCCATCATAACGCTGCTGATCCAACGCAACAGTAGAGGCTTCTGAGACAAATTTTTCAACCTTGTACTCGCTAGAGAATTTTTCACTGGCGTCTAAAAACTCTTGATTGTTAGTACTGACAGAAATGCCTTCTCTAAGAACCCCAACAACAGCCTCCTCTTTCATATCCTTGCTGTCGCCGTACTCTTTGGTTCTTTGTTCTATGATTGATCTAACTCTAGGGTCTTGAGATTTGGAAAGCTCATCGTACATTTCATCAATGGCCTCTGACGACACCCCATTCTTTTCTATGATGTCATGCCACAGTTCCTCCATTACGTCTACAGCTCTTGCTGAGGGAGACAAATGAACGGTGTTTGTCTTGGGGTCGTACTGAGCAAACGTTCCAATCCTTCCAGCAAGAGAACTCTCTTCAGCAGCCTTCAGGTAAGCCTCTGGGCTTTCATACAGCTTAACGTTCCCCCCCTTTCCAGCAAGCCTAGAAGCTACAGCTACCGTAGTCGGTGTCGTCAGAGGATTGTCTAGCAGCTCCTGCGCCTGCTCTTCACTAATCTCAAGATTGGAAGCTAAAGATTCTGCTGTAACCTGAAGCTGATCGGTTAGTTGATCAACTAGAGACATCTCCTCTGATGCCACTCCTTCAGTAACTGCTTCCGATACAACGCCCTGCACCTCTTCGGCAGCAGCCAGCGTTGCTTCCGCTCTAGTTAGAGACTGCTTAACTTGCTCTCTTGCTTGAGTAAGCTGTTCTGAAAGAACCGCTTTTGAGGCCTCTTCGGTGAGGCTTCCCATTGTGTTTTCTACACCTCTTGAAAGCACCGACAAATTAGAAATAGCTTCAGCTAAGTCTACAGCTTGATCTACGTCAATGTTTGCCAGGTCGGAGAGCAGCTGAGAAATCTGTTCGTTTTTAGAACCGTTATTAGCAAGCGCTTCCCTGATCTCAGCCTCAATAATCTCAGCGTCTGCCCCTGTTAATTCTCCGTTAGCTAGCTTGTTCGCTTTGTCTCTAAGCTTTTCTACGTCTTCGGTCACAATATCAAATGTCTTTCCAGACACGATTGCGTTCAATATTTGACCTCTAGTAAACTCAAGCCTTCTTCCACTCTCTCCAAGTGCAGCCATTCTTCCCGCGTACAGAGTAGTAGACATACCACCACCGCTCATCATCCCAGCAAGAGTAGCCTCTGTTGTTCTGACTACGGCCTCAATGGGTGAAATGTATTCACCCCTGATTGCCGCCTCATTCATGATGGTCATCATTTCTGTCGCAGCCTCCTCAGCTCCTTCAGCCCCGATGCCCCCAATCCCAGCTTTGATGAGTCCCTGCCAAAAATTAATTAAAGGCTGTGTTTGACCGCTGCCCCATAATCCAACAGCCTTCAGCATATATGATTGAGCGATGGCCGTGGGAAGACCTTCTGCAATGCCGTTAGCGAACGCCATGCCGAATCTTTGTCCGTCATTCACCTTTACGTAAACCTTGGTCTCTGGGTTGGGTAGCATCCCAACAAAAGAATTTTCAGAAGCCCTTGGAACCATGATATACTGGCGACCGTCCTGATCTTCTTTAATCTCATAGCCCCCACTATTGTAGTGTGCATGTATATCACGCATCAAGTCTACGTCCTGCACGTCATTTCCGTCTACAGTTGTGAAAGAGTCAAATGTTGGATCTGATTTAAACTCCGCCCATTGTTCTGCTCCAGCTAAATACGAAGCGAATAATGCTGTCAACTGTGGGTTTTTTGTTGCTGCTGCAAACGCAAGAGTAGCTATGCTATAAGGGGAAGACTCAAGCGCCATACGTCCAGTTTCTGAAGTGTACTGCAAAGCTTTCGAAAGCTTCATTTCACCGTACATCATATCTTCCCTAAACGGCTGCTTGTAAACAGTTTTATCTCCCTGTATCTCTTCAACTTTTAGGTTTCTTTCGGCCTGTGACTCTCTCTGCATTTGGTCGAAAGTCAAGTTTCTCTTGTCTGCCCACTCAGGCATGACCGACCTATCCACAGGACCAAATAGGCTTTGATTTAGGTTCATCAACGGATAGATCAAAACCGACTCAACTAAACCCTCGGCCCTAAGAGCCATTATCTTTAAGCTGTTATCTAAATCTATTTTGTTTCCGCCTGTCGTCTCGTCTTTATTTACGTCAAGGCGATAGCCATAACCCTTGTATGCATTCTCAATATTGTTTATCTGGTCCTCGGACAGATTTGGCATAACTGTATTGATAGCATCCTCTAAAACGCCTTCTCTGTATTGGCGATAAGACTTTTCTATGTAGCTCAATCGCTCTGACTTAAGCGATGCAAGCCTTGATTTATCTGTATTCTTTTGCTGTTCTGCTGTTTTGGTTTCGGTTGTTCGAAAAGAATCTGTTCTTAAGTCATTGAAAGAGGGAACCGACACAGAAACATATTTATCCTGCTTTATCTTATCTTCTAGCTGACTTATCTCCTGGTTATATTCTTGTATTCTACCTTGGTAATCAGAGTCTTCTTGAAGGGCTTTTGCTACAGCGTCTTTGGTTATAGCGTCATATCTAAAGTGAGCGTTTAAAGGGTCTAGCTTGGACGCCTCGTACAATACTTTAGATTCTCCAGGAGCTATGGATTCACTATCTAGGTCTACCGCAAGATCTTTTTGTAAGTTTTTGTATCTGGTCAAAGCTCCAGCGGCTTTACCCTGCATGACTGACATGTACTTGTCAGCTGTCTCTTTTCCTCTACCAAAAGCGTAGACACGGGAAGATTGCTCGCCCGTGTCCACAAAGTTCAGGGTGATACCTCCGTCATCAAGATCGCCAAAAAAATTCTTGTCGGCTTTGAGCGCAGATACTACGCTTTCAAAGGACTTAGGAGCCGCAGGTACAAAATCCGAAGAACCACCTACCGATGGAGATTCCGTATCTCCTGTGGTGCCCAGCCCCTGTCTTTCCCGAAACGAAGCGGTTTCGTTTGGATTTTTTTTTTCAATCTCCTCTGCGGTCTTGTCGATCTCATCAGAGGTGTAGTCTTGTGCAATAAGAGAAAGCTTGCTGGCTCCTGCCAACAACTCGTCTTCAAGGTTTCGCTTTGCCATGCGGCTAAGTTACGAAATTATCGACTTCTCAATAAATCCATTACCTCTTGTTCGCTGATTCCTTTAGGTTTCAAATCGGAGAGGGCTTCATCAAGCATCTTGTCGTTTGTAGCATGAGCTACAGCTAACACGCCTAGATAGAAGTGCGCTTCGGTTGGGCTTCCGATATCGTCAAAGAATCTCTGCACAGCTTTTGACTGAGTAGCAGTTGACTTCTTGTCACCTATCTCTCTCATCAGGTTTGCCCAGCCCTCTTGTCCAAACCGAATAACCCTGGAGGCAAATTGCTTTGTTCTTGACTCTTCGTCATCCTCATTAACAAGACCTAACTCCTTGGCTCTCTCTGAACTCAGGCCGAACATCTCACGAGATTGACCGTCCAAGAGTTTCCCAGAATACATAACGTATAAGTCGCCCTTATCGTTAAAGGCAACCCCCTCCAGTCTTGCACTTGAATCTTCAGGGTCCAAACCAAACGCAGCCATTTGAAGACCCTCAAGGTTAAGCTCCAACCTCGTTGGTATTTGAGCCATACCCTTAATTCCAGCTTCGTCTATCTCTTCTTGGGTTACTGGTACTGTGGTGTTGTTGAACTCTCCAAGCATCTCCGACTTAATGTTGAAGCTCTTGTACACTGTATTAAAGCTGATTTGTTCAGCGAAATCTTCAGCCTCTTGTCTTTGTCTGGCCTCTTTCTCTCTGGCTACCCTTTGTGTGTCTCTTTTGTTAGCGCTCCAGATGTCCATCCACTCATCCGTGAATGCTGTGTACGCCATTCTTCTTCTGAAATCAGAGGCTTGACCTTCGTTTATATAGAATTCATCCCTGGTCATGGGTGTAAATTCCTTGCCTTCTTGCTCTGCTTTTGCTTGCTCGTCTTTTAAGTATCGTTGATAGTACTGCTCTCTAGCGGTAAACGACCACTTGTGAGGGTCAGCTTGATACAGGTTTGCCTCTACGGTACTCTTCATTGTATCGTAATCCATGTCTCTATAAGCACCTGAATAGGAGTCCCACGCTTGAACAACGGTTGGGTAATAATCTGGAATCGTTTCAGTCTTGACAGCGGCCAGGTTAGATTCTACGGTCTCGCGCATAAACTGTGCGGCGGGTACGCCATTTATTACATAGCCCCCTTTAGTAGCTTCAAACGGGATGATTTCACCTCCGTTTAATATGTTCTGGGTTTGGATCCACTCGTCTTGTGAGAACAAAAGCCTCGTGCCTGTGCCGTCGGTGTTCTTGGGGTCAACGAATTCATCATAAGCTTTCTTCGCAGCGGCTTGAGACTTTGTGTAGCTATCAATAAAATCGTCAGCCATGAGATCTATCTGCTCTATTAGCTGAAGGACACCTCTTTCTCCGAAATCCTCAATATATTGAGGCAGGTTTTCAGAAAGATCGTCGGACATAGCCCTCAAAGTTCGGCCTTGCTGACCGTACATAGTCCCGAAATCTAAAGGGATTTCATCCTGAATATCCTTTAGCCTCTTCTTTTCTTTCTCAAGGGTTTTAGCGTCAGCCTTTCTTTGAGCCTCTAAAGCCTTAAGGACAGACTCTTGAGCGTCTGTATCAGCAGATGCTTGAGCTTTTTGAAGCGCAAGCGCCTGCCTATTAGCGGCCTGCTCTTGGTCTAATCTGTTGTTTTGAGCGAGAAGTAAGTCGCTATGAGCCTGGGCGATTACGTTGTCAGCCTCTGGAAAAAATGTCCCTGTGTTCTCAGCCATATAACTATCGTGTTGGAACCCTTGGTCCGTATAATTTAAACAAATCTCGGAATGAGAAATCCAAGTCGTCCTCAAAAGTCTCTTCTGGCTGTTCTATGTCTTTAATTTTGCTTTCGTCAAGTTTCATCTTGTCGATGCTTCTGGCAATCTTTCTGTCGAGCTTGCTACCCTTATCAGGTTTGTTACCCTTATCGGGTTTGTTACCCCCATCACCAAGGCTAGTACCTCTCTTAAAGATGTTAGCAAGCTCTGGGTTCTCTCGAATAATCTTGAGCATGTCAGCTTGAATCGCCCCTTCGGTTTCACCGTATGCCCCCTTCAGTCTAGTTCCCTGATCGTCAAGAGCTTCAATCTGTCTGTCCCTCTTAAAATCAAACAGCTTTCTCTCTCTGTCTAAAGCTCGTTCTTCCTTTCCAACTGCCTGCATCTCTGGAGATACGGCAGAAGCAGAAGCTAACCTAGCAGCCTCCCCTTTTTGGAAGATGTCGGAAAGACCACCACCCAAAGCCCTTAGCCTTTGAGCTAACCCACGGCGTCTTGTGTTGCCCTCAGAGCTAGCCAAAACACCCTGAAACGCTCTATTGAGGTCGTCCTGAGCTTGTGCTGTTCGATCGGTGCGCATATCAGCAGCCATAACCTTTCCAGCTTCACTAAGTTCTGGACGCATAAACGTAGGCAATTCCATATTTCTAAGGTTGCTCTTAGCGTCTGCGATGCGCTGCTCGCCAGCTCTCATCCTTGCCCTTTCGGAAGCATACTTAGCGTTGAGGTCAAGAGAGTCCCCAATAATTCTGCTGTTTATAATGTCGTCTAATACTGCCATGTTCTGCAAATATAGTTATTGTTGGCCTTTCGGGTGATGTAACTTAGATCCAGCTATGTGAGTGTTCACGCAATATAACTCACGCTCGGCTGTTGATGATGCGCCACCCGTGGGTAAAGTGAGGTCAATCTCACACCAGTTGCCTCTAATCGCGTCTCCATTAGTCGCTGCGTCTAGGCCTATGTAAGCCTGAAGTCCATCTGCTGCATTGTTAGCAAGGGATGGATCGGCGTTCGAGAAATCAAACGTTATCTCAGTTCCAGAGATAGCATCAATCTGAACCTCAGTTACGGCGCCTACTGTAGAAGGGAGCAACAGCGTTATATTCTTTGCAAGAGGTAAAGGAAGCCTAGAGAGATTTAAGTTGGAGGTATATATAGGAGAGCTAGAACCATCAACGAAATCTAAGGTCCCGATGTTTATGTAGTACGACTGGTCTGAACCAGCCTTCTGGCTTCTTGGGAAGTCTGCGTAGAACGAACCTTCTTTCTCTGTGAATGTAGCTCCTCCAGCTACCGTACCAAGATTGGTTTCAGCTCCTGCAAGTGTCCACACGTTGTGGCTACCCTCCAAAGAAACAGCATTAAACACCTTTACTTCAGATGGAGATATCTTCGAAACTACCTTCAATGTAGAGGCGTAGTTAGCTCCGTAGAAGGTGTTGTATGAAGTTGTGTTTGAGTGCTTATGCAGCAAAGTGTTGAGGATTGAATTATGACTACAAGACAAAAACTTATTGTCGATGTAAGCGTAGTTGGTTGGCAAAAAGCTGTATTTGCTAATCCACCTACCGTCGGATATATCGTAACCCACAGTGGTGCCAGCGTATGGACCGCTACCTTGCGTGTTCTCCGCGTCGTAAGTCCGTGGCTCCATAGTAACGTAGTACATGTTCTCCTCTGGATCGTAACCACTGACTATTCTGTTTGGCCCTTGGTTGGCATTTGCCAGCCCGTCAAACTGCTCCTCAAAGTAAGAAGACATATCCGCATCAGAGATAGCCTTCATGTCGGCGCCAAGAGCCATAACGATCTTCTGCCTTGACCTGTCAGCAAAGAATACTCTACCGTCTTTAATCAAAACAGAACAAATATCAAGTGGCCCCACACCAAAATCAGCATTGGCCTCTCTGTGCTGGTTCATCACCGCGCTATCTATAGTCAAGCTGGATTCACCGTCTGCATACTCGATGACGTTTCTCTTCACAGGAATCACAGACATCTTATTGTCTTGCAATGCGATGACGCTTTGGTTGAAGTTGCCGATAAAGTTAATCGCGCCGTGCTTCTTAGGAAGATCCTTGAAGGAGAACGAGTCAGGGTTAAACGAAGAATACTTGATTTCACCCAAGTCGTCTTGCGTCTCTTCACTGTATGATATTCTGTTGTAGTAGTTGATGGTGGCAGCCTTCTCGTTCGTGACGTGCGCCCTTCCTTTACTCCATACCCTAGAGGCAACATAGTCGGAGACATCCATTGACTCGATGTTTCTGGCTGTATACACCCACTTATTGTAGTCTTTAGCCACGAAGTCATTTAGTGCGGATACACCACCGTCTTCCGTGGCGCTATACAGCCCGCTATCGTCGTACACTGGGGCCAGCAAAGAAGCAGCCCTGTAGTGTACATCTCCTTCTGTGAGTGTGATTGCATCACCGTGCGTAGAGATAGGATAGGCGCTGCCAATCTCGTAGTATACCTTGTCTTCCACTGTGCTTCTTGGTGTAAGAAGTTCAACAAGACATTGATTCTTAAAGAGGTTGTCGGCACTGCCATCGAAATCGTCGTTACCTACACCCGTAGGGGCAAGGGGCTGAATCTTTAGGAAGGTGCCGCTAAAGTTTGAGTTGTCCGTAATCCCACCCTGAGAAGAAGGGGGGATGAAATTCGGGCTAGTAGCAAACACCTCCACCCCAACTATATCGAAGATCCTCTCCTGATTGTTGTACAACAACGTGGAACCGTCACTTGTGTCCTTATAGCTCACCACCCTTAACTTATCTCCAGGGGTATACGTATAGTTTTTCAACGCTCCCTTCTGTTCTCTGAAGTTAACGAGGGTGTTTAAGCTGACGTATATGTTATCGTCAGTTCCCGCATCCGTCAAGGTAAAGGCGCCACCAACGGTGTACGTTTCAAACTTGCTGAACGTACCCATCCCTGGATAAACAAACTGATAAGAGGTAGCCCAATCTGGAGGATTGTGAGTTGGAGTAACTACAATCTCTGCTGGACCGTTGAGGAAGTCGTTGTTTCCGTCAGACCTAGCGGTAAGGTCCCCAAACGGAGCCACGAATACACTTCCAAGTTCATTCACAAAACCTGGCCTTCCGTGTCTGTCAAAGTAAACAACGCCTATGTCGTGAACACATCCAGCTTTGAATGTCCTCCTAACAGAATTTGGTAAAGACGTAATCAAAAATTCTTTAGCTCCGTTGCGATCAGCCTCCGTGTTGTTGTTTGGGTCGTGAGGAGAGATTAGCACTCCCACACCACCGTTTTGATCAGTGGGACTGTTAGTGTCAATACCATTCAAAAGGTCTGGCTGATAAAGACCTGTGGGTGCATCAGATATAGACAAGAAGGTGCCAGACACAAAGTTGGCGACATTCGGAAGAGTCTCGGTGTCTATAGATACAAGCGGAGAGTTGTTGTCACCAAACAGCCCTGACAGACTGTTTTGAGAAGTGCCCCCTAATTCTGTCTGAGGGATAAAGAAGTTTCCAGGTCTGAATCTCAAACCTATAGCTGTTCCGTTTGAGTTTTCTGTAGTGGGTGCTGAGGGGTCAACCAATACCGAATCCATAAGGCCGAGATCAAAATCTAGCCTCTTGGTTCTAAGGTGCGCTACTATATTTCCCCCTCCAGCTGAAGAATCTCTTAGGCTCCATTGGATAGGGTTTACAGTTCCGCTAACGTTGCCGTTGTAGCTATAGCTAAGCACCTGATTTTTTACATCCTCAAGAAGCAGCCCCATATACACAGACTTAGCTGTGTTTTCTAACACAGTTACAGAAGCTGTAAGTGTGTCGTAAAGCAAGCCCCTAGGGTCGAAGTTACATTCAACGTGACCGTCATAGTCTGGCGATCCAGCCTGGCTGTCTGTAGCCTCACCGCAGAAGTATGTAACAGCATCTCCGTTAGAGTCTAAAGCATTGATTTGAATCAAAGGATAATCGTCCCTTTCGTCAATCTGGTTGCCTGGATTCTTATCATAATATCCAAACACACCTATCTTTCTGGGCTTGTACTCAACGGTGAGGGTGAGTGTGGAGTTTGCACTAAGGGGGTCGGGCAAACCATTGCTGTTTAGTGTAATCCAGCCCTCAGATCCTGACGGACCGTAATCTGTTAATGCTCCCGTGTCTTGAGCGATATTTAGGGCGTTCAGTATGGAGTCGGACAAGTATGTGTCAACTGTAGGCTCGTCTCTGTACGTGACGGTAAACGTAGCGGAAGGCGTAACGTTTTCATACCCAGACGTTGGGCTAGAGTACATCAACCTGTTTCCAACTATAGTCTGTGTGGTTGCCTTGTGAGGTACATCATCGTAAACCCTGTCGGTTACCTCTGCCCCTAGGTACGTGTAAAGCCCATCATTGTAGAATCTATAAATACCATCAGCAGCTGTGTAGACAGTAGCGGTTGCACCATTGCTATGAGGGTCAGCCTTCACAAGGTTTTCACTAGGGTCAAACTCATCAATAACAAACCAGCTACCCGTGTTTCCAATCCTGCCAAGCACCTTCATCCTTACTATCTCTGGCCTATTGTATTGAAACAAAGCCTGCACAGAAGTATATCTCGTATCAATCAACGCCCTGTTCTCCTCCCTGACAGAGCTCTGATCAACGCTAGTGCTGTTGATCCCTTGAAGCGCCATGTACTTGGGGTGAACCACAGCTGAGTGTGGAGAGATCGCCGTCTCCTCACCGTCCTTGTAGACGTACTGAGTAGCAAACTGAAACACCTTATTGGTGAAGTTGTTGGTCTGCTTGTCCGTATCCGTATCCATGGTTATGGTTGGAGGAAAAACAGCTGGGGTCTTAGCTACAGATAGAAACTCAAATATTTGGTTGTCGCTATAGAATGTTGTGATGTTATCATCAACAGCTCTGTCTGCGTTAATCTTTCTTGGTGGGTTTCTGTTGTCCGTGAAGTAGATGATAGTCTGTGTAGACTCATCCCTTTCAAATTCCCCATTCACAAGCTCGGCATGAACGAAATCACTCGCCCTAAAATTTAGGACGCTGCTTCTGAGTACAAGCTCAAAGGTGTGGTCTAAAGCTTTGTACCTGTATATTGAGTTATTTTCGGCGTCTGTGCTATGTACGAAAAAGTAAACGTACCCCCTGACTGGATCCCCTACACTGCCGATGACCCTCTGGTCTCCAGATGGAAGCGTAGGGCCAGTTGCCGCAACGGTGCCCTTGACGTTTTTGAGAACAGCCTCTGTAGATTCTCCAGTCCCAGAGTTGATTACGTTCAACGCATCAAGGTAATCACCTTCTACAAATAGCCGTTCATCCTTGTCTTTAGCTAGACCTCTAAGTTTAATCTTATCAATAGCCATTAGAACTTAGGTGCTTGCTTGTAATTCTTTCTGATTGTCTGCAATGCATCGTCCTTAGAGAACGACTTCATTCTGGCGTTTGCTTTTCTTCTTTCGTTGTAGTACTCCTGTCTAGCTCTAGCTTTCTCGTTGGCTGGAACCGAAGCCTTTCGTTCAATAATCTTGTAATACATGTAGGCCATGAGAGCCTCTTCGATGTACACATGAACCGATGGGTTCTTGGACCGAGCTTCGTCTGCTAGATACTCGATTACAACTTCACTGATGTTGTCATTAGACTCCAGCTCAATTCTGTTTTGATCGAGGTTCAGCCTGTAGTTTCCAAACATGTGTCCTCCACCGATGCCGTACAGGCCATTTGAGGCCCCGTAGACGTAGTTTCTAAAGATAAATGAGTTGAACCCTTGTGTCACGTCGTCAGACGCCCCAGGACTGCCGCTATTCGTTGCACTCTTTGAGTCAACCCTATCGAATACACCGTCGCCATCTGAGTCCACAGCAGACGCAGCATTGCCAACCTTGGTCCCGCTTGAGTTTGCATAAGCTCTAGACTTGTTGATGTTTTTGTTTTGGCCTAAGACATAGACGATCCCATCAGAACCAACAACACCAACCTTACTTAAGTCAACGAAATCGTCTGGCAACTCAATAGTGTTGTTTGATGAGTTAACTTCAATCTTGATAGACTTGATTTTATTGGACATATCAAATCCAATCTCTCGAATCCCTCTAAGAGCATGAGTTCTAACTTGAACATCAGAAGCCATAGAAGCGTAGTCGTCATCAGCCATTGTGATGAGGAAGTCGCTTATAATCTGATTAAGTGGTACTGTATTTCTAGCCATTAGAACGTCTCTGCTTTTTGTCTAGTGATCATCTCCTGACCAGTGTAATCCACGATTGCTTTGTCTCTAAGATTGACACCAATAAGTTTAGCTATCTCATATACCAAGTCTGAAGCATAATGCTCAGGAAGCTGGAAGTCCCTGTACGTATTACTGCTGGTATCGTATATAGGAGGCAGTTTACTTTTGGTGCCGTCGGGATTTCTAGAAGCTGGGTACTCGTAATATCTAAGCTCAATCTTTTTTATACTCGTGGGAAATACGTGAATCTCCTCTGAAATTAAAGCTACAGGGAAGTCCTCTGACGGTGCGCTAAGATTGTTGGTCAGTATTCTGTCGATCTTCTCTTCGTCGTAACAAAGCTCTATCTGAGTTTTAGTTGACTGATCAAGCAGGATACTGCCCTTGGTTGTCATGCTGATAATTCTTGATAGATTGGTGGGCTTCAAGAAAGCAGATACCGTGGTGTCTTTGTTGACAGTAGACTTGGTTGAGAAATAAGCAAGGTCCTCACGGATCCTCTTGGTTCTAGACTTGTCTCTGCCTGGCTCGAATCCAGCACGAGAAAGTCTCTTAGCCTCTTTGAGCTCGTCAAATAAGCCGTTGTAAATGTTTAGTTGGGCGATCTGAGCAAACCTGTTGAACTCAAGTTCAGTAACGAACCCCTGTTGATCCTTGTTAACAAGGTCCTGCAAGGTATTATATACTGTTTGTACGCCAGCTCCTGGTGCTTGTGCCATGAAGCAAATATACGAAAAAGAAAAAGCCCCCTTTCGGAGGCTTTCTCAGCGGTATATATGTAGAATCAGCCGAGCTGACGTTCGATTTCAGCAACAACAGGAGCAGCAGCTTCTGTCATGCAGTAACGCACGAAGACGTCAACTGGGTCTTGGCCCGCAGGGACCGATATAATATGCTTGTTGGTGTCGAACCACTTCACTGCATCTCTGTCAGCTCTCAGGATCTGATAGCTTACAGCTTGCTTCACCATAGACTTCATGGAGACGACTGGGTTGTCGAATGACTCAATAAACGTCTTAGGTGCTGACTTAGCCTTGAGAAGCAGGTCATGCTTTACCTCAGCGATAGGACGATCAATGTCCATTCCGTAAGCCAAGGCCACAGCTAAAAGTTCATCTAATTCTTTTGTTCGAAGCAGGTTAATCGCATCGTTTTTCAAGAACTCGGTGTCAATATCCACCTCGGCCTTTTTAACATTATCAACAAGGCTAAACTTAGAGCCACCGTTGCTCACGTTGTCTGGATGTAAATCCAGATAAGACTTCAAGTTAGGCTGTTGAGGATTAACGAACAGCTTACCCATTCTAAAGATAATTGGGGTCTTTACAGATCTTTCTGACTGCTCATCTCTCCAGATAGAGTTCTCATTTTCGCAATACCTGATTTCTCTGACGCTATTTGTTTCTTTATCAAACAGGGTGATTCCCTGCTGCATAAGCATCATCACCGCCCCTCCGTTTTTACACTCGTACTCATAAATCTTATTCAGATTTTCTTGACGTCGAATGGTTGGCTTTTTCTTTTCTTTTGTCGCTGGGTCATGCGACTTCTTTGGTCGCCCTGGAGGGCGCTTAGTTGTTGTAGACATATTAAATGAAATTAAAATTAAAGAGAGAAGTAAAAGAGAGGGAGGCCATTCCTCCCTCTCGATTACCTATAAAGATTACTTCAACAAGATGTGCTGGTTTGCAGCACGAGTAACCAAGTTGCACTCAGAACGGTAGTTGAACTTAACAGTGTCCTTACCGCTAGTTACGTGTCCGAGGACACCACCACCTTCTACCCAGTGTTCCATTTCACGAGAGTAGTTGCCAGCAGACTTGTAGTTCAACTCCAAAGCTGGAGACTTGATACCAGTGTTAGCATCAGCTACTTGACTCATTGGAATCATAGCGCCTCGAATAGCGTCAGAACCAGGAACAGTCAATGTTGGGTCGTTCAACAATTTCCAGTCGTGCTTGTGGAAGGTGTAACCACCACGGGTAAACGACTTGAAGCCCAAAGACACAGCCATGTCTTTGCTGTTGTTAAACGCTCCGAACTGTCCAGCCAATCCAGCGCTTGTTGCTGCGCTACCTCCGTTTGCAAGCATATCATCGATGTCCAAAGACGTCTGACGGTTCAAGTACATAGCGTACTCACCTGGAGCTCCTTCTTTGTCAAGCTCCAAAATCAAGATGTCGATGTCGTCAAAATCAGTGCTTGCGAAAACACCAGTAGTTGTAATACCTCTTTGCTCAACAGCTTGGAAGTAACCTTCAGAACCTACGCTTCCGCCAACATTTGTAAGCGTAGTGTCGCCAGAATCTCCAGCCAAGTCAAGCAAAGCTGGGCTAGCACCAGAAACGTCAAGCTGAGAGTACAACAACATCATCTCACGCTGGTTCATGAAGCGCTTACGAGCATCCATCTCGTTCTTCAAGTACCACATGTACTGACCGTTCACATTCAACCAACCAATGTTAGTAGCCTGAGAACCGTTGACTTCGTACATCTCTTTAGTGATGATGTATGGGTTTTCTCTCTTGATCAAGCCAGTGTTGTAGAACTCCTCTGGTTGATTTGTTCCCTGACCGTAAACGTTACCGATGATGGCAGCTGTTCCCGAAGAGGTAGAGCCGATTGCAGAGCCATCCATGACTACAACCTCAACCCCTGAGTTGTCACTCAACTTGCCGATTACGACACATCTCTTGCCAGTTTCGAGCAACAAGACGTCATTAAGTCGAACCTTAGTTGCGTCAAGCGTGACCTGCGCGTTGGTGTCCGTTGCGGCCGCACCCAAAGCTGTGTAAGCCACAGTCTTGTGCAGACGGCCTTCTTCGTACCACTCAACCTTGTCGGAAGTTCCAGCGTTCTTCTTAGCGCCTGTGAGCTCCAAGAAGCCAGTGATGCCCTGATCACCATAAGTTTGTACATAAAGATCTCTTACGTCGGGCTTCGTAGGATCAATCAAATTCGCCAGAGAAGTGTAGTTCTCTGGAGTTGCTCTCAAACCACCAACCGAAGGATCGGGCTGATTAGTTCCTAAGATCGAGCCATTATTGTTAATAGACATTGTTTTTTGTTTTTAAAAGTTTAGATAAATCCGAACCCTCCTCCGCCTTGTCCAAGCGCGTCTTTTAATTGCTGAACAAGTGGGTCAGGCCCGTTGTTTGGTTGTGCCTGATTCGGTGAAGTGGGCGACATGTTCGCTGTGCGCTCTACAATCCCGCGCTGACCATCAGAAAGCCCCTGCTTATAAACAGATTGGACGATAGAGTCAACGTTATCGATAAGAGCTCGGTGCATATTGAGCATGTCGTAATCCCAGCTTCCATCTTCGTTCACGTAAGGATCGAAGAATTCGTCAAGGCGTACATTTTTCTCAGCGAGTTGATTCTTGTATGCATCGGTCATTCCAAACGTAAACGTCTTGTCAGGACCGAGGTCAAACTCAATCCCTTCCATGGAATCAAGTTCACCACGCATATTAGAGATCCACTCGTCGTTAATGATTGGATCTTCTGCTGCTTCTTGCTGACGTTCTGGAGCTTGGTACTTTGATCTAAGTTCCTCGATTCCGTTACGTGCGTTCTGCGCATCGATCTTCATTTGCAGTTGCGAAAGCTTCACCTCGTCCTCTGAGTGCAGGTCGGTGTCGAGCTTATACTTGCTAGAAGCCAACATTGAGATCTCCTCTTGCGACAGGTTTGGGTAGTCAGTTGCCATCTGCACCTGAATAGCAGTCATGTCATCCATTTCGGAAGGGTTCAACTGCTGGTAGATAAACCAGTCTTGCGGGTCGCGGCCAGTCTCTTCGACAAAGCTTGCGATTGCAGAGATTCTCTCGTCGATTTCTCTTTGCTCCTGCTGTTGGACCGTCAGGTCGTCGAACGATGCAATGTCTCTTCCCAGCCTTTCGCTTAGGAATTCGAAGACGGCACCCTCGATTTCATCTTGTCCGTATTGTGGCTGAGCTTCTGGCTGATCAGGCTGAGGCTCAGTTACAGTTTCTTGTTGTACCTCTGGGGTAGCTTCTACCGTAGGCTGTTCTTGTACAGCTGGTTCGACAGGAGCTTGAGGTTGTTGCATAGCAGCTACCTCTTCATCAGAAATAAAACTAAATGAAGATGACGTCTCCTCTACTGGAGCTTGCTCTGCAACGGGTTGTGTATTTTCTTCCATTGTTATTTAATTTAAATGCAAATATATGATTATTTCCCTTTCTTCCAGGACACACGTCTTGAGCTCTTCTTGGCCCTCATTCCTTTTGACGTGCATTGAGCTAGAGTGGGTCTACATGCTGGGTAGCCAGTGCCTCTTCTCTCGCCAGCGCTCTTTCTACCGCACGGCACAGCTTTGCCCGCAGCTTTAGAAGCTTTGCAGTCAACCCATCCCTTGCCTTTGTTTCGGCTAAACCATTTTCTGAGGCCTTCTTTAGCCATTACTTCTTGGACTTGTTGCCCCAGTTCTTAGCGCCTACCTTTCTGCAACGGACCAGCGCACCAGAGGCATAGGCGGAAGGCCACACCTTGTATCTCCTCTTTACCTTATGGTAGCAGGCATCTCTCTTTACTGCTTTAGCCATGATTCACCAGTTTAAACTTAGCTTCTTTCACAGCACCAGGGTGCGGCTTGTAGTCTCCTTTCATGAGGAAGTATCTGCCTCGATCTTCCATCCAGTGAAAGCCATCAGGCGGCGAAACAGACTTTGTTTTGCTGCTCACATTTAGCTTCCCACCTTTATTTTTCTTTACGGAATTCATTAGCACTTCCATCTACGACGTGCCTTGCAAGCTCTCTTCTCTGGAGTCTTTCGGCAATCAATTCTAAACTTCTTGATCTGACCAAGGTTACGAGCGCAGAAGGAGCGCTTGCGTGGACCACCACCTGGTTGTGGAGCCTTAAGGTTAGAGCCAGTCTTTCGGTTAATCATGGCCCTTCCTTTGGCTGTCAGCCCACCCTTCTCGCTTTTGCAACCATTGCTAATGGTGCAGCCAGACATGGCGCCCTTGCTTTTCTTTACCTTTGGCATAAGGCAAAGATAATAAAAACAAAAAAAGGCCCGCGAGAGGCCTTCTTCTGTCAAATCAGTATGATTTATGAATCGAGCGTAAAGTCTGGGAAGGCTGCCGCAACAGCTGCATCCATGATAGTGTCGAGATTAGTCTCTCCACCAGAGTTGTTATAGTGAACGTTAAGCTGATGGGCAAAAACCCCGCTGTTTTCTACAGCCTTGAAAGCGATGTATATGTTGTCGCCCTGGATTGTAGAGGAAAGTACAGAAACTGTTGGGTTGAGCAGGGTGAAGCCACCGTTCTCAAACTCCTTTTCGCCTGTAAAACTCCAGGACTTAGACTCAAATGCAAATGCCATGATTAAAAAGTTTATTGCAAATATACTTTATTTATATTATTTGTTATAGTGTGCTGATTAAATCCTTTTCAGCTTGCGACAACGATCCGTCGTTATCCTTTGACAGCTGTGCTGCAATCATCGCTTTTTCGCTATACTCACCAAGCAAGCAATCAATTATGATCTCTGCTCCAACCTCGTCAATTACGGCTTGTAGTTGTTCTGAATATCCCATTAACCTACGTTATATGTTGTGTTTGTGACTTGTGCGGTTTGGTCAAATACGTGGAATATTTCCTCTTCTCCCGTAAAATCGCCCGTATTGCTTCCCATTGCCAATACGTAATTTGCCGTTGGGTTACTATAACTTCTGTAAGTCAGACTAAGGATTGTCGGTGGAGTCGGAAACTCTGTGCTATCAAAATGAAACCCTGCAAAATTATCCGAGGCAGAAGAAACTGATAATGTCCAATGCCACGATCCTGTGACGTTGGAGTCAAACGCCTTGAATTTTTCATAAGTGCTGTTAAACCTATATGTAGTGTCAACGTAGTATCCATTGGCCTCGCCACTTGTGTTGCTTGTAAGATTTTCAGGGTGTGCGGTACCGCTTTGCCCTGCGCTCTCGTATAATCGGATATTATAGAATCCGTTCCAACCCGTGCTTGCGGTTGTGCCGTTAGCACTACCGTAAAACCGATAGTATCGAAAGTTCAAATCAGTACGACTGTATGTATTCGTAGCTGCTGCACTTTCAGTAAAGTCACCAAATTCATCTGCCGTAACAGTTACCGTACGAGCGCCTGTTGCGCTGTTATTGTCTGACCAAGTAATGTTCGAATCTGCGGTTATGACACTGGCAATTGTCGTAGACCCTACAGTAACAACCACCTTAAACTGAGCGTTAGTGTAACTACTTGTGTTCGTAATAGTCACGCCTTGAGAAAGATATACTGTCGAGTTGTCAAACGTAAACGTCGGTGTTGTTGTAGCTGTTCCACCACCACCTCCTGACGGCACATCTTGTTCGTTGATTTTTGCGATATCTGCCATTTCGATTCCGTTGTTTTTATTAATGGTAGGCATTATGCAAGTTCGATGAAGTCATTAGAAGGATTAAAGTAAATCTGTCCGTTCGTGCTGTCAAGACAATAACCGACTACTCTTACAATATCTCCTGTTCCTGATGGTGCCGTGGCTGTGATGTCCCCAGCATTAACACCTGATTGAGAAGAAGCGCCCACATACAGCTCGTCACCAATGGTTCCTGGGTCGTGATCAAGAGTAAACGTACCGCGCAACAGCATCCCGTCAACATCGGGGTCGGTGCCAAGTGCGATAGCCAGCATCACGCCGCCCGCCGTACCTGTGGCATCAGCATCAGCTGCTGTCCATCCTCCACTTGAGTTGAGGTAGCAAAGCTCTCCTTGCGTGGTAGAGCCTGAACCGAAATACATCACGTCACCGTTGTAGCTGAAGTCCGTATCGGCTGTCTTGTTTATTGTGATTCCCTCTGTTACTTCGAGTGATCCACTAATATTCGCATCACCGTTAACATCAAGGCTTTTAGAAGGTGTCGTAGTGCCTATTCCAAAATTACCTGACTTGCTAAAGTAGAAGTCGTTTGTATTTGATGTGCCGTTTCTGGTTTTGATAAGTAACCCACCAGTGTAGTTGTTACCCTCTTCGTTAGGCCCAATATAAGCGATAGGATACCCAGCGTTTGTTCCAAAAGTAATTGCATTGTTGGAGTTGGAAAAGAATTTCATAGCGCCTTGTCTGCTCGCGCTTTCCCCAAACTGAAAAGTTAATAGCGATGAATTATTTCCGTTGTTTACAAACTTTACAGTTCCGCCAAAGGTAGCAGACATTTCAGGCTTTCCCCATCCATTGTGAAGGTTAAAACCGATCTTTGCGGCACTGTATCCAGAAACAATAAGTGACCTATCCGTAGCGTTCGACGCTGGTTTTCCTACCTGAATATCTCCATTAACTCTCACCAAATCGTTATCGAACTCCCCATAGATAAGTGGGTCGGTGGAGTTGCTGTTCTCTATGTAGAGTTTGTTGGATTCTGTAGTGAGGCTAGAGCCTGCTTGATACCCAATAAGGATGTTGCTTCCGCCTGTGGTGAGGGCTGTCCCAGCTCGGTAACCTACTGCTACTGTGTTGGAGAAAGTGGAGGAACCGATTACCCCCTCAGCTGCCTCGGCTCCAATCGCTGTGTTGTTAGAGCCTGTGCTCCTACTGTTTGCGAGATATCCGACTCCAGTATTATTACTGGTAGTAACATTAAATCTGTTTGCTTGCCAACCAACACCTGTATTGTTACTGCCCGTAGTGATAGCATAGTTTGCCTGATAGCCAAGAGATGCGTTTCTTGCTCCGCTGGTGTTAGAATATCCTGCTTGGTATCCAACCGCAATTGACCCCTCTCCAGAGGCTAGCGAATTAAGTGCTTGATAGCCTACAGCTACTGTGTTGGAGGCGGTGCTTCCCGCGCCGTGAATGGCCTGATAACCGATGGCTACGTTTTGGTCACCGTCACTATCCTCGCCTGCCTCTTTACCTATATATACGCTTGTGTTGCTTGTGGCTAATCGACCCGCGCTATGACCAATGAAGACATTATTGGTGTCGTTAACACCAAGAAAACGCCCTGCATCATAGCCGATAGAAACGCTTCTTTGACCAGTCGATGATTGGGTACCTATCGAAATGGCTTCTTGTCTTGCGGTTCCGTTAATGGCTAAACCGTTTGTGCCATCTGTGTTGTCCACGAACTTAACCGCTCCGACTACGTGCAAAGATTCGGAAGGTGAAGTAGTGCCGATACCTACATTTCCAGTAGTGTAGTAAATGTCATCACCAGAGGTTGTCCAAACTGAACTGCCTCCTCCTGACACAGTAGTGAACGAAAGAGTTCCACTCCCATTAGTTGTTAGTACCTGTCCGTTTGTTCCGTCAGAGGTAGGGTACGTGAGCCCGCTTGCAATAAACGTATCCGCTACAGTAGTTGTTGCGTTACCGCTTGAATCAACGTCCACCTTAAATTTATCATCGCCAGCCGCGTTTTCGCAAATGATGTGAGTTCTGGAATCGTTTTTAATACCAAGCAGCGTCGTTGATGTGGGCGCAGCTATACCTAACGCGACAGGTTGCTGAAAAAGAAATTTGTTTTGGTTGGTAAACGCCGTAAAAATGTCACCGACTGTCGCACTATTAAACTTAATGCTATTGGAAGTTACCTTAATTGAACCAGAATTGGAGTTATCCGTAAGGTTGATTTTATCGGCGGAAAGGTTGATATCGCCAGTTCCGTTAGGCTCAATAAGGATGTCTGCGTTTGAAGTGCTGGTAATCTTATTCCCGTTCAGATCTAAGTCACCACCAAGCTGTGGTTGTGTGTCCTCACTAATGCTTTGCAAGGCACTGTCCGCCGTACTACCTTGCGCAGCTGTTGCGTAATCAGACGAATCAAATGCTTTGACTTGCGCTAGGTTGGTCACCTCTGAATCCATCAAAGCCCCAGCCGCAGTAACATTAGCCGTATCGGTAACATCGGCGCTTGCCTCAATACCCGTAAGCTTCGTGCGTTCAGCAGACGTGATGATAGCTCCTGATCCTGCGCTAGTAACGTCAGATAAGTCTGTTACATTCGCGGGCACATCAGACGTTAAAGCAAATGTACCTGAACTTGTAGGTATGCTGAGATTTACATTGCTTGTGCTATTTAGACGAAAAAACGCCTTAGTCGCGTTGTTTGCATCGTGTATGTAAAACTTGCCATGCACATTAACGTCAGCTTCATTAGCTGTTGTTGTGCCGTCAATATGAACTGCCGTAAACGCTGTAGATCCCGAAGGGTCTGTGGCGACGACAAATTCAATATCACCAGGTGAAGTCTCCGTGAGTTTCAACTCCGTTACCCCAGTCTTGAGCTTTGCGGTTGTTGAAGTCAGCTCCATTTCGGAGTTGGTTGCAAACTTTACCTTTCCTGCGGTTGGAGTCAACTCTAAACGACCGTCGTCAGTACTACTGCCTGATCCATCACCCGTCAAGGTTGTTGTACCCGTATTAGTTTTCAGAAGGGATCTTAACTCCTGTAAGTTCTGACTTGTAGTGTAATTACCCGATGAGTTAAGAACAAGCACGTCTCCATTAGACCCCCCTGTAGTGCTGACATCACTAAGTTCGTTTAAAGATGATGCGCCAGGAGTATCTACAAACTCGACGGCATCGCCATCTGAGTTTACTTTTAAAAACTTACTAGCCGTAAAAGACGAAGGGGTGTCATTAAGTCCTATAAACGTAGTGGAACCACCAGGTGCTTTCGATATAGAGATGTTGTTCTGCACCTCTGGCACGGTGACTACAGTCGTAGTGCCACCAGTCGATATGGTAATGTTTGTTGCCATTATACGCTTACGTCTTCATTGATTTTAAACGTACCGTAAATTAAAGTGGTGACTTTATCGGCTGGCGTGGAATCGCTATCGGTCATCTCAATGTCGTAAACGTAAAGGCCAGCAGGTGCAGAAGCCATATTAGCAGCTGTAACAAAAAACCTAACGATTCCATCTGTGGGTACTCGTCCAGCATCGCTATTTGTCAAGATAGCTCCACCAGAGTCCCTTACAGATATATGCTTACTATCACTAGAACCATCCAAAGTGCTGAGTATGATACTAGCGTCGCTGTCACTATATGCGTCCCCGCCATCATCAGTAGTTCTAACCTCCATCTTAAAGGTGTCACCGTCAGCAACTATTGAAGCTGGAGTGGCTGAATTATCTTTCAGCGTCAAAGACAAATCAAAGGTGTCACCTTTTTTGCAGATGATGTCTACTCTCTGAGAAGTATCTAATTTTATTGTTTGCGCCATGTTATCCTAATAATTGTTCAAGTGAATCTCCTTCGCTTTCTTGAAGCTCACCTCTTTGGCCTTGTCTTTGAGAAATCAATTTGCTCTGCTCGACGCTTTGCTTTTCTATTCTTTCGTCCTTTCTGTCTTCTTTCAGTGTCTCTAGCTTCTCTTTGAAGTCTTGATCGTCAGAGCGGACACCAAGCAAAGCTTGAGCCTTGATCATCTCAATCTCTCTCCTAAATCCATGCTTCACCTGTTCAAGCTGCGCGTCGATTTGAGCTTGTAGCTGCAAGTGCTGAGCTTTGAGTTGAGCCTCAACCTGCATCTCCTGCTGCTTCAGCTGAGAGGCAGCCATTGCTGACTGCTGCTGGACCTGAGCTTGCTGCTGTGAGTTCTGCATAGCTCGTTGTTGATTGGCAGCCATTCGCTTCTTCCTTCGGACAACCAACAGTCTCTCTGCCTGATTGAGATCCCGAAGCTGTCTGACTGCGATAGCATCTTCGAGGTCGATTTCTTTTTGAGCAAGAGCCACCTGAATATTCTGCTCAAGGTATTGGCGCTCGCTTTCCTCCATGTCCTTTACAACCCTTACCCCGAAGTTGTACATTGGAAGGTTTTTAAATGTGGTAAGAACCTCCATGTTTGTCTTGCCGATGGCGTTCTCATATATACTGTAGAGAATGGACTGTGGGTGGATGACCTGAACGCACTTTACAATATCGCTGCAAACCTTCTTGTAAAGGATCATAGAAGAATTAGTGATATCGTATATGGCATTGTTAGCCGCAGCCAAGGCCTGTTGTCTAACACCAACCAAAGCGTCGGCTTTTGGAGAGCTAGCGTCCATCACCTCGTTGATACCCGTAGCGTCACGAATCATGCGGAGGTAATGATTGTACAAACCAATCAACTCATTGATGTTTCGAATGCTGTTGCCAATCTCTCTGATTGGTGGGTTCTGGAATCCACCTTCTGGGTTTTTACTTCTATAGTAGAAGACACCCGTTTGTTCGTAGATATCATGCAGCTCAAGCGGCTGAAGCTCCCCTCCTTTTCCAAGCTGTACGTTCTCAAGGCCCTCGATATCAATGATGATGCCGTCGGGTTTAGCCTTGGCCACTGCCTGCTGAATCTTTAAGTGCGTAAGCTGCAACTGATCTGCAAAACCGATGCAGCTGTCAACCATAGACTTAGGCATCATGTCCAACAGATTCGTTGCGCAAACCGAGTAAGACAAGTTGGCCCTAGAGATGTCGTATACGTTTTTAGGGATATTTCTTTTCTTATCGTAGTTGAACAGCATGTCGCAACCAAGAACGTAACAACCACCGTATACGTTTGCAGTCTCAAGCTTCGTTACCTCCCTGTTGAACACGGAGTTCTGAGGAGCTCTGTAGTTTTCACCCTTTGGGTAGAAACCCACATTCCCATACCTGCTTTCTTTTGATTCAAAGTATTCACAGTCCGTGGAGATGAACTCAAAATCCAAAACCTGAACCATGTATTCATCGTACCCAAATCTAGTAGAATTGTTTACTCTATCGTAAGAGGATTGAGAAAGCTTACCAGAATCGTATCCGTACTTCTTCTGAGCCTTCATTGCGATCTCCTTGTACTGCTCTTCAGTAAACTGATCGCCAGCAATTCTTTTCAGTTCCTGGATAGGCATATACCTTACATGTCCAGCATACACCAGGTCTGAAAACTGTGGGTCCTCAGTGAAACTATGAATGAAAGTAGCGGGGTCGATGTAGCTAGTCTTGATGCCGTGCTCTGGGTCGTTGTCTCTCTTGACGACAGCCATACCTAGAATGGCTAGGTCATTTACACAGCGACGAAGAGTAGAATCATTGAAGTCGTTCCAATCAAGAGTAAGCTGAGTAGCAATCTGAGCCGCAATCTCTGAGTTAGACTTAATGTTATTCTCTACAAAGATCTCTGCTTCCTCAAGGCTTTCTGGGATGTCCTTAGAAGGCCCCATAACCTGAACCCCTAGTTTCTTTTCGATACCTTCAAGAGAGCTTTTAGCCTTGACGGACAGCTCTACCTTTTTTCTCTTCAAGTCTTTCTCTGAGGAAGAGATAGGGTCAATAGCCTCAAGGTTTGGATACGGAGACAGCGAGAGGATCTTGTTTACTACTATCCTTACGAACTTAGGGAGAATAGGAACTGGCGTGAAATCCAGATTAAGCATACTTCCATCGCCATTATTAGGATCAAGAGAAGTAAGAAGCGACCTATAGATAGCTGTGTCTTGGGTTCCGTTCGCGTATCGTCTGTTCTTTTCAAATGTACGCTTCCTGTTTCCGTAAGCAGAGTTCTGCTGATCTATCTTTCCCCACTGCTGGTAAATCGCCTTCGCGTATTTCAGACCATACTCCTTTGATCTCTTCGTTTCAGAAGAAGCTAGAGGGTCTGGAAAGTTAGAAGATTTTTTATTGTTACTATACATCTGCAATGGTGGAGTTATTTTAACTCATTGCAAATATAGTAAAACTAGAAGTGCCAAGCTTTTGGCTTATATGTCCTAAAAAACTTCTTGTCATTGAAGTCGGCCTTGGGCTTTTCTTTCTTCTTGGCTTTTTGAGATGCAAGCAGTGCTAAGCCTGAACTGATAGTCAAGTCAAATTTGGTTCTTTTGTCAATCTTGTATCCAATCCAATCCTCCAGGGTCCTGTTGAAATACATCTTACCAAAGTCCGCTGTCTCTGGATTTATCCCAACATGATCGTGAATATAGGCCTCAATAGATTGGGCGTGAGACTGAATTACATCCTGTGAGTTAGAAGGGATGCCTTTCGTCCTTACGTTTGACGAGGAGTTAGGATTCTTGAGAAAGTCTGGACGATCCATTAAGTAACCGTCGTAACCTCTTGATTCAAAGTATCTTGCAATCCCATACTTGTTGTTTTCTATAAGCAATGGATAGCCGTAGAAAAATGCACACATCAATACATCTTCATAGAATATACTAGCCAGATCTGGACGAGAAGCATACTCCACAACGAACATGTTTGACGGGACATCCATGTTGAACTTGTTGTACATATGGAGCGCACCCTTCGATCCCCTGCCATCCACCGTGGCGTCAAGGTCATAGGAGTCAACACCTCCAACTCCGATGTGAGAGTTTGGCGCTATGCGCTTACCCCGATCGTCTGACTTCTTGTTTCTAAGGTGATCAGGTGGCAACCACGCAACACGAAACCTACCATTAGGGTCTGGGGAGAACACTACCTCTTCATCCTTCTTTCTCCACACAAAGTTTCCTTGAACCACAGGGTTGGGGTACAGGTTATCGTTGTGCTCTATCTGCTGATAAATCTTGCCTATGTTGAACAGACTCCCTTCAATGCTGTCCCTGAACGCTTCGTCTTCGGTAAAAGGGAACTGCCTGATAATCTCATTGAGTTCAGAAGGGTCATCTTTGAAAGAGTGTCTTTCATTCTTTAGGTACACTCTACTGCCTTGATCTACGGGGTCGCCGTCCAAGCCTTCTATTTCTTTCTCTGGATTATCTACAACAGGATTCCCATACTTATCGAAGAATCCCTCCAGAGCCTCGTAAGCTGGGATGAAGATTCGATACAGACCAGACCTGGTTCTACCGTTATTGTTTCTTTCGTTTGGGTCAGAGTCTTCCCACAAACCCCTGTACTCGTCCCCGCCTTTATTCATTGGGTTTACTGTGCTGCCCACAAGTGCGTTGCCCACTATACGTTTACCAACGATTAGGCATGTACGCTCAATACGCCAGGCTTCACGGATATCGGTAGGTTTCTCCCACTTGCCCGCCTCGTCCAGGTACAACATATGTAGCTTCTCACCATCGTATGCGTTGTTCGTGGTGTTCTTCCAGTTGATAACGGTGTTCAGTGCGTCACCACGTTGTGAGGTCTTGTTGTTCTTGGTGATGCGCTTAGATGGCTCACGAAAAGCCAGCTCCATACGAGGGTTGGTAGTACCGTCCTGAATAGGCTTGAAGAAGAAAGGATAGCTGCGAAAGATCGCAACCACCTTTTTCATGAATATGTTTTCCTGAGCGTCTTTACCAGTCTTTGACTGAATGCCCAACAGCTTCTCTTTAACTTGACTAGCCTCGTCAACAAGGACAGCAGAGCATACATTAGTGTAGCCAGAACGACGACACTTAGTATATAGCTGACCGAAACAACGGGGATCAGCTTCGCAAGCAGCCATGTGGAG
>MDSZ01049583.1_pt1 | contig 26131 bp, 14 predicted proteins | sample 811201 | NCBI WGS metagenome assembly MDSZ01 (sample SAMN05326647, study PRJNA326480) | marine metagenome | isolation source: seawater | place: Indian Ocean: North | collected 2010 | reverse complement strand
TATGAGATATGATTTAATTTTAGGACCTTATAATAAGGGTTCAAATTTGTTAGATTTGCAAGCTGTACCGAAAGAAGGCGCGAACCTTTTTGTTGAAATTAGACCCTTAGGAGGAACGTTTAAGACAGTAAAGACTCATACTGTCACGAAAGACCAGTCGCAAGAAGAGTTTTACAGTCCAGACTTCGATAAGGGTATTGTATTAAGTCCCATGCAACATGGCTTCCGAAGAACTTTTATTCTTCACTTTTCTGAAATTGATTCAGCCGGCTTACCGTATCAAATAAGGTTTAGAACAACGAATCGATGCTGGGGAATGGGTCGAATTGAAATACTCTCTGCAAATCAAACCATTCGACCGCCTCTTCTCATCAACCATCGTGACATGCCTGGAAAATTTGTTGATAGTGATTTTATAGCAACACCCCACACTCGTTCTGATATTGAAACAACTGGCAGGACCATGTCAGGAATATCAGACTCTATGTTAATTCTTACAGATAAAGAATCACAAAAGATAAAACCTTTTTCTGATGATAAAATGTTGCCTTTTGCTGGTCGACAGTTTTTTGATACAGGAATTGATTCAAACATCACACCCGGTTTTTCAGCACCGCTTAAAGATAAGACTCAATTTACAATCGAGTTAAATTCTGGGGCCAGCACAACAGATATTGGTTTTCTTAAAAAGCTATCTAACGGTGCAGCATCAGTTGATACACTAAACAGTACTCAGCCAATTTATGCAACTTGGGATGATGTGAGCAAAGAGTGGATTCAACCTCCAAAGCTTATAAACACCTGGTTTGGTGGTTTCAAGACTGTGTTAAGAAACACAACACCCTTGAAGCAAGATGATTTATCAAGGTTTCATAAACAACCCTTTGGTTCTATTGACTTAATAGGGTCAGCATCGGGCCCTCCAAGCAAGTTTGTTTTTAATCAGTTCGACTCCAGAATTTTAAGTTCTTACAATCAGCCTGTCACTTCTTTTGGTTTTCCCCACCAGTCTCGATATGGCTTGATTAGAGGGAATCATTCTGCTAAAGGAAATTTTGACAGACTTATAAAGATGTCTGACTATATCACCAAGCCCTTTCTTTTAGAAAAGGTTGTAATGGAGTTTGATGCTAGTTTTGAATTTGGTACAGATGCAGCAACTGAAAATGCGTTTAGGATGTTGTATGTTTCCGGAACAAACAGTGTGGGTGCTTCTGATCGTCATTATGACAATGCTTCTGTCTTGATACCTAGTTGTTACATTTTAAATGTAAAAAAGAATGTTGGAAAGTTAACGTCAAGCGAAGTCTTGCTAGATGACGACAATAAATTTACCAGATTAAATTTGGCACAGTCTTCTTTTGAGTATTCTGGTGCGCCATCTGTTTCAGGAGGAGCAACAATCTTAACCTCAGATAATAAAATAGGTTGTGATTTAATAACTTACGGTCAAATGACAATGTTTATTACCGGTTCTGGTATGAAAATGAATATGAAAAAAGCTCTAAGTGACGGCCTGGCTCGAGATGGTGTTTATGACATCTCAAAGCTAAACGGCCAATCGACTTATAACTTATCTGATAGTATAAACGACATACCTAAGACTCGATTTATTCTAGAGATTCCTGTTCGAAACATGCCAAAATTAGGCTTTACACAGAGATCCATACATAAGGACGGAACTTCAAGCCCCCACAACTATTTTAGTTTATACTCAAATAATCCTTCTGGGGGCCGCACACTACCCTTCTTTTCCGGATCCGGTGATCTAGGTAAAAGTGCAAGTGTTTTACCTGCAATTGAACCACGAGGCTTGATTAATAATCTTTCTTCGGTAGATAGAGAAGCTCAGGTACACTACCTTGCTGGCAATACTGAACAAGCCCAAGACCCGGTAATGTTGTCTGCTGAAGGATTTAGGGCAGAAGACGATGAAAAATCTACCTCACCTTATCTTTTAATGCCTGAGGACAGAATATCAGTAGGCTTTGTATATCCTGTACCTTTTTTAGGTGTCTTTATGCAACCGGATACTTCCGTCAGTAAGCTAAACAAGATGACACTGGGAGGTAAATACAAGTTGCATTTTTATGGATCTCTGGTCAAAGAAGGCAAAGAATATCATGAAAACATGAATCAGGCTTTGACAACTGCACAAATAAGCGAGCCAATCGGGTGCGAGTCTGTTGTTGACAAATTTAATATTGCGACCCGAGATCAATACTTCAAGTCTTATCTAGATAAGATACCAATAGGCGTAAGTGCTACTTCCATCGGCAACATCGAATTCGTATACAATTTTCAAAATAGATCTTTCGGAAGGGGCTCGCTTGCGGTCTTTGGCAAGCCGGAAATCCCACCTACATCTAGGGTTGGAACAAAAATCGGAAGCAGTGTATATCATTTCCACACTTACCGTATTGCTAGTGCTAGCATGAACGAACTATTACCTGGTGCCAACCGTGTACACGGATTTACCGGTAAAATGCTAAGCCCCGTTGATCAACAACTTATTGGTGCACTTCCTAATGTGGGCTATGCTGCAAACAAGCTTTCTTCTCATCAATTTAGAAAAAGTTTCACATTTCCTTTTGTTGAGCTTTATAATAATAGAAAAAGATACGCAGACCAAGGGTTGGAGGCAGATGGTCTAGACAATGTTTTAGGTAAGGACGGCAAAATAGTAAGTCGAGAAAGATATGTTTTTTCTCATGATCATTTCGGATACATGTCAGATATGCTTGACACTGCGAAGGATTCAAGGTCTATGATCACGACCGAGAACGGAGTGATACAAGCACAAGAAGGGTCAACACAAAATGTTATGCAAAGCCTTTCAGAATTTCCTGAGGTATTGAGCTCACCTGTAAGCGTAAAATTTGTCTCTTCTGCCTCAATCGATAATGACAGGTTCTTTTACGAGAAAACAGGGAGTTTGGCATCAAATTCTTTCAACAAAACAAATGATGCGAGCATCTTAACACCATACTACGATAAGTTTGAGTTACTCCCGCTTAACAATTAAATTTATGAATTATTCAAATTAGTTATATTTATAAAAGTTAGATAGGAAAAAAATGGCAGGTATTTTAAACAAAAGGACGAGATTTGTCGACCTGGTTGTGACAAGTGAAGGGAAGCGACAGATTGCAAACGGTAACTTAAGAGCAGAATTTGCCTCCTTGAGTGACGCCAGTGTTGCATATGAAAGCAACATGGTTTCTGATGATGTAAAAAAGAGAATTTACTTTCAAGTAATGGAAAAGCCTGAAAATGTCATTGTTCTTGAAAAAGACGATTCTGGCCGCCTAGTAGATTTTGATTTTTCTCCCTCCGGGAGTCTTGTTGGGGAGTCTATATTTGCCAGTGATGAAAATGCTCAACCTCAGGATTTACACAAACTTAAGCTGTCAACCGGTTCACAATTTGCTTCTTTGTCTGAGGGTTTGCCTAAAACTTTTTTAAGACACTTCAAAAACCATCAATTTGTTGGAACTGCTCCTTACAACGAAAACTCAGAATTTGTTCTTAGTAAGAAAGATCTATTTTTTGCAATTTCAAATTCTGTTCCTTTTCAAGAAGGGCCAAAAAAAGAGATTGTAAATGTCAATGAAGCAGAATCATTTATGTTTGATCCTAAGCTTACGCACTTAAATAATTTTTCTTATTTACCCCCACAAAATGTAGACGGTACTAAATACGGAACATATCAAGATCTAAGAAATTTAAATAAAGAAACCTGGGCTGACATAAAGGAAAGTTTAGGCTTAAAGCACTTTGAAGAGATTGATAGCTTAGCTGAAGAAAATGATGATTTAAGGATTGATAAGTTAGGGGACTATAAAATACTAAATAGAAAGAAACTTCTGCCCACTAACACAACAAAAATTAAAGAATTTGAAGTAATTAATTTCAAAAAAACATCAGATCATAACAGTATCTTGATGCAGGTATTTGAAACTGACCCTAATCGTTCAAAAATTAAAAAACTCGATATCATTGATGCTGGTGAATTTATTGACGACGAAGACGTTAACCAGCGATTTGAAAAAAGGGTCTTTTATGTAGGCAAGATATTCTTCGATTCATTTAATTCGCCCACTTTTATAAATATTTTTACAATTGTAATGGACTAAAATGTACTTAAGCTCTGAAAAGAAAAAACCTGTTTTTTCCTCATCAAAAGATATTAAAGAAAATAATTTTGATCTGGAACCAGTCTTCGTTGAAGAGGTATCACATGTGAATTTGGAAAACACATCAGAGAGAAATGTCTTTTATGAGATTATTATAAAGATACCCGTGGATAGAAAAATGGCGGTTGAGAATGAAGCATCATATTTTACCGCTTTTGCAATAAAAGATCCGACAGCAGACAGGGCAAAATATAGACCGTTTGATGATTTTTTGCCAGACAAAGCCAGTATGAATTATGCGATATACAACAAGGAAATATTAGCAAAAAAGCACATGAAGCAAAAAGACAAAGTGTCCGGCAAATACAAGCTTTTTGATGCTGATATTACAACCTCAATCTTAAAAGGCCTTTCTAAGAAAGCTCTAGAAGACAAAAGCCCAGAAGAGGCATTTGGGATAGAGACTTTTCTAGTACCACGGACAATTGAAAAGAATCCAGAAAAAGAAAAAAATAGTCTAGATATCGATTTCAGTGTAGTAGAACCAAAAAATAATAAATTTTTCGGTGTTGACGAGGCTTTTGCAAAAAAGAATGTTCCAAAAATTAATAAGCAAAAGTTTAAAAGAGAATACTTAAAACTCAAAAGAGCGGGAAGAGACCCTGCCGTGTTTATAAGCAAGTCAAAACCGACTAGTCAGTCCATGAAAGATTTTTTATCAGGAAAAGTACCTAAAGAAATCTCTAAAAGAAATTATGACTCGAGTCAGATTGGGGAGATGTTTCATTTAATTAATGAGCTAAAGATTGAAAAGCAAGAATTTGATGTATCCGTTTCCAAATCGAAAAGAGTCAAAAGACATGTTATTTTTGAAAAAAAGATAACAATATCTGAAGATCAAGTAAAAAAACTTAGTAGTAGTAAATTTTATGTTGTAATTTACGCAAGAGATTCAAGAAAGAGAAAGATAGATCACTATACAACTGTTGTCGACTTAAACAAATTAAAAGCCCAGAAAAAAACTAGGGATGCAGTTTTGAGTCATAAAAAAGTTAGTGCAGGCTGTGTAAGATCCGGTAATTCTGTCTATGTTTCATCATATAATGGCTGTGATCACCAAGCCCGAGTTCACGTCGATAGTTGCAATATCTCTAATTTTCAAAATCCAATTCACCACGATTATGAAAAAATCAAAGTACAAATTATGGAACCTTACGAGCGGGCCAGGGTAACTGACAGCAGATACAAAGTTCATAAAGCACAGTCTGCTTTTTTCAGGCTGAAGCCCGAAATTAAAGGTTACAGGTTTGGAGAAACTATATTTCTTCATGCACCAAGCCCGTCTCCCGGGATGAACTCTAGTAGTGCCGCTGAGGTTGGCATGACAGCAAACAATTTAGAAGATGCTGTTGTCGTAAATGTATCCAACTTACCGGAAGAGGCGGTTGGGTGCAATTTAGTAAAGAGAAATCTCACTAAGCGGGAAAATAAGTTTAATTTAATCATGTCTCACGGTGAAGTAGGCTTAATATCGGGCGGGAAAAGATCGATACGTCCCAACCCTCCTGTTTTCGACATTTCTGCAAAAAGTAATCATTTTACAAGATTTATAGACAACGACGTTGAAGAGGCTGATACATACGAGTATAAGCTTTTATACTACAAGGACAACGGAGAGGCTTGCTTATCTTGTAGTTCACTTGTACATTTGTTTGAAGAAAGAAAAAATATAGTTAGGATTGAAGTCTTGGAAGAAGAGATGGGATCAATGGAAGACGAATTGATAAATTCTCAACCCATGGACGAACCGACTGTATTGCTAAGAAAGCAACTATATGTCGAGGTTAAAAAGACTGCGATAGATACGTTATTTGAATCTTTAGATAGAAACACTTATGAATTACTGTCAGATCAATTTGACAACATCAGATCCTTGATTAAGCAAAGCGTATCTTGCATTGTTTATTTAGAAAATGTTGATAAGATAGAAATGGAAGAAATCGGTCGATTTACGCCAACCAAAGAGGGAATAATCAATATTGAAGTACCAATTACAGATTTTTATTCTAGGCAGTTGCTTGTTGTAGAACCTAGGGTCAAGTCGTCTGAATCACTAATTGACAATATATTCTCAAAAATACAAAGTCTTAAAACTTCTGAGACAAATCTTCCCTTGAGCAACTTTGTAAAAGTTTTTAATCTTTTTGTTGAAAAGACTAAAAACACGACTGATCAAAAATTTATTTCTAGGGTTGGTGACAAATATAACACTCGTTCTGTAAGAATGTCCGGGACAATAGTTGATGAAAGAACAAGGTATATCATAGAGGGAGATGATGTTTACTATGATGGGAGAACGGGTGACATCTTTAAGTACAAAATAGAGAATTTACAGCTTTCTGACGGTATTGGCGCTTTGCAGTTCAAAAACATGAAAAACGTAAAAAATATTAAAGATAAAGATGAATTTGGTGTCCTATTAACACTGACTAGTCAAAAGTCAAGATATGTAGATTTCTACTGCCTTTACACAAAATCAAATGGAAGTTTAAAATGTGTAGGTATGATAAGCCCAACTCCTGGAAAATCGCAAGATAACTATCAATTTTATGTTGACATGTCAAGAGAGTTGGGCTTGGTTGACTTGCACGTTTCTACTGTCCTGAAAGACGGTACAATGTTTAACCCCAAGCGAATCGCAAGCTTTATAGTTTACGATAGAATTGTGAGAAAATTATAATGGCTTTTAATATAAACAAGGCGAATGTTAAGGCAAACTATCAACCTAAGAACGAAACCGGATCGACACAAGCTTCCATGGATGCATCAGTTGCTTCAGTCAACGCGAAAGCCCAGGTAGCTTCTCAACTTGAATTGGTAAAGTCGCTACTTTCGAGCAAAGATCTTGTCACACAAGAAGAATCTACTGCACTTGAAAATAAGTACGTTTCCAAAGCATATGATGACTTGTACCGTCGTGGTGTTAACCCGGTAAGGCCTCAAATATTAGCAGCAACGGAGTTTGTACCAATTTCACCGGGTACAGAAGACGAAACAGACCAACTAGCTAGCGACATTATAAACCTAAACTACGGCGCCGGAAGCCCACTTAAGGTTAATCAAGTTATGCGCTTGATTGATCTTCAAAGAATTATTAGGAAAACTGTTCTAAAGATTAGCAGCGACTTTTTAGAAGATTACATAGGCACCTCAGAAGAGGCTCAGCAAGAAATAATTGAACTTTTTCACGAGACAATCAAGAAAAAAGCATCAGCTTTAATTAAGCATCGTGACAATATCGACGAAATGGTAGATTCACTAATCCAACTATCAATTAATGCTTCTACTTTATCTTCTAATCCAACTCAAAACAAGTCTAGATCTAAGGGTTCATCTTTTGAGGGGGATAAAATAATATTCAGGTCCAAAAGTGCTAAAGATTTAAAATTTAAGCGAGAAACTGTCGCTGGAAAGTTCGGAGCGGTCACCTTTGATAAAGGGCTTATTAAATCTGGAGAACAGACTTCAAATAAGCAAGTATCATCAATCAAATTTGTAATAAGACGTCTTAAGAAAGAAAACTCGACATACCTAAAGAGCTTAGCAAGGTTTGTTATTTACGATTTTATAGTTCAAAACTCAATATCATTTTTAAATGGTATACTAAGCTTGAAAAATGATATCAAAGATGCGATATCAATAATGCACACAAAACCTGCAGAATCAACACTGCCCACAGCATCGGCCTCCAACAACCAGGTCACGGCTGCCCAAGGTTCAACCATTATGGGGCTAGTTGCCGATATTGCAAACACTAGTGCACTGGCCGGTCAAGCAAACACTGCAACGCCTTATGATGAAAGCTTAGAAGCCTCCTTGCAAAGATTTCTAAAGAAGCACTCCCATGTTGAAGATGCGAATTCAAATCTTGTTGACAGTCGAAGATATTCTTTGGCAAAAGTTGTCAACCTAGATCCTAGTCGAGACGAGAATGAAAAGTTTGGATCTAATTTTCACATGAGTCTTTGTTTGTTCGGAACAATGCTTGAAAACATGATGTTTCTTTCAAATAAAACAGCTGTAAAAGACTTCAATTCAGGTGAATTTTCGATAGGAACAGACAAATCTTTAGCATCAGCTTTGAAAAACTTAAAAACTCTTACATTGGCCGGCTTTCCGGCGACAAGATTAGGTAGTGTAGGTAGCTCTGAAATACCCTCTTCTAACAAGCTAAGATCACTTGTTGACAGTGAGGACGGTGTAACGACTGACTTAGCTAATCTAATAACCGCAATATGCTATGATCAGGTTTCGGGCGCAAACATTAACGCACTTTCTAGCGAAAACAAAATTAATCTTGTTAAAGTCCCAACCTTTAGCGCGTCCGAGATAACAGATAACCCAGACCACTCTGCAGTTTTGGATTATTTTGAAAAAGCCTTTTTTAAGATTAATCGTAATCCGGTTTGGTCAGATCTATCTTCGGCTGGAAAGTTAAGAACTCGTGATTATGATGTAACAACTGACGATGTAGGTGTTTATTTAAAAAACCGGTTTCGTGCCAGGGATGGCGTAATCACCTCACAATCCGGCGGCAGTGAGCTTGGTGCAATGGTAGGGTCTAGCATAATTAGCGGTATTGAGAGCAGCATTAAGTACATACCTCATGAGTTTTCATATGCTGACAATATGAACAGAGAAGAGTCTTTCTTAACAGGTGCCGATTATTTCTTTCAAGAAGGCTTAGCAACTGAAAATTTAAGCTTTGGAGTAATGCTGATTGATGCTAGAAAACTGCAGTCAGAAACTCTTTTAATAGCCCAAGATTTAATCAGGATATACGGATTGGACTTTGATGAGTCTGGTAAACCGGAAGAGGAAGATTTACAGGGTTATTCAAAAAATACAAATCCCATGGCGTATTTTCTCAAACACTGCTCAATACTTGGTGCAAACATTAGAGCTGCAGCAGATGACTTAGACGATCATGTGCACCTGGCAACACCCATAATCTCTGCCGGCGATTATTCAGACTTTGGAGAGCTAGGCACGGTAATGCGAGCGCTTTTCTTTGGATCTATTGCAAACGAAAGAGGTCATGCTCTCTTTATTAATCCTGATGACGCAAATCTTGATGAAAACAATCCAGCAAAAGCATCAAAAGAGTTTGCAATATTTGCGCAAGAGCAGTCAAAGGCTTTATCAGAAAGTATTTGGATTGATATATGGTCAACAAAACTTAAATCGCTCTTCCGGAACGGTAAGACAAGCGACATGATAACCAATTCTTTAAAATACAGCCACTTGCAGTCAAAGACGTATAAGACCATGATTGACAATGGTGTAAATGTTAACGGTATTGGGAAGCTAATTAATGAAAAAAATGCAATTCAGTCACATATCTTTGGTAATGGTTCGAGAAATTGGGAATCTGATTTTGAGGGAGACTTAAGCAAGAAGGTAAACGAAGACGGTGTTGATAATTTCTATATTGACAAGCTGTGCATTGATATTTACACGCTAGCAGACTCTATAAAAGCAGGTTTTGCCTCACTGGCTGGTGGGCTGGCTTCTGCTTTTTTAGGTATGGTTTCATTTGCATCAGCCTTTGGGGCCGGCGGGTTGTTTGGTGTAATAGGCGTTTCAGCCTTGACAGGTCTAGCCGGACTTATTGTCGCGATTCCTTTCGCAATGGCCGCCGCTGCTTCAATTACAGTTGGTGCAATTGCTCTTGCTACAGCAGCTCAAAATGAACTTAATTCACGAGGAAAACAAACCGGTGTTGGATTTACAGGTTCAGGACTAACGAGTTTCACTCTGATTACTAATGCTGCCCTAGTTCCTGATGAATTACAGTTTGAATCAAACGATTCTGATTCTGAAGCGACTGAGAAGTTAGAAAAAGTTACAAGAATGGGTTTTGGAAAAGAACCGGGCAATTTGTTTATCGCTGAGCTTAAATCCAACAATACAGGCAGTCACAAGAAGTATAATTTTAACATTAACAAAAACCACGGGCTCTATGGGGGTATTTTTAAAACAAACACAGCTCAGCGGTATACAGCCTTCTTTATGTTCTTTTCAAAAATAATGAATGAATGCCTTGCAGTAAGATATACCGGAAAAGATAAAAAGCTTTACATATACGCATACGCAGCCCAGTATTTGGGTTTGGCTGATGCTTTAGAAAGAAAACCCATGAGCAGCGATTTTGTAAACGTAAGCAATAGCGGTGTCATTAACTCTTCCTCGGACGTTCCTTCTGATGTATCAGATGCATATGCTACTGCATATGTTCGGGCAGATGAAATGATAAGAGCAGTCGAAGAGGAGATAAAGAGGCGAAGATCTTTAATATTAGAACCTCTGCGATTTATGGTCCAAAATGCACAAGAAATGGGGGCAGCAGTTAGAAATGTTAACGCTTACCTCGGTGGAACATCTAATTCTATAACACCCGGCGAAAAAATAGCAATTCATCACCTTAGAGAAATGGGATATTTACAAAAAGGAGTAACCTTTTTAAATGATGGTACCCCGGGGTTTCTGGAAAAAATGTATCAAAGTAATTTTGCAATTGAATTTAGGTCTGATGATGAAGTCAAAAACCCAGAAGGAATATCCACATACCCGTTTATTAAAACAGAAAGCTACGACTTAAGAAGTTTAAAGTTGATGGCAAAGGTGTTGGGCCAGAAAGGTTATGGATTAACCACAGCTGAAAAAGCCGGTGCCAAAACAGTGCTTCATGTAGGTATACCGGCCGGCCTAGTTCGAGCTTTACAGTTTGAAGCATACTCGAAAACAGAAGAAATAGACTACTTTTTTAGCAACAATATCGTCATACACATTACAAGGGTTAACGAATTAGATCCCACTATCAAGTATCACCCGAGGTCTTATGTTTTCAATATGAGAAAATACATACAAGATTTCAAATCCCCTTCAGCAAGCTACAGGACAATTTCAAGACCCGGGTCGTTTTTGATATCAAATCATATTAAAAATTACGATGATACCTGGGACTTTGAAAAAATTCTAGAAAATATAGAGATAACGACAGCAGACGTGAAAGGTAAATACTATGGGAAAGGGCTAGCCGGCATTAAACACACAGGACAATTACACGCAATGCAGGGGCTTTCTACAGGAATCGCGGAATCAATTTATAGTGATGACATATATAAGAGCATGTTGATTAATCACGTTTTTGATCGGTATTCTAAGATGTATGTAGAATCGACAACAGGGTTTGATTTTTCTGAAAATAACTTTCAGATTACGCGTGATCACCTTTACATGGGAGAGATAGATCCTGGCCAGCAGAATCAGTATGAGTTATTAGTAGACGAATTGATAAGAAGATATCCTGCTGCCAATATTGATGAGAATTTAAGTCAAGAGCTTTTTAGAGTTTTAGAGACGTGCAGAAGCTCCATATACTTCTCTTCAGAATCGAGAGCAGACTCTGTTTTAGGTGTTCCTTGTTTTGAAAGAGTTTTTAGCATACCAATGTGCGAAAAATCTTTTCTTTACCAACCGGATATTCACATAGAAGCAGATCAGATCTACAACTCCGGAAATATAAGTGCACTACCACATGTGAGTATGCCCGTTGCTTATAGCAGCGTTATTGATTCTGTAGGATTTAAGCAGTTTACAATTGACAGTACGCCTCGTGCCAGACAACAACAATACAGAGAATCTCTACATCATGACAAGACTGATATTTGCTCTTTTGTTGTGGAGGTAGCCCTCATTAAATCTAGTCGAAGGTCATAAGGAGCGAATATGGCTACAACAACTTTAACATCTTTTCAAGCTCAGTTCCCATCTGAGCATGATAAAAAAGTAATATCAGTTAGTCAAATTTATAGTAGTCAGGTACACAAGAACTGGCATGCCGAGAATGCTATTTTTGGAGAGTCTCTGCCGGCTCGTTCTTTTGCTTCTAGGGCACTTTTTTCATACTCTATACCTGAAGTTGAAAATTTAAAAGCAACTTTTGTTTATAACTACTTTACTCCTGATGAGCGGGCTCGAGAATTCTTAAGTCCGGAAGAACAGATGATTAACATCGAAAAGGATAATACTTCTGAAATATTTTATCAAGTCAAAAATGATAAGTTACCAAGGTATGTAAAATTTTCTTTCACACCTGCACGAGATCCTTTCGCTAAACTTGCAAAAAATATTTCAACAGAAATTCGGGATAATCTAGACAAACTGATTATTGAAGGTGCAGGTTCAACTAATTATCATACTGGATTTGAACTTATTGATACAAACATGGAAAGAAACATATACAAGATGCTCTCCGGATCTTTTACTTTCTTCGATCAAATCGTACCTAAAGATTCACCTACTTCAGCAGCAAAAAAGATAGAAGAAGCTATTGGAGAAAAAGGTGGCTTATTCGGTCAGTCTAAAAAAATTATTCTTGAGTCAATGAATGGTCTACAAGCAGAGGGTTTTGCTATGGCACCATCAGATGTTTCTGCAGAAGTAGCAGCATCTGCTACTGACCCGTTAGCTAGGCAAGCTTTTTCAATGAAAATTCACAACGGGTTTTTTGCAGATATTGTTGATAGAGCAGCAAGAATACCTGACAAAGTTTTTCAAGACGAAATAAGGTCACTTCAAACCATTGCAGAAGAAGTCCAAGCTACAGTCAATATAGACCCATATGTTGTAAGTGATGCAGACTATGACAATACAGTTGAAGCAATTAAAATTACTCCGTTTGATAATTTAAGAGACTCAAGTCTCTTAAATTCAAATCATGAGGTCACACAACTAGGTTACATAATTCAAAGGTACGAAGTTTTACCCGATGAAACAATAAGCCAGCTTGAAACTCTTTATGCAGATAACCCAGAGTCTTTCTACTTAATTGATAAAAATGTCAGGTATGGCGGCACATACAATTATAAAATCAGAACCGTTTGCAAGGTGAGATCTCTACTAAGAGACGTTGATAAACACGACGGTGTTTTAGATGAATTATCTGTTGCAGATTTTTTGTTAGCCTCGCAGGGTATTACAACATCTGTTACATGCACAGAATCAACGCCTCCCCCACCCCCTACCAGACTAAGGGCTAGTCTAGACGGGAGGACTAAGAAACCGCTTTTGACTTGGCAGTTTCCAGTTAATCCTCAGCGAGATATAAAAAGATTTCAGATATTCAAGAGAAGCGACGTCGGTCAACCTTTTACACTTGTTGCCGAATACGACTTTGATGATTCAGTTTCTAGAATCACTCCGATAGAAAAAGCAAACCCAGATCGAGTATTCAGACTTAGTCATCCTAGACTAGACTTTCTAGATCATGAATATGAATTGGGGGAATCTCCGATATACGCCTTGGCGTGTGTAGATGCTCATGGCTATTCTTCTAGTTTGAGCGCACAATTACAAGTCAGATATGAGCGATACAAAAACAAATTAGTAACTCGTGTCATCAGCGGAGAGGGTGCACCAAAACCTTATCCAAACTTAATGCTAGAATCGGACGCTTTTTCAGACGCAATGAAAACTTCAGGCTATGATAGGATGACCATCTTTTTTGATCCTGAGTATTACAGAGTTTTTAAAAATAGGTCAACAACAGTTACAAATAGTGGCCAAACAATGTCTTTGGCGATAGTTAATAAGGACGGTGAGGCCGAAGTAGTTGAGGATGACTTAAACTTTTTATTAATCAATCCAGATAAACCCACATACAAAATAAACATAATAAATGTAGACTTACAAAAGGAAGAAACATTGAACATCACAATAGCAGATAAATCAGGGGCACCAATATCAGTCCCAGCTGCAAGTATCTCAAAAAATAACATAAATTTTGAATTCGGTGTAGAATAGTTTTACTTAATTTTTGTTAGGAATATATTTATATTCATAAACGAGGAAAAAAGATGGGATTTTTAGATCACAGCACAAATAATATTATCGTAGACGCAGTATTAACTGATGCCGGACGTCAAGCGCTGGCAAGAAACGACGGATCTTTCAACATATATCAATTTGCCCTAGGTGACGACGAAGTGGACTATGGGATTATCAAAGAGTTTGGAAGAACTGTGGGTAAAGAAAAAATTGAAAAGAACACGCCAGTCATGGAAGCTTTAACCGCCGGAAGTTTAGGGCTTAAGCATAATCTACTGAGTCTTAGTAATGAATTTTTAACAAACATGCCAGTTTTAACACTAACAGCAAAAAATAATCCAATAACGTTTAGTAGAACGTCCGGAAACACAGTCCAAACTCTTTCGATTGAAATCAAGTCACAAGAAGGTACGGTTATCGAATATGATTTAATTGATTCTCAGGTTTTAATCGAACTTGATCATACTTTTTTAGATATTCGAGGCGAAACAGCTGACATAAGATACACAGACAATATTTCAGTATACCGGTATAAAACAGACGTCGAAGGTGGAGGAGAGACAGTTGTTGCATCCATCCCCATTAGACTAAAGAAGTTTGCGCAAAGCACTTTTAATACTTACAGTGTTGCTGGATCAAATTTTGTCCGAACATACATCAAAGTTACAGGTGTTAACACAGGTCTGACAAAAACAATTGAAGTAAGAATCTCATAAGGGTGAATAACAATGTCAACTTTTAAAACAATTTCAAGTGCAGATATCAAAACAACACGATCTATACTCAACCAACTTATTGATTTTGTTGAGGAAGATATCTCTGGTTCGGCGACTAGAAAACAATTCAAGGTATTTGTTACTGGCGCCGGCGTTGGTCCGGGTGTGACTAGCTCATTGTATCAAACAGTCTTTGATCAAGATCACACTCTCCAGACATCAAACGAGATATTTGACGTTACAATGGGCCTGTTTAAAAACTCAACAACTGTAACTAATACTTCTACAGCAACAGACATTAATGGAAAGTTACTTTTCCCATCCCAGTCCATGATGATGCGAGAAAAAATCTCAGTATACAATCAGTTCTCTCAGGAGCTCTTAGGTGATAAATCTCTGCAATTTACTGCTCCTTTCGGCAGTTCAACAGATTCAGATAAGATAGACACAGCTTTGTTTTTGAACTTTAAACGCCTCTTTGTCCGTGACGGGATAAAAAGAGAAACATTTGCCATGCGAATGTACAGAAGTGCATCAGCAGCTGACAAAGATGAAGATGGCACTCTTGGCACAACAGGTCAAAGCAATATCGACCGGTCTTCTATTAGTGGTTCTATTATCTTGACAGATGTCGGCGCGGCCAGCAGCATTGAACGTTCGAGTTTTGGCGGCGACGTAGGTAATATTGTCAATAGTGCTAATACTTCTGAAACCTTAGGCTTGTTGTTTTATCAACGAGGTATAGCAATCCTGGATATCGATAAAATTTGTTCAGGCAGTCAGAGGATAAGCGGGTCTATCGCTGCAATAGATCAGTCTGACGGCAAGATAACAATGAGTGGAAAGCTTGTTCCAGACATGGTAGTTTCTGCATCTCTTGACGATTGTATTGATCACTTTGCGTCAACGAGGTTCGGTTCGGGATCCCAGACATTTTTAACTTTTCAAAATAACACACAGATCAATTCAACACTAGTATTTTGTCGTGCAACTGCAGATGAATTTAACTTTTCTTCAAACCCAACATATACAGACTCAGAGGGTAGAATCGTAGTTATCGATGAAAGTCAACAAGGCATTCAAAAATCATTTTCTTTTGTAACTACCGTAGGATTATACGACGCGAATGAGCAGCTTCTTGCAATTTCAAAGTTGTCACGCCCGGTAGAGAAAAATGATGAGAAAGACCTGACTTTTAGAGTTAGGCTCGATTTCTAATATTATGCATTTATGTCTTTTATCAATTTATCAAGAGAGTTGTTTGAAACAACAACGATAAACATCAAACCACAAGTACATTTTGTTTCTTCGTCGGTTGGGCAGATACCTGCAACTGGCAGTATGTATGTGGCCCCAGTTAGGTCAAAATGCATTCGGGACTTAGTAAAAGATCTAGATGATGTTAATTTGAATGTCGAGGCAGGTAGTTTCGATATTCTAGACTATGCTGCAATCAACTCTTTAGACTTTGTAAACAATTATGTGAGGGAGAACTACACTTCATATGCAACAGGTATGGATATATCAGGCTACTTGGAAATCTACTTGCAAGCTTCGGGAGATAGTCCTAAAAACATTAGATTTAGCAAGTTCTTGGACATTTTTAGGTTTGATACACCCTTAAGATTTAATTTAAACCACGTTGTCAAAAGAAATCTTAATAACATCCTCTACCCGTACTACAGGAACAGATATCCAAGTTCCGGTGTGCATTACACCAACTATAACTGCCTAAACTTTTTTACAGCGAGTCATGTCCCTAGTGATAGTTGCTTGGTATACCCTAATAAGTCAGATGCATATACGCCTGAAAAAGGATTTACGCTAGACTTTTGGATCAACCCGAGATACGATAATTTTGTTCAAAATACTGAATTCAGTGCAGGAACAATTTTTCATATGTCTTCTTCCATAGCAGTTTCTTTGGTTTCAGGGTCGTTGACAGATGAAAGAAATCTAGTTAGTGACTATAAAATGTTGCTACAGCTAAGCCACAGCGCAGATATTAATCCGAGCAATATAAATCTGTCAGATCTCAATGCTTCCTCTGATTTGATTTTTACTTCTTCTTTTAATCTTAAAAAGAATCACTGGCACCATGTAAGTGTAGCCTGGGATCCGGATGTAAACAACTCTTCAGGTTCAATAAGAATTGACGACACAGTAGAGAGTTTCAACATACCCTCTAGTAGTTTGTTTACGCGTCAAAATAAAATTGTGTGTATTGGGAATTATTATGATGGAATTCCTGATGATGCTGAAAAATTATTCAATTCAAAAGTCGCAAATGCACAAGGTTTGACTCAGTTGACTTCTTTAACTGTCGAGCCCAATAAGCAAAAGACAATATTTAGAAACCCGCTTAACGCTGAAGTACACGATGTGAAGCTTTTTAAGCGAGGATTAAATAACTTTGAAATTGATAAGCTATCTACGGGAGGTGTTAATCAAATCACAGTTACAAAAGAGGGTTGTGTAGCTTCAGAATCTAGCCTTTATGATGATCTGCTGTTTTTTGTACCGCCTTTCTTCTATCCAGAAACTAGAACGAGAGATGTAATTGTAACACCTTTTCAAACAATTCGTCAGAGCACCAATGACCCAATTAATGTATCCTACTCCTTCGGGTTGGGCGGAAAGCTTGTAAATTTAGAAAATTTTACACGTGAGTTTATACAGGGCGAATACCCAAGGTTGCAATCTTTGACCGGTTCAACAATTAACACAACAGTCCAAAATATAACTGCTGATGATTACGTGTATAACTCTGGATCACTTGTTAAAAGAAACTTTACATTACTACCTTGCGATAACGGAAAGTTCTATCCTGATTATTATCCAATATCAATATCACCTCAAAGTGCTAGTTTATCTTATGTCAAAGCCGGTAGTCTTTTTGACTATGCACGTGTCAATCTAGACGATTTAATTCCTTCTTCTTCGCTTTTTCCTGGGTTAGTTTTTCAAGAAGGGACAATATTTGACCAGATAGTAGGGGCTTCACCTGAAAATCCCGGTGTGGCTCCAGGTGCAGTTCTAACTGTAGCTCAAAGAACTCGAGATCTGTCGAGTAATGAAACAACAATTTTTGATATATCAAATTTATACTATGGCAATAGGATAACTGAAGAAACGTTCCTCATGGTTGATGAAGATTTGACAGGTTCAAAGGGTCGAATTAAAGTAAAGATTAGGGATAACGGCAAGGGGAACCTGTATAGAGCAGACTGCTTAACTCAGCAAGCCACGTGGAATAATGTTGGAGACTTGTTCTATCACGAAGGAATGGCAATAATCAAAACACCTCACTTGCCCTACTATTGCAAAGATAAAACAGATATCACGTTTAAGGGTGATCAAAACGTACACACACTTATTTTAAATATTCCGTGCGAAAAAGGGCAATTCAACAGCTCTAGTAACAAAACATACACCCCGTCACCACCCACAAACGCAGTTTCAGACAGAGATCTTTCTACTGTTTACATTTCATCGGTTAACATTCATGATGATAACTTTAATATTATAATGAAGGCTAATTTTTCGCAACCGATCCCAAAGACCGAAGAAGATGAATTCGTAATCAGATTAAAACAGGATTTTTAATGTTACTGTCGCTTGATATATCTACGAGTTGCACAGGGTACTGTGTGTTTGACGAGAATGAACTTATAGACATTGGATACATTAACTTGAGTAAACATAAGGGGCTGTTTGAAAAAGCTGCCTGTGTTAAATCTGAGATCATAAACTTAGATGACAGATATAATATTGAAAAAGTCGTTGTTGAAGAAAACTTGCAAGCGTTTAGACCCGGGCTCAGTTCTGCAAAGACACTAATGACTCTAGCGCAGTTTAACGGTGTTGTAAGGTGGATTTGCCATGAGAGATTAGAAGTGCCCGTTGAAGCAATCAATGTTAACACTGCTAGAAAAAGCGTAGGCCTGAAGATAGACAAGAAAGACAAGTCTAAATCGACGAAAGAAAAAGTCTGGGAGTGGGTAAAAACATCAAATAAAAAAGATAATTATAAGATCAATTGGCCCATGAAAACTCTCAAATCTGGGCCAAATAAGGGTCAGATCAGACTTTGCAACGAAGCGTATGACATGGCAGACGCTTATGTAATAGGTTTGGCAGCAATATAAAAAATTGAAAATTATAAGATGTTAGGTTATAATCATAAAATGGTAACCGACTCTCAAAAAATAAAAATGTTGTCCAAATGCTTCGGAAGATACAGCATTTCAAACGACGGAAAGAATGCATCTGTAGTTTGCCCGTATTGTGCCAGCAAGGGCAAAATAACAGAAAAGAAAAAGCTTTCAATATCTTTAGACTCTGGCGTGTATCACTGTTGGGTGTGTGAAACTAAAGGCCGGAATATTGGTCGTGCTGCTTTAAAATTTTGCACAAATAAAAAAGACGCGTCGACTCTTTTAGAGTACTTTGGAGGAAGTAAAAATCGATACGAAGAAGAAGTAGTAGAAGAAGCCGTCCAACTACCAGAAGATTTTAGGCTCATCACCAACCTAAACAAGTACGAAAGGTCACAATACAAGAATCATCTAAAGTATTTAGAGAACAGGGGATTGACCGTATCTGACTTTCATAGGTTTAGAATAGGGGTTAGTGACGCACCTGAATATTCTAATTACGTAATTTTTCCATCAAATGACGCTGATGGTAAACTAAACTATTTTATAGCACGTTCTATAGATTCTAATAATTTCAAAAGATATAAAAACTGCAGCGTGAGTAGAAAAGAAATTATTTTTAGAGAATTTGATATAGACTTTTCTAAAGAGATTGTCCTTGTCGAAGGTGTTTTTGACCTAATTAACTGTCCTGAAAACTCTACGTGCATACTTGGTAGCTGGATTGATGAAAAGCATTTAGTATTTCAAAAAATCGTTCAGAATATGACACCCGTAGTATTGTGTTTGGATCCGGATGCGCGGAGTAAGTCTATTAAAATATTTAAGATGCTAAACAGCTACTGTGTTCCAGTTCGAATGTCAAACCACAGATATGGAGATTTTGGCGATATGTCTAAAGATGATGTAACCAAAATAATAGATGCAGCAAAAGGTTTTGATTTTGCTCAATCTGTTAGATATTTAATAGAGAATATCAATTCAGGATCAATAATTTAGGGAGAAGAGTCAAAAATGAACAGGCAGGACATTAGAAACTTAATTATGAAAGAAATAGAAGCAATGGGTGAAGATGTACTGGTGCCCCGCCCTATGGCAAGATTACGCGGAACGCCTCCGTTGAGTGCTCAATGTGAACAGTGCGGATCTCACTCTATGTATGAAGGGGAATGTAGTGAGTGTGGATATATGAAGAATGAATACATGACTGAAAGTGAATGCATTCTTCACGAGGGCAGTTGTGGTTGTAGTAGTTCTCCATCTGACGTTATGACAGACTATTCTATAGATACAATGAGCATGTTTAGCGATATGCATAAGCACAATCACAATAACTACATGGCTAAGCCGTCCTTATATAAGGTTGCAAAGTATGCGAAAAAGCTTTTGGACATAATTCCTGATGGTTATGAGCTAGATGATTGGCAACGCCACAAAATAGCGCAAATATCTGATGATATATCAGAAGTTTATCATTCGCTAGATTACGACTTTAGTGATGGCGACATGTAATGAAATCTATTCAGTCTCTATTCGAAGTAACTAGAAAAGAAAAATCTCATATTCCTAAAAAGTATAGAAAGAGATTGAATAGAGACTGCAAACATTTTAAAGATGTTGCAACAATTCTCCCAAGAATTAGTCACCCAAACCCAGGATCCGAGCAGTTCTTGGCGGATATTGAAAGCGTAAAGTTTTATTATGCAAATCCAAGCTTAAAAAATCGATTTCTCGACGTAACTGATCGATCTATTGAAGCGTGCTTTAGAGTTTTTTGTGAAGAGTCTGGGATAGAATTAGAGTGGAAGAAAATCGGAAAGATATTAGATGAAGTCGACTCTGTCTTGTTAAATTTAAAATTTGAGCACATGAGGCCTCGACCAAAATATTATCTTTCTAAAGAAAGCGAAATTTACGAATCAATCAGGGATGCAAAATCCCCCTCTTTTCCTAGCGGACATACAACAATTGCGTACTTCATGGCAAACATGTTAAGTGACGCGTATCCTGAGTCCAGGCCTGATTTTGAGATGCTGGCAGAATTAATAGGGCAGTCTAGAATTGAAAACGGGGTACATTTCCCATCGGATGTTTCAGCAGGAAAGCTCATTGGTCAATTTCTGTTTGATGTATATCGTGCCAATCGTGATGACAATGCTTTGATAGCCAAAATTAAAAAGAATGACTATAAACGATTTGCAAATTTTCTTATTAAAAAATCAGACAATATACATCGATCGATAGAAGACTTAGCAAATTTTTTGCATTTAACAAATCTAATTGAAAATTACTCTGTTCCATACAGTGAGTGCCACAGTGCATCAAAGAAAGTGCACCAGGGATATCCGATAGATTATATAACGAGCGATCCGTATCTCAAGAGTGTAATCCAACCAATGATATACAATTATAAGGTTAAGAAAGTGGATTCACCGTTCAAGATTCTTAGCACGCACAAACATATGCTTCCGAACTCTCTTGAACTAGGTTTGCCCGGTGAAGTTCGCACACACGATCATAAATCACCAGCCGGCTTTCAGTACTATGACAAGGATTTGATATACGACGGTCTTTATGAATTTTGCGAAACTACCGATCAGGAACCTTTTTTGCGTCATGCTTTTTTTGAGTATATTCATCCTTTTAGTGATGGTAACGGTAGAGTGGGAAGAGCAATACTTTGTAATGACCTAGACTACGATTTTGACAAGGTTAACCGATTAATCGGATATGACTATATTCAAAGGCTTAACACATGTTTTGAGATGTTTAGAAACCAGCACTAGTTTGTAAAATGCGTGCAACTATTATATAATTGTGGTATAATAAACATGTTAGTTAAAATAATAAAAAGTAGGTTAATATGGCAAAACTATCTAGGTCACAAATAGTATCAGCAAGAAGGCAGATTAAGCAAGCAAGAGAAAAAGCTTTAGAAGAAACTAGGCTGGATAATCCTGAGCTAGCTGCGCAACAAGAAGCTAAAAGAAATCAAAAAAAAGACAAGCTAGGGTTTACTAGCGAAGAAAGGCAGGCGATCGCTGAAAAACAGCGATCACTTGAAACCAAGGGGCCCTTGATTACGTGGAATTTTGATGTGGGTTCTTTAGTGTATCTTCCATGTGGATCTGTTGGGCTTATCGTTGAAAATAATGCGATTGAACTAGAAGCTTCGAGAGCTCATGACATGAAGAAGACGCTGCAGGACTCTAGATATATGGGGCAGGTATTTGTCGTAACATCATCGGGCAATAACTGGTATTACCCTAAACAGCTTAAGCAAGTAAGATAACTCGTGCAACCAAAACATTGACAAATTATAATATTAAAGATTAAAACAAGGAGAAAAAATGGACATCAAAACTTTTATTGGCGCAGCAGCTGCTCTTCCAGCAGACATATCAATTCTTGCAAAAGGACCAACTGGGATTGGAAAGTCACACATATTTCATTCTTTGGCAAGTGCGATCAATCTACCTGTTATTGACCGACGATTGTCACAGATGACTGAGGGTGATATCATTGGATTGCCTGAGCTCGTTGATGGTGTAACTAGATTTGCTCCTGTCGATTGGCTAGTTCGAGCTTGTAATCAACCCGTTGTTCTCTTTTTTGATGAGCTTAATAGAGCAACTTTAGAAGTTCAGCAGTGCGCATTTCAGATCGTACTAGACCGTGAGCTCAATGGTCACAAACTTCACCCGGAAACCCGTGTATATGCTGCAGTTAACGAAGGTAGTGAGTATCAAGTTCTCGATATGGATCCAGCACTTCTTCGAAGATTTTGGACTGTTGAATTGGAACCTACTGTTGAAGATTGGCTTCGTTGGGCCAACGGCAGAGAAGACATCCCGCAGGTTGTACAAGAATTCATTAAGACACATCCAAATTTTCTTAGACATACAGGTGAGCTGGAGCCAGGAAAAGTATACCCAAATCCTGCGTCATGGCATCGCCTAAGTCAGTCACTGATTCATGCAAACCTAAACCCAGACACATATGCAGGTAATAGTAGCATGCCTGACTTGCTCTATCCAATTACTTGTGGGTTTGTAGGGCAGACTTCTGCAATTAAATTTGTTTCTTTCCTACAAGAATATACTAAATCTTACACCGCAGAAGATGTAGCCGATAATTACCCCAAACTCCGAGAAGCAATCAACAACAATCTAAATGAAGACAAGAAAAACGACCTCATTGAAAAGATTATGTTTTTTGTAGAAAGGGAGTCAGAAGAGATTACTTTGACACAAGTTGATAATATTTCTGACTTTGTCAAAGATTGTCCAGATGAAATGATTGTTAATTTTTTCAACTTGATTATGGAAACTAAAAAAGTTGTTCTTATTCGTAAATTTCACAAACACTTTGGAATGCTTGTGACAAAAATAGTCAAGGAAAATCCAAATTACGGTGTTTGATGCTTTCTTTTATGAGTTTTCGTGTAACCAAAGCTGTTATTCGTTATAATATTAGTAAAAGGAGAAAAAATGAAATCAGAAGATATTGTCCCGTTTGAAGAACAAACAATGACAGATGCAAAGTTTAAAAAACTTATGGTCGAATTTCTTTTAGAGGAGCCGTTTTTTGCGACAATCGTAATGAACTTAAAGAAAGTAAAAACCAAGTCTTTACCAACGGCAGGCGTAACAGCAAAAGACAATAGTATTGTCTTGTATTGGAACCCAGACTTTGTAGGTAAGCTTTCTCAAAATCATTTTTTTGGCCTAATGAAACATGAATGCTACCATTTGATATATCAGCATGTTTTGGCTAGGAAGCAAGACCCACACACACTTTGGAACATCGCAACTGATCTAGCAATTAACAGCATGATTAGAAAAGATTATCTACCAGAGGGCGGATTAGTTCCTGGCGTCGCTTTTAGTGACAAAGGCACTTCTCATTTATCTAAGGAAGCAATGGAACGTCACAGGAGAATGTCAGACTTTATAAAGTCACTCCCAACGCACAAAGCATCTGAGTGGTATATGGACGCCTTGCGATCAAACGAGCAGATAAGCGAAGATTTCCAAGAAGCATTTGGCGACTCCGGGGCAGGTTTTGACGTACATATTGATGCAGATGGCGATGGTTCCATGTCAGATTCAGACATTGAAATAATGAAAGACAAAATCAAAGAAGTTGTCAAAAAATCAGCTCAAAAAGCAAACCAGCGATCTAATGGCTGGGGTTCAGTATCTTTATCTGCACGCCAAGAGATAATGGCATCTTTCAAAGAAAGTCTTGACTGGAAAAAGACACTTCATTATTTTTGCGGCACAAAACAAAAAGCTTCAAAGTCTAGAACTTATAGAAGAATTAATAGAAAATACCCATATATTCACCCGGGTCGCAAAGTTAAGAGAACATCTAGTTTAGCAATTTACATTGATCAGTCAGGATCTGTTGGAGATGATGGGCTGTCAATGTTCTTTGCCGCTCTAGAGGGTTTAGCAAAGAACGTGTCTTTTAAGGTTTTTCACTTTGACACTTCAGTTGACACAGCATCTGAGTATGCGTGGCGCAAAGGTCAAAAATATAGAAATCCTATGCGTACATTGTCAGGTGGTACTTGCTTTGATGCAGTAGAAGATCATTTTAGAACGCGAGCTTCAGAATTTGACGGTTACATTATTATGACTGACGGTATGGCACCAAAACCAAAAACTTGTATTTCTAAAAGATGCTGGGTAATATTACCAGGATACGAATTGCCTTTTTCAAAAGAGAAAAGAGATGCAATTGTAAGCATGGGGGATTGATGAAAATTGTACACATAGCAGATGTGCACTGGAGAGGCTTATCACGTCATGATGAATATATCATGGCATTTAACGACTTTTTCGACAAGGCAAAAAGCTTAAATCCGGATGTTATCTATGTGGGTGGCGACATAGTTCATAGTAAAACACAGGGGATATCTCCGGAACTAATCCAGTGCCTTTGTTGGTGGTTCAATAAGATGGCTAGCATATGCCCGGTTCACGTGATTCTAGGAAACCATGACGGTTTAATTCTAAATAAAGACAGGCAAGATGCAATAACTCCGATTATTGAAGCATTAGATAATCCAAACATTCACCTCTACAAAGATACTGGCGTTTATGATACAGGGCATCCAGGTTTTAAATGGTGTGTCTTTTCCTGCTTCGATGAAGAAAACTGGGCTAACATAAATACAAACCCATCAGACGTAAACATCGCCCTCTATCACGGCGCTGTCAGGGGATCTTTGACTGACATTGACTGGCAACTCTCAGGAGAAATAAACTTAAGCTTCTTTAAAGACTATGACTTTGCCTTGCTGGGAGACATACATAAGCGACAATTCTTAGACAAGAGAAAAACTGTTGCTTACTGTGGAAGTACAATACAACAAAATTACGGCGAGACTTCTGACAAGGGATTTCTTTTTTGGGATATTAGAAGTAAAGATGATTTTGATGTAGAGTATGTATCAGTCAAAAACAATCATCCGTTTATAACAGTTGATTGGCAGGGTGATGTACATTCAACTGTCACAGCTTGCAAGTATAACCCTAGGCAGTCTAGATTTAGAATTCGTGCAGATAATTTTATATCACAGTCAGATGCTAAAAGAATTAGAAAAGAGCTCAAAAAGACACACAACGCCAAAGAAGTTGTTTTTAAGATAGAAACTAAGTTTGACTCTAAGAAGAACCTAGTCGATCAAACTAATGATGAGGCACTTAACTTGAGAGATCCGAGTGTTCAATTTGAACTACTTAAGTCTTATTACGACAGCCAGGATCTCTCTGACGAAGAGTGGCGTAAACTTGAAGAAATGATTAGCAAGTATGTCGATTCAGTTTCAAAGTTTGGTGAAACGAATAGAAACGTCCGGTGGTCAATAAATTCTATGAAATTTGACAATACCTTTTCTTATGGTCCTGACAACTATATAAACTTTGACAGCTTGCCGGGTATTACTGGTATCTTTGGTAGAAATGCCCGCGGAAAATCTTCAATCATAGGTACACTTGTTTACGGTCTGTTTAATGCTTCAGACCGCGGGTCTATCAAAAATCTTCACATAATAAATACGCGCCATAGTAACTGTTCAGCATCGATTGACATTAATGTCGGGGGTATTCTCTATAGGATTGAAAGAGTTACGACCAAAAAGCAATCAAAGAAAGATGTTTGGGCACCAACGACACTAAAATTCTATAGAATTAATTCTTCCGGTGAAATAATTGAAGACTTG
>MDSZ01175868.1_pt1 | contig 26132 bp, 23 predicted proteins | sample 811201 | NCBI WGS metagenome assembly MDSZ01 (sample SAMN05326647, study PRJNA326480) | marine metagenome | isolation source: seawater | place: Indian Ocean: North | collected 2010 | reverse complement strand
TGCCATTTTATAGGACTTACAAATAACTCACTTTGAACAACCATATCCTCGTGGTTAAGATGATTAATCAAATTCATTGTCTGAAGTCTCACTTTGGAAAAGTAATTTAAAGAATTATCAAGTGAATTACTCATTTATAAAATTATAGAAGCTTAATAAATAGAAAAAGTTTAGAAAAACCCAAATAAGATTTTTGTTTGAGATAACCTCATTAAGTTATTTTTAATATACATTAAATAACAATAAATTATTTTTAAATTAATTTAAATAAAAATCATTTTTTTAGTGAATTTAAATTATTATATAGAAATTAAAGTTTACTATACAGTTCTTCATACTTTCCAATTGATTTTTTTATGTTAAATTTCTCTGAAATAATATTATAGCTATTTTTACCTAATTTATTTCTGAGAGATTTACTGATAATAAGTTTTTGTAAACATGTTGCGAACTTTCTGTAATCCCCTTTTTCAACTAAATAGCCATTTTTATAATTATTTACTAGTTCACAATTACCGCCAACATTTGTAGCTACGACTGGTAATCTTAGTGACATATATTCCATTATAGCATTAGATAACCCCTCTTCATCGGATGATAAAATACCAATATCAGATTTTTTAGCTATCTTGGAATAGTCTATTAGTTTTCCATGAAAAATAAACTTATCTTCAAGATTATATTTTTTAATTAAATTTTTTAGTTCTTCTTGATATTTTAGATTTCCCTCACCAATAATATGAATTTTATAACTTAACTTTTTATTTATCAAATTAGAGGCTGTAATAACCAGCTTATGATTTTTGTAAGGTATTAAATTTGCAATGAATAAAATATTTACCTTTTTTTTTATACTTTTTTTTATATTCGGAACCTCAACAAAATTAGGAATAACTTTAATCTTATTATTTTCAACTCCCTCTTCGTTGACAAGTTGTTCTTTGATAGCTAATGAATTTACCAAAATGAGTTTCATGTTTCTATGTAGAACCTTTGTTTCAATAAAACGAATAAATCTATATTTTTTTTGGTAAAAATTCATTGATCTTCTGGACATTATAAAAATAATGTCTTTAAAGAAAAATGAAGTAAATCCCCCTATCAAATAAGAGTGAGGTAAATAAAAATTTACAATATCTGGACTTATTTTTTTTATAGAAGAAAAAATTTTAAAAAATAATAGGGAATATTTTAAGATCTTGCCATTGAAACTATTAGTTAGATCAATAATTTCAATACCTAATTTATTAAATTCTTTATATAAAAATCCTCTTTTTTGAAAAATTAATAATTTAAAAATAAATTTATGTTTTAACAACTTTAATTTTAGAAGTAATTGTTTTTCAGTTCCACCTAAGTCTAAACTACCAATAATTATTAGAATTGTTTTTTTCATTTATTTTCAGGATAATAAAAAATAACAGAAGCTATAGCAAATTTTTTCTCATGACTTATTGAAACTGAAGATACAAACTCCCTTTTAATAATTCTTTTCACCTTTTCTGAAACAATTAATATAGGCTGACCCATTTTATTATTAATAATTTCAAAATCAGTAAATCTCAATCCATTTGAAAAACCAGTCCCAATTGCTTTGGCAGTAGCTTCTTTACAAGCATACCTACCTGATAAAACTTTTATCATTTCATTATTATTCAAATTATAATTAATTATAGTTGAAACTTCTTTGTGAGTTAAAATTCTATTAAGAAATCTCTTATTAAATTTTTTATAAACCTCTGAAATTCTTTTTATTTCAACAATATCAATTCCATGTGAAACAGAAAACATGACTAGTTATTCCTTAACCAAACAGCTGCCATTGCATAATTCCATATTTGTGTTGGTGTACTATTAGAAAATTTAATATATCCATTCCACATATTAACAATTTTTTTTTTTTCTATTCCTAGTTTCTCCCATTTTGAGTCATAGAATATTTCATCAAAATACTTCTTTGATTTTGGTTCTTTGAACCAATTATGTAACGGGATGGCAAACCCCATTTTTGGTCTATCAAAATATTTGCGAGGAATATAATCCGCTAATTTTCGTTTTAATAAATACTTAAGTTCATGATTTTTCATCGTTAATTTAGAGGGTAATTGAAAAACCTTTTGTGATAATTTTCTATCTAAAAATGGTGAACGAACCTCTAATGAATTTGCCATACTAGCCCTATCTACCTTCACAAGGATATCATTAGATAAATAGTAATTAACATCGTTCATTTGAGTAGCTTTTACAATATCTAAAATATTATTAAAAATATTATAATCACTTAGAAAATCTAATCTTGAGTTGTCAATTATATTAAGTTTTTTATAGAAATCACAATTATCTTCAAAGTTCATTAATGTAATAATTTTTTGTATCTTCGACGAAAAACCATGAATTCCAAAAATTTTTTGAAAAGGGTTACTTACATAATCATACATTCCTATGGGTAAAATATTTAATAAACTTTTAAGAATATTTCTAATTAATAAAGGAGAATAATGGTTAAACATTCTTATTCTTTTAGCAAAAAGATATCTATTATATCCCAGAAAAGTTTCATCACCTCCGTCACCAGATAATACAACCTTCACACTTTCAGAAGCAAATTTACTAAGTAAATAAGTGGGTAGAAAAGATGAATCACCAAATGGCTCGTCATAAATTGAACTTACCTTTTCAATGTTGTCCAATAGGTCATTGCTAGATAAGATTAATTCATGATGATCTGTTTTAAGGTATTCTGCAATTTTTTTTGCAAATCTAGATTCATCATATTGTTTTTCTTTAAATCCAATCGAAAAAGTTTTTATTTTTTTAGCTGAATTTTTTTGCATAATTGATGTAATTAAACTTGAGTCAATACCGCCGGATAAAAAACAACCAATCTCAACATCAGCGACCATCATTTTTTTTACAGATTTATCAATTAATTCACTCGTTTGATAATATAAATCATTTAAAGAGAAATCATCGTTCTGATTTAAATTCTTGAATTCATTAAATTTAAATTTTTCGGAAAGGTTACTGTTATAAAAGGTTAATAATTCTCCAGGTAATACTTTATTTACCTTTTTAAATATTGTTAATGGAGCTGGAATATAGCCAAGAGATGAATAAAGTTGCATTGATTCATCATTAATTTTCAATTTTGACTTTAATAATTTCTTTATACATTTTAGTTCAGACGAGAAAATAAAATAGTCATCTTCACAGTAGTAAAATAATGGTTTTTCACCGTATATATCTCTTGCAAGAGAAATAGTTTTTTCTTTTTTATCCCACAACATAAATGCAAACATTCCCTCAATTAATGATAACGTCTTTTTTAAACCATATTGTGAAATTAATTCTAAAAGAATTCTTGTATCACTAACATTTTTTAGTTTAGATTTATTTGTACTCAGTTTTATTTTAAGACTTTCATAATTATAAATTTCTCCATTGAATACAATTACATATCTTTTATCAAAAGACTCCATTGGTTGACTGCCTTCATCAGATAAATCAATTATTGAAAGTCTTGTGTGTCCCAAGTAAAGTTTGTCAATTTTACTTTTCCAGTAACCTTTTGTATCTGGACCTCTATGAGTAAGTAGATTCGTTAGCTCATGTAACAACTCACCTGGATTTGATTCACTTTTATTAAATAATTGAAAACCTACTATTCCACACATTTATTTTTTAAAACCTTATTATTTATTATTATTAAAAGTATAAAATTTACCATTGGAAGGATTGGCATTAAATATCTGATGGTTGATACATTTACAAATGCAATTAGACACAAATATACGTTACAAAAAATCAGAAGAAACATTATTATATCAACTTTTCTATTTATTAATAACTTTATAAAGTAAATAAAACTTAATATTAGGAAAATTAAAAAAAAGAAAATAAAGGTGTAATGTGATATAGTTACAATAAAATTACCTGGTGTGTTCATTTCAGATGATGAATTTTTTAGATATTTAACAAAGGGTACACTATTGTTCTTTATTTTTTCTTGAAATTGTTCGAGGAATTTACCTCCAGCTATCCACATTCCCATGTAATGATTTAAGGAAACTTTTATATATTCTAGTGGATTAGATTTTATTATATCTAAAAAAACTTTAGAATAATTATTCTTTATAAATTTTGATATTTCTTGATAATTTTCTAATCCAAAAATATTTTGATATTGAAGAACTACCTCATAATCTGACTGCAACTCAGATCTTAAAAAAGGGTTTTCGAGTGTATTTAAAAAATCATGAATCAACTTAGATTTATTTTTAATTATTAACATTTCATTCCTAAAATTTCGAAGAGAATTGTAATTATCAGTATTAAAGGAACTGTAACCGGAAATGTAAAACAACTTACCTAAAATAGCTGTTGGAATAACAGAACCTCTTTGTTCATGATGCTTAAAAAAAATTACATTCTCAGTAATAAAAATTAAACTAATTATCGATATAAATATGATTTTTAGTTTCTTATTTGTATATTTGTAAAAAAAATAAATAATAAAAATAATTGACAAAACTATCCCTATTTTTTTCGTAATTGCAATTAAACCAATACAAAGGCTAAGCAAGATAGTTTTTTGTAGATTATTATTTTTATTAATTTCAAGAATAAGTCCTACTGAGAAATTTATTAGGGAAAAAAAAATTGATTCTGGCAAAACAACCTTGCTAAATGATGTGTAATAAAAATTTAAAGCTATTAGCAAGAAAAAAATTAGGGAAATTATTTTATTTTTATTCAGTGAAAAAAAATTAATTGTTAAATAGCTAATACTTAAACTTAGTATTAAAACTTGAATATTTATCAGACTTACTCCTATATTTTCCATAAATATAAAAAAAAGAGTATAAAATAACTTTCTATCAAAGCTATTTTCTATTTTTGTATAATCATAACTATCAGGTAAGTAGTATGGAAAAAAAGAAGGAGAAAATTTTATAATTATGAATGCAGCAAATAATAAAATAAGGAAAAAAAACTTGGTTGATTTTACTTTTTCCATTTACTTAGATCTACCTTTAAGATTTTTTCCAACTTGACTATATCATTCATATAAAAGTTAATAATTTTTTTTTTCTCATAAATACCCATCTTAGGGTATTTTTTTAAAAATAAAACTCTGAGTTTTTTATAAATTTTACGTAAAATATTGAAAAAATAATTATCAGGTATGATATTTGAATAAAAATTGAAAAATCTGTGTAAATATTTATTATCTGAATATAGAGAATCAGCATATCTTAATTTATTAGAGACATTTATTTTATCAATTTCAAGAAATGTAAATACTTTATTAAAAAAAATTTGATTATCTTTTTGAAGATCATCATAAAATATAATTAAAACATTATCTTTTCCAAAAATTTTAATAAAGTTTCTAATATTCTCCGAATAAAGTCCCCTTCTTCTGACGTTAGACCAATGAATATCTGTTTGATGATTGAAAAAAAAGTCAATAAATTTTTGTGGTGTATATTCTACTAATTCAAAATTAGTTTTTGCTGACATCCAATATCTAGAATAAGCTCTCTCAACTGGATTTCTCAGACAGATAATAATTTTTGCATGAGGACATAATTTTTTGATATTAGAAGCTGCATTTGGACTGCACAAATATGTAGTAGAGACATCAAGTTTAACCTTAAAATTATCAGAATATTTGAATAAACATTTGTACTCATTAATATCATTTATGTAGTAATTCCTGGGCTTTACATTATCTAAAAACGAAAAAAATTCTGTTTCTTTTTGAATGGTAAAAACATCTCTGTGACTTTTAAGTACATTGTAAAATAATGTTGAACCAGCCTTTTCTGCCCCTACGAAAATAACATTAGGTAAATTCATTCTTATTACTAATTAAATTAGCTCATGAAAAAAATTATCTCTTTTCATAATATCTAGAAGTTTTGTAACACCTTTATCATTTAAATGTCTATCATCAAAATAATATTCATCATTGGTAATTGATTTAGAGTAATCATAGATTCTCCTATCATCTGAAACCAACTTTTTAATTTCAGCTAACCATTCATCTTTTTCAATTTGTTTTTCTAAAAAGACTTCATGAAATGGAGTAATTATAAAAATAAATTTATTGTTATCTCCAAAATCATTAATAATTCTATTTAAAGAATTTATATTATATTTTTTATTCTGAAAGTATGGAGTATATTTATTATTTAAAACTCTCTGCAATTCGTCTTCAGTTATTTTACCCAATAATTTTGGCTGTTCGTAGTCTACAAAAATTTTATGTAATATATTAAGATAATCTGTAGTATTGAGGAAAAATAAATTGAAAATTTCACATAATATGTATTGCTTATAAAAATATTTACTCATAATAAGTTTAAAATTTTCTGACATTAATCCTAAATATTTAAAAGATATAATTTTATCAAAAGGTGAAATTAGTGCGTTTAATTCAATTACAATCAGTTTTGGATTTCCATATTTAGCTATATAGTCCCTAAGTAGCACTTCCTGAAGTATCATAGGAGATCCAGTAATTGATAGAGATAAAGTTTTTTTTTTTGTAATAATATTCCAATCGTTGTCATTTAAATGATGATATGCCCTGGAGTCACCTAGAATTAGAATATCACTTTCTGCTTTTTCTGAATAAACTTTTGCATAAGGAAGTGAGCTAAATTTAGAAAATATAAGAAGAGATTTACTTAAAATCCTATCTCCAATAATAAAAACAAGAAGAAAAATTAATATAAATTTAAAACTTCGCACATTAAAACTTAAAGTAGATAAAATTTGTTCCTTCAAATACACCAAGAAATATAATCATCCATAAAATTATAATACTGAAAAAGATTCGTAAAGAAACTCTATATTTAAATTTTTTAGACAAATATTCAAAGTAAAAATCTATGAAAATTATTAATACAATCATGAAAAAACCAATTATTAAATTAAATAAATCAAAAGAAATATTTAAAAAATAATCATTAAAAGAAAAAATTTTCTCAATAATCATTAGAGAAATATCGAGGTTATCTGATCTAAAAAAAATCCAAAGAAAATTGACAAGTAAAAATGTTAATAGAATATTAAAAGACTTCGGAAAATGAGGAGATTTATAATACGTACTGTAAATTCTAAATAGACATAATAAGATACCATGTAAAGTTCCCCAAATCACAAAATTATAGGAAGCACCATGCCATAATCCTCCCAGAAACATAACTATAACTATATTAACAAATATCTTTGGGGTATTAACTCTATTGCCACCTAATGGAATATACACATAATCCCTTAGCCATGAGGAAAGGGAAATATGCCATCTTCTCCAGAAATCTTGAATATTACTTGCGTAATAAGGACGACAAAAGTTGGTACCAAATCTTAAACACATAAGTTTTCCTAAACCAATTGCAATTAGTGAATAACCTGCAAAATCGGCATAAATTTGAAAAGAAAAAAATGTACTTGAAATTAAATGAGTAAACCCACCATAATTTTCAGGAGCAGAAAATGTTTGTTCAGTTATAATACCAAGTCTATCAGCCACACAAACTTTTAGAAAATATCCATAAATTATTAGTTCCATTGATTTTAAAAATATTACAAAGGATAAATATGACTTTTCACCGAGAAAATTCATTATTTTTCCAGCCCGCACAATTGGACCTGCAACAAGTTGAGGAAAAAGAGAGATATAAGTTGAAAATTTAAGTAAACTTTTTTCTGCTTTTATTTTTTTTTTATAAACATCAATTGTATAACTCATACCTTGAAAAGTAAAAAAAGAGATTCCGACAGGTAGAATTATTTCAAATATATATTGCTTTTTATAAACTCCAAAAATTTGAAGTAAATCATAAAAAGAATCAATGAAAAAGTTGAAGTATTTAAAATAAGCAAGAGTTAGTAAATTTAAAGCGAGAGCAAGTAATAAATATATTTTCTTTCTATTCCTATCAAATAAAAGTCCAAAGTAATAGTTAATAAGTGTGATACCTAAAATTAATAGTAAAAATCTATAATCAAAAAAACTATAAAAGATATAACTAGATATAAGCGTGATGAAAAGTCTAACTTTTCCAGTGGCTAAATGATAAATTGGGAAAAAAATTAAAGCAAATACTATAAAATTTATACTATTAAATAACATTCAAAATCTCATAATGCTAACTTTAAAAGCTTTTTAAGAATATTTTTCTTCAAAATATCAGCTTGTAATTGAGTAAAATAAAAATTGTGCCCCTTATCTGCAATTCTATAGTATCTTATATAATTTGTTTTTATTTCCTCATATTTTTTCATTAAATCATCTCCACTCCAATTATATGAAACGTAATGTTCACTTTGAAAAAAATTAGGCCATGTTTCTAAATGTGACATGTCAGGTTTCAATAATAAGGAACAATTAATAAAAGACTCATAATCTCTATAATTTATCTCACCCCAACCAAAAGGAGATAATGAAACTTTACTTTTAGAAAGCTCTAAAAAATATTTATATGTTAGCAATCTTTTTGGAATACTTAGATTAAGCTTTTCAAATGCTATTTTTCTATACCATGCAACTGTATTTCTGGAGTAAACAACGTTCATGTTGTAGAATAAATCATTTTTTTTTTTAATTGATGATTTTTTATTTTTTAATGGTAAACGAATAAAATGCTTAATTTTTATCTTTTCATAAATTTTATCAAAAATTCTTCCTAAATATGTATAATTACCAATTCCAGAATTCCAATGAATTACTAATTTTTTAATACTATCTTCATTTATTCCCTTTGAAAAAGACTGGTTTTCATCATGAATTTTATACTTCCTAAATACAAAGTCAGTAAAAATTCTGTTACCATAAAATGGTTGTTTATATAAATTTCTATCTATTAATAATTGTGACTTACTGTACAGATCAACATATTTTATTATCTGTGGATGAAGTATTGCAGTACTGTCAGAAAGATCAAAATATACAATTTTGAAAAATTTTTTTTTTATAGACCTTAGTAATTTAAAAATCTCATCAGGATTTGATAAAAATTTTTTTCCAAAAAAATTACTTTCTATAAATAAAGTGGTCCTTTCCTTTGGAACATAAACTTTTTCATGTATAGATAACTTTACACCATTTTTTTTTAAATAATCCTCAAATAATATTAGGGGAAATAAAAAAGATCTTGTGTTTTGAAAATGGTATCCGTGAGTCCAAACTACTATTTCATTCATTATTTTATAAAATCGGAATTTATTTAATGTTATTACATAATTGTATCAAGTGAATAAATTTTAAGATATATTAATTTTAGATTTGTTATAACTATTTTAAATAGCTTTACCAATATGAAATTTTTTCTAAATTACCTGCTACATCGTTTTAATTATAAATTAATAAAACAAGAAAATTTTTTTGAGAAAAAAAAAAAGATTTTTAAAAGTCTTATAAATTTGAATAGTCCTTTAATTATAGATATAGGTGCTCACAAAGGTGAAACTATTCTTGAAATGAAAAAAATTTTTCCATCATCACAGATACATAGCTTTGAGCCTGATCCTCAAACATTTTCTTTATTAAAGAAAAATACTAAAAAAATAAAAAATATTTTCTTAAACAACTCTGCAATTTCCAATAAAAACTCAAATAAATTAAAATTCTATAGACATGAATTTTCAAAACTAAATAGCTTTAAAAAAATCAATATTAAAGGTGATGTTATAAAACAATATTTAAGTTTTCATAAAAATAAAAATAAAAATAAAATATATAATAAACCTATTTATGTTAAGTCTTTAAAACTTGATAGTTATTGTAAAAAAAGTGATATAAAAAAAATTGATATTTTAAAAATAGATGTGCAAAGTAGTGAAAAAGAGTGTCTAAGAGGTTCTCTGAAAATTCTTAAAAACACAAATGTTATTTATACTGAGATAAATTTCCATGACATGTATGAAACTAGCTATAATTTTTATGATTTAGAATCAATTATTGTTCCAATGGGTTTTAGCTTATTTTGTCTTGTAAAATCAAATAAACAAAAAAATTCAGAAAGATTAGGCTGGGTTGAAGCTGTATATATAAAAGAAAAATAACTTTCATTTAAGATTCCGAAAAAAATCTTCATACCACTCTGTAGTATTTTTTAATCCATATTCAAAATTTGTATCAGGCTTCCAAAAAGTAGGATTATTTTTAAATTCACAATTATTTTTTACTCTCTTTTTTAGTATTTTAGCGTTCTTAGATTTATTAATGAATTTATCAACTAAATATGCAACATCCTTAATTGAGTATAGATATTTTGAATTAAAATAAATAATTTTTTTTGTTAGATTTTTAGAAAAATTTTCAACAGTTAATTCCATAGCTTTTATGATATCATCTATATAAATAAACCCTTTGTATATATCATTTCTATTCTCAGTAGATTTGTTTTTTTTAAATATTATATTTTTACACAAAGCTGGAATTAGTCTATTAAAATTTAGATCACCAGCACCAAATATATTATCAAATTTTATAATAACTATAGGCAAGTTAAAATTCTTAATATATGATTTAGCAATTATTTCTAAAAATAATTTTGATATTGCATAAGGATGTTTATTTATTTTATCTAAATTAATAAGATTTTTTGATACAACTTCTTTACTTGATACTAAAATGATACTTTTAACTTTTTCTTTATTTATTGATGCATTTAAAAGTGAGGTAGAGCAAATAATATTAGTTTGTAAAATCTCACCCGAATCTTTATTAACTCCTCGATTTTCGTTATTAGCTGCTAAGTGAAAAATGTACTCAATATTGTATTCTTTGATTAATTTTGATATTTTTTTAGTATCAGTAATTTTAATTTCATATATTTTTGATTTAGTTTTTTTAAATAATTTTTTGTCATTAATTATTATTTTTTTTTTATTTCTTACAATTGAAATAACTCTTACATTTTTTCTCATTAAAGATTCAAAAAGTTTATTGCCAAGAAATCCAGAAGCTCCAGTAATTAAAACATTTTTTTTTGACCAAAAGTTCATTTTAGGAACTAAATTTTAAAAGATATCTCTTCAAAGGAACTATTTGTGTAATCTTTATAATTAGATTTATTTACGTAATGGATTCTAGGTAATACAAAAATCAAAGTGCCTCCATTTTCGATAAAATCAATCTCATCTTCAATCACTTCTTTTCTAAAATGCCATATAAACACAACTAAATAATCTGGGTTAAGTTTTCTCATTTCATCTTTTGTTATAATTGGAATTCTGGACCCTGGTGTTAATAATCCTGGTTTTTCTGGATTTTGATCACATATTAATTTCAACTCAGACGATTTTATTTCGCAATAATTTAAGACTACATTTCCTTTAGTTGATGCTCCATAACCAAGAACTGACTTTTCCGTTTTGCTGATTAACTTTAAAAGTTCATTGAGATCTGTCTTGTGAGATCTTATTCTTTGTTTAAACCTTATATATGGTTTTAGAGTTGACAACTGATTCTCTTTTTCAATAAGTTCATCAATTTTATTTTTATTAGTATTATAGTTATGATTTATATTACTTATAAAAATTGTAATACTTCCTCCGTTAACATTATTTAAAGATACATCGAAGATTTCCATATCAACATTACGAAGAATCCAATTCATTTGTTTCAATCCCAAATAAGTGAGATGTTCATGCATTATTTGATCGTATGCCAGATTCTCCATCATTAGTGGAAGGTATGCAATCTCAACAACCCAAATTCCATCTTCAGTCAATAAAGATTTCACGTCCCTTGCAAATTGAATAGGATCATCAATATCATAATACATTGCTATCGAACTTATTACTTTACATTTTTTTTTGTTAATTATCTTTTCAACTTCGTCTTTAGAGAAAAAATTAAAGCATACTTGGATATCATCATCAAACATATGTTTAAATTTTGCACTTGATGGATCAATACCAAATCTATCGAGTGACCTTTTTTTATCATATAAATTTAAAAAGGTACCGTCATTGCAACCAATATCAAGTACAGCATCACCTGGCTTCAAGTTGCTTATTCTTAAAATATCATTCATGATATCTGATAAATGCGATACCATCGTCGGACTAATAGATGAGAAGTACCCATAGGTCGAACCATACATTTCTTTTATATCTGCGTTATGCTTAAGTTGAACTAAATTACATACATCACCATTTTCACTGTGACATAACATTAAATCTAATGGTGATGCTGATGGATTAGGTGAGTCAGGTTTAGGGAAAACGCATGTTAAATTTTGATTACCAAGAGAAATTATTGGAATTAAATTTTTATTTCCGCAGATTCTACACTTTTTTACTTCGTTACTCATTTTAATACTAACTAGTTTGGATATTTTTTTATAGCGGTTCTAATATGTTCATACGATTTACAATAAGGTGAAATACTATTGGCAAGAGAATAATAACAAAAGTTTAATTTGGAATCTTTATTAAATATTAATCCAATATCATGATATTTATAATTTCTAAAAACGTCAATTAATATTAGAAAATTCCGAGGTTTGATTAAAGTAAATAAATATCGAAGCCTTAAAAAAAGTCTAAAAATTCTGTGGATTATTGAATAGAATTTAAAACTATTATTTTTTTTATCAAGAATCTTCTTTAATCTTAGTAATAAATAAAAATTTCCAATTTTTTGAACTGCTTCTAGCTTTGAAATATTTGATTGTTTTTTTACAAAGTTTGCCGCAATATCAATCATCGTTCTAAAAGTTGGATAAAAATTTTTATCGTTAAAATCCTCAAAAAAAGATGAGGTAAAGCCTGGAAGTCCGTGCGATCTATAATTGACTTTGTCATAATCTGATGTTCTGACTTCAAAGATATCATCTATAAATTTTGATTTTCCAGAGGAAACAGCAACAAAGTCAAAAAGAAGTTCTGAATATTTTTTCCAAGTTATTTTTGATACAGGTTTAAACATTGATTTTAACAGAGATGTATTCCAAACATTAAAAAGTAAATTTCTTTTTTTTTCTGATTTCAAAAAATTTTCACATCTTGTAATCGGATCATTATCATCAAAAATATCAAACTTTCCTAATATTGGTACACGTGAAGGGGAGTTTTTTTTTCCTTTAATATGATTCAAAATATATCCAGAGGCATTAGAATAATCACTGTTATTTTCAAGAAAATTAATTCCAGATTCCACAGCACTAAGGTTTAGAAAATCATCATCAAAAGTAATTACCGAAAACTTTGTTTTAACTTTACATATACCTAGAAAAATTTTTTCTGCAAAATGTACCTTTGTTGAAACAATAAAATATTTTATATTCAATTTTTTTTTATAGATTTTTATTGTCTGTTTATTCTTTGTTAAATTCTTATTTGAACTTGAATCAATAATAATAATTGCGCATTTACACTGCTGTAGATTGAGATGGTATAATTTACGTTCTATTTCCAGAGGTCTTTGATAAGTTGGAATTATAAGAGACAGTTTTTTCAAAACCTAAAAGCCTTTTCCAAGCGGAAAATATTCAATATTATCATCAAAAATAATATTTTTAAGTATATTTCTACCATCAAAAATTTTACTATTTTTAAATTGATTCCAATTATAACTTTGAATGAATTTAGATGTATGTGTTATTAGTATACAATCTTTATCTTTACATATTGAACCTAAATTTTTTGAATGTAAAATTTTCTTTCTTATGGATTGTGGAAGATTATTAATCTTAACAAGAGGATCCCAAGCATATACCTTTGCACCTATTTGAATCAAACATTCTATAATTTTTATTGAAGGTGAATCACGTAGGTCATCAGTTTCTGGTTTAAATGCAAGACCAACGACAGCAATTTTTTTATTTTTTAAATTACCAATTTCCTTAATTACATTATCTACAAATTTTTTTGGTCTATTTTTATTAATCTTAATAATTGAGTCTATCAAAGGTGTTTTGACACTTTTTTTTTTTGCAAAATTCTTAAGTGCCAATACATCTTTAGGTAAACAAGATCCACCAAAACCAATTCCTGCTTTTATATAGCCAAGAATTTCGGGCATAATTAAATTTTTCCCTATTTTTTTACTAAATCTTCTATCATAACCCAACGTCTCTAAAACAATTGAAACATCACTACCTTTTGTTTTCTCACATATATTACTTATTTCATTACTAAAAGAAATTGAATTAGCCAAATAGATATTGGAGGTGTATTTTGAAAGTTCGGCATTAATAATATTAGTATAGAAGAACTTTGAATCAAAATTCTTGTATACTTTTTTCATAAAAGTTTTAGTTTTTTTATTATCACAACCAATTATAATTCTATCCGGCTTAATAAAATCATTAACTGCGTAACCTTGTCTTAAAAACTCAGGGTTCATACAAAAACCAATATTTTCATTCTGAGATTTTTCTAGAATTATTTTTTTTACTACCTTTTCTGTAGTAAAAGGTTCAACGGTACTCTTTACAACTACAACATGAAAACTTTTCTTATTTCTTAAAGCTTTTGCAACGGATAAACATGCTTGTTTAATTTGACTAAGATCTATCCCATCAGAATTACTTGGTGTGCCAACTGCAATGAAAGTCACATCACTTTCAGAAATACTAGTTTCCATATCAAAGGAAACATCAAAATTTTGTGAACAAAAACCACTCTTAATTATTTTATCTAATTTATTTTCATAAAATGGAGATTTTTTTTTTTTTAAAATAAAGTCCAGGTAGTCTTTATTCTTATCCAAGCATACTACTTTATTATTTTTGTTCAGTGATAAACATGCTCCTGTAACAAGGCCAACATATCCAGCACCAATAATACTAATTTTCAACACAGCTTAATTCTTTTTTATAAATTCAAGATTCGATATTAATGTTCTTTCTAGAGCATCCTTAAGATTAATTCTTGGCTCCCAATTTATCGTTGATTTAGTTATAGATAAATCTGGTGATCTCCTTTTGGGGTTATCAGAATTATAATCTTTATCGATACTTTTTTTAAAAATAACTTTTGATTTAAAAGGACTTATAACTTTATTTCCAATTTTCAGCATCAATTTAGCTAAGTTGCTCATTGAAATTTCAATTTCATCGTTACCTACATTAAAGCCTTGCTGTTTAACATCTTTATTAAGTAGTATGAGCAAAATGGCAATTATAGCATCAGAGATATAACAAAAAGATCTTGTAGCTCTTCCATCGCTAAAAAGCGTTATAGGTTTATTTTTAATTACTGCAGTCATTAAATCTGGAATTATTCTTTTATCATCAAGTCTTTGACCTGGGCCAAATATATTGAATGGCCTTATTGTATTTACAGACACTCCAAATTTATTCCTATAAATATAGCATAATGTTTCTGCTAACCTTTTAGATTCATCATAGCAAGACCTAGGACCAGCGTAGCTAACATTTCCATTATAGGATTCTTTTGTTGGAATATTCTCTTTATTAGGATCCCCATATATCTCACTTGTACTCATAACTAAAACTTTCTTAACTTTCAATTTTTTTGATAACTCAAGTATATTTCTTGTACCATTCACATTAGCGTCAATCGTCTCTAATGGAAACTTTCTATATGTAGTAGGCGAAGCAATACTTGCTCCATGAATAATAAAGTTTATTTTTTTAAAAGAAACTAGAGGTTTTGAAATATCATAGTTAATAAATTTTATATCTTTTCTTTGAGATAAATGATGAAGTCTTTCATTTGGGCCTGTGATGTTATTATCAATACAAATGACTTTACATTTACTCTTGTGACTTTGTGACTCATTCCATTTTGCTATTGTATCAACTATATAACTACATAAAAAACCATTTGAACCTGTAATTAGCAAAGTTTGTCCATTAAGTTTTTTCAATTTTCCACTTAGACTTTTTATTATTTGTATTAAGTCCTCTTCTATTATTGAAGTAAACCTTGACATTTTACCAAACTTTCCAGGGTGGACTTTTTTCTTTCCATAATGATTCTAATAAGTATTTATCTCTCATGGCATCCATACATTGCCAAAAGCCATTATGCTTGTATGCAGAAAGTTTATTTTTTTTTGCTACAGCTTCTAACACATCACTCTCAAATATAGTGTTGTCTCCTTTTTTAAAAAATTTAAAAATTTCAGGTTCAACTACCATGAAACCTCCATTAATCCAACCCTCATCCACTTGAGATTTTTCTGCAAAGCTTTTAACTTTATTTCCTGAGAATTTTATTCCTCCAAATCTTGCAGGCGGCCTTACTGCAGTAATTGTTACAATTGATTTTTTTTGCATGGAATGGAACTTTACTAAAGCATTAATTTTAACATTGCTAAGACCATCACCATAAGTTAATAAAAATCTCTCTTTTGATAATAAGGGTTCTAATTTTTTTACTCTTCCACCAGTTAATGTGTTAATTCCAGTATCAACTAAATGAATTTTCCAATTTTCTTTATTTTTTTTTTTTTGTTTAATCTCATTAGATTCTAGGTTTAAAAAAAAATCTCCGTCTAAACTCTGATACTTAATAAAATATTCTTTAATGAATTCTGCTTTATAGCCTAATGCTATTACGAATTCGTTATAACCATAATAACTAAAATATTGCATTATATGCCAAATGATTGGTTTATTACCAATTTCCACCATTGGCTTAGGTTTAACAATAGTCTCTTCACTTAAGCGGGTTCCAAACCCTCCTGCCAATATAACAATCTTCATTTTTAAGATAATTGATACAACTTTTAATAAACATTTTCAATTTTTTTTTATATGCTGAAAATTTTACTTAAATAGTTTTACTCTACATTAGCAATTGCAACTAATGTATCGGTAGCATCTAATTTTTGAAGAGAATTTTCATAAGCTTCATATAATTCATCAGAGTCTATAGAAGAAATTATTGATTTATGCCCACCAGGTTTTTTATCTCCAATCCACCTAAGATGATTAGAAAGGGGGTATCTCTGAACGCCCTGTATTAAAATATTTGAAAACCCAGCTTCTTTCAAGAAAGCTTTTAATGAAATTCTTGTGTGAAGAATAAGATGTTGACTCCATAATGTGAATCGCTTAAATGATCCTAATTCCAATATATCTAATAAAAAATCATTGGCATGAGGCACTTCAATTATAACCACACCCCCTTTTTTTAACTTTTTCTTCATGATTTTTAGGGTAGAAATTGGATCATTTAAATGTTCAAATGAATGAAACGCAAAAGCTGAGTCATAGAAACTATTCTCAACATCATCTAAAATTTTAACACATTCTATTCCCTCATCTTTTAAAGAATTTTGATAATCCAGTTGAATTTCGACTCCGCAACATCTATCGCAGTATTTTCTTACTGATTTCAAAAAATCTCCAGAACCACAACCAAAATCAAAAATTCTTTTTCCCGTAAAAAACTGAGAATAGTTTGACAATCTTCTTTTTAAATCAATTTTTCGCTCATATGCAGGGTCACCACTAATACTTTTTTTTTCCTCTCTATAAATTCCTCGCTCATATTCTTTTTGATCTGTTAGATAATTATCTATAAAAATAATACCTGAAAGTTCATCCTTAAAAACTTTTATATTTTTATTATCACGAGTACCCTTTGAATATAATTTTATATTATTTTCACTTACTAATTTTAATTTTTTTAGTATTTGTCTTATTTTATTAGTCTTCATTTCTTATAATCATTTCATTATTAAGCATGTTTTTTTAGAACATTGTCCTTACTATATCATCAACAATAACAAAAAAGCATTGATTCAATTCCTTTATGAGATTCTACCCCAAATTTAATTGGTATTTTATTTGATGATAAAGATAAAAATTGGAGAAAGAATAAATTTCTTGGAATACTTCCAGGTCTGCTTCCATAATGATAACACCTAGAAGTATCTACCATCAAAATATCTCCTTTATCTGCTATCAGAGTTTTGACTTTATTTTGATCAATATGTTTAAAAATTTGAGAGTCACTTAGTTTTTTACTATTAACATAACCCGAAGAATTTCTGTTAAAAAAAATCATAATTTTCTTGCTTTCATCTGCACTTATTATATTCATTGGACCAGATTTTAATGTAATTTTATCTAATGCAATAAAGACTTTTATTTGCCTTGTATCTTCACAATCTAAATGAAAATCCTGACTTCTACCTTTTTCATATTCTTTATTAGGTGAATACCATAGTGCCATCATTTTTAAAACTGGAACATGACCAAAATAGTTGATTAAAGGTATAAAAAAAAATTCATTTAGAATAATTGACTTTATTAATTTAAAATTTTTATCTGATGAGAATATTTGGTTTGAGATTAAAAATTTTTTCTTAGCATCTTTTTTATTAAGTTTTATTTTTTTAAGTGAAGAAATTAGTTTATCTATACCATCAAGTTGATTAGATTTGATATGATAAAAACCAGTTTTTCTGAATTCTTCAAACTTTTTATTATTTAGATCAGACTTTATAATTTCTGTCCTCAGTTTTAAAGATTTATAATTTAGTAGGGATGATATATAACTGAAGGATCTTATTCCTCTATCTGTATTAGAAAAAAGAAGATGGAGGTTATTTCCTGGGTTTGATAATACCTTGTAAAGAATTCTAGTTTTCTGAATTAAATTTCTTAACACACTAATTATATTACATAACAAAATTTGATTTATACAATTATATTTAGAAAATTACAATAGACTATCTAATGCAATCAACCCATTCCTTTACAATCTTTTCTCTCGAAAATTCCTTACTTAAAAAACTTCTACTGCTTTTTTTTTGTTTTTTACCCATTACTAAGTTCAGTTTCTGCGATAAATCATTACTATCTCTTGTTTTAAACGTAGTGATAAATTCCTTGATATCTTCATTGTCAGAAATAGCATTTTCACTAACTATACATTTTAAGTTATAAGATAATGCCTCTAAAAGAGAATTTGAGAAACCTTCATATAATGATGGTAAACAAAATATTTCAGAGACTTTATAATATTGATCAACATTTTTTGTCTGACTTATCCAACTCACACTGTTATCTATAAATAAATCTTTACAAATTTTTTTCAGTTTTTTTTCCTCTTCACCCTTACCAATAATAACTAATCTCCATGATTTATTTATTGTTATGAATTTAGCAAAAGCTTTTAAAAGAGTTTCAATCGATTTTTGTTTATGTAGTCTTGATATAGAAAGAATTATTTTTTCTTTTTTTTTATATTTTCTTTTTAGCTGAACTGGATTATTAATTAATTTAATATTTATATTTGAATAAATACTCTGATAGTAATTCAACGCTTGATTACTATTAACAATTATGAGATCTGCTTTTATATACAAATATCTTCTCAAAGCCTTCCAAAAAAAATGACTAGTTTGTTTCATTGGATTATTTCTTTCTGAAATAATAACTTTATTACAAATTTTACGTGAAGCAAGGATTGTCAAAATATTTGTTTGATACATAAAACTTATAATTATATCTGGATTCTTTTGTTTAATAAAAATTCTCAATTTAATTATTCTATAAAAATTATAAAAGAATCGTTCAAATATATTTTTAGAACTATGAAGTAAATTAAGATTATTAATATTTATTTTTTTATTAAGCATAAAAAAACTTTTTTCATCGCTAAATTTTAGAATATCAAGTTTATAGCCTTTTTCTGCTAAAGTATTTGCAACGAAAGAGAAATTCTTTTGCGCACCACCTGAACCAAGATCAGATATTATCATTAATATTTTTTTTGACATTTATATGTATTTAAAATCTCATCAATTATATCATCTTGAACAAAATTTTTCTTAGCAAATTTAAGAGCTGCGTTTATTATTTTTTTTTTTTCTTTTGAACGTAGTGATAATATATCAATGGTTTTTTTATAAAAGTCATCGATATTATCAGGGTCTGCAAGAAAGCCTGTTTTATAATCAGTTATAATTTCTTTATGTCCACCACTTCTTGAAGCAAGAACCATGGTTTTCATCAACATTGATTCAATAATTATTCTACCAAAACCCTCATTAATTGAAGGTGCAATTAATAATGAACTAGATTTAAGAATTAATTCAATTTCATTTGAAAATTTATAATATTTATAATTTGTAATTCTGAATTTTTTTATTATTTCATTCAAATTCTTAATATCACCGACAATTACTATAAGAATTTTTTCTTTATAATAAGCGACTAGCTTTTCAGCAATACTCAAAAAAATATTTAATCTCTTTTGTTTATTGTTATTACCAATAAATGTAATAATAAAATTTTTTCGAAAGTTTATTCTCCTCTTTTTATCTATATTAATTGGTTTAAAAAAATTTTTAACCACAACTGCTCGTTTTGACATGTGGTAAGTAAATGAACCTTTACAAAATTCCGAGACTGTCAAAATTCTATGAGATATTCTCGAATAAATTATATTTTTTCTTGAGTAATAGGCAGAATGCTGTTGCCAAATATGTTTTATTCTAAAAATAAAACAAAATGGTATCCAAAAGTAATGCATGCGCAAATCATTAGTATGAATTATTTTAACCTTGTTTCTTAGTAAAAAATTTGAAATATAAAAAAATTTTCTAATTAAAAATAAAAAACTATTTAAATATTTCTCATTTGGAAATAAAACCTCATAATCAATTTTATTACTTATTAAAAAATTAGTTAGCGGTCCATTATTCATTAAACAAATACGTAAATTATATTTCTTTTTGTTTATCTGTTTAATGATATTAATAGTGTTAATTTGACTTCCTCCAACGGAATCGCCAACAAATGGATATAAAATAGTTTTATTCATAATTTTATCTAATATACTAACTATATAATCTTCAAGATAATGAATCTAACATTTATACAAAATTTTAAGAAAAAAATTCTTCTACTTTCATGTCATTCAGGTATCATTATTGTTTTAGTATGGCTTTATTACTTCAAAACTAAAACTATTGGTACTAGAAAAAAAAATGCGAAGAATATTTTAGTACTTAATCACAAAAGATTTAGAGGAGAACTAGAAATTATATGTCAATTTAAAAGTTTAAATTTAGTTTATTTACCATTTTCCTGGTATACAAGATTTCTTAATATTTTTTTTACACATAAACAAAGAAAATTAATTTCTTTAAAGAAGGAAAGTGAAAATTCCAAAAATAGAGAGGACTATCATCAATTTCTTATTATTTTTTTAAAAAAATATTATAAATTATTGAATATCAAAGGCGTAATTGGTGCATCTCCATTCTATAAACAAGATTATGATTGGGGAATCATTTCAAGTAAAATTAAAGTACCTTATATTGTTATGCATAAGGAAAGTATATTTGACGCAAAAGGGCATATTAATGGACTGAAAAAATTATTTAATTCTAGAAAAAAATTTCAAGGAGATCATATTTTTGTGCACAATGAAAATGTAAAAAAGATTTGGATAGATACAAAATTTGTAACTAAACAAAAAATAAGTGTTTTGGGGAATATACGAATGCAGAAGTTTTTCATGCTAAAAAGTTCAAAAAAAATAAAATATGATTTAACATTATTCTCCTTTGGGTCTGGTAATGGTTTATCTACTGTAAATAATAATAAAATGTGGCCAAATAAGAATGAAATTGGTTTTCATAAATTATGTTATAAAACTCATACAGAAATTCTTAAATTAGCTAAAAATAATCCAGATAAAAACTTTTGTATAAAACTTAAATGGGGTGGAACATGGGTTAATTACATAGAAAAAGTTGCATTGGATAATAAAATTGATTTGAACAAACTTTCTAACCTTTACCTCAACTACAACCATGAAAAAGGTGATATTTCACATAATTTAATTTTAGAATCTAAAATCATCGTTGGATTTAACTCCACCACACTAATAGAAAGTATTCAAAAAAATAAAATCGTCATTCTTCCAATTTTTGAAGAAGCTAATACAAATTTTTATAAAGACTTCATCTTTTTTTTAAAAGAAAATGAGTATTTTCACTATGGAAGAAATTTAACTACATTTCGCAACTTACTTACTGACGGAATAAATGGCCGTTTAAAAAAGAAATATAATTTTAACAAAAAAAATCTTTTATTTGTTAAATATCTTCTTCCAAATAAGAATCTAACAATTAAAAATTATGAAAAAAAAATACTAGAAATAATTTAATAGTAACCTTTTTTAAAGAGAAAATCCAACATTTCAACATCACCTTTATTATCAATATCTATACAATATTTTTCAGGTATTTCTATATATTTACTTTTATCACCAAAAATACTTCCCGTATTTAAAAACGATGTTGTTCTAAAAATGACAAGATTACCAAATTTAAAATGTTCTTTTTTTTTTTGTTTATTGTAAAACTTCTTTCTAAGATCTTTGAATACAAATTCTACAAAATCTCCCTTTAAACTTCTTTGATTATAGGCGTGTTCATGGTGCTTTACCTTACAGATAGTTTGAACTGAGTCAATTGTATTATCTTTTTTGATCATTGATAGTAGTTTTTTGTAATCTTTTTCTCTTATTAGCGGTGAAGTGGGCTGAACCAAAAAAATAAATTCCGGTAAACTAATGCTAAGGTATTCATTTAAATAATGACTTATACTATCTTCAGTTCTACTGCTATCACGTGATATTTTTTCTGGTCTAGAAATAACTGATACACCAAAAGTTTCAACGTAATCTTTTATTTGACTATTTTCTGTTGAGCATACTACCGAATCAAATATTTTATTTAAATTTTTTAGAGTTGAAATAACGTAATATAGTAAAGGTTTATTATTTATTTTTACTAAATTTTTCAACTTAATTGTTTTTGACCCACCTCTTGCTGGGATAAATGCGCATACAGAGTTTTTCTTTATTTCCATTTTATATTTGGTAGAATTTCACTAATATTAATTTTTGATTTATAAGTTAATAGATCCTCGATGAGATTTTCCAAAAAACTCGTTGATAACTTGTTAGCTTTAAGTCCTAAGCTTTTGAAGCTTTCATTAATTGGGTTATAATAATGGTCCTCCATTTCAACTCTAGGATTATTAATTTTCCTAATTTTAAGATTTTTAAAACCAAAATTTTTGGCAGCTTCCAGGACTCTTTCTGCCAATTCATTTACAGTAAACACCTCTGTAAATTGATTAAATATTTTAAGTTCTCCTTTTTTTGGTGGATTTTCAATTGCAATTCTTATACATTTCAGAGTATCAATAATATTTAAATATCCTCTTTTTTGATTACCCTTTCCATACACTGTTAGAGGAAACCCAGCAATTGACTGAACAACAAACCTATTTAAAACTGTCCCAAAAATACTATCATAAAAAAAGGAGGTCCATAAGTTTTTATGATGCTTAGTCTCATTTGTATGTAATCCATAAACAGGACCTTGCATCAAATCAGTTACTCGTAATTGCCATGCCCTGACATAGAAATATAAAAGGTCTGTATCTTGAATTTTTGTTGTATGATAAAGAGAGCCACCTTTTCTTGGAAACAAAAACTTATCTTCGCGATTTTTATGTCTTATATTTATAAAACCTTCCTCTATATCTATATTGGGCGTACCGTATTCCCCCATTGTTCCAAGTTTAACAATATGCGGTTTCACATTTAAGTTATTTACCAAATATGCAAGATTTAGTGTGGTTTCAAGGTTGTTTTTCATTGTAAAGGAGGCTGCCTCGTAATTCATCATGGAGTAAGGTGCTGACGGCTGCTCTGCAAAATGAATCACACTATCTGGGCGAAAATCCTCAAATATTTCTTTTGATTTATTGAAATTTCTTAAATCTTGTATTTTAAATTCAATTTTATTCTTACTAATTTTGTTCCAGCAATTTACTCGAATATTAAGTTTCTTTATTGGAGTAAGCGAATTTAAACCTAAACTTTTGGATATTTTTCTTTTTGAATAATCATCTATTATCAATACATTATAATCATTTTGTGCTAAATACATCGAAACTGGCCAACCCAAGTATCCATCACCACCTAAAACAACAATTTTCTTAGGCTTTTTCATTTTCAAAGTATTTTAATAAATATTTCAATATTTTTTCTGAACTATTACCAGAACCATAAAGAAAATTAGATTTATATTTTTTTTGAATTTGTAAATTGACTGCTTTAATAATTTTTTTTCTATCAAAATCAATATCTACAACATTGGAAGCTCTTTCTCTATTTTTCTGTCTATCACCAAGGTTGACTGAAGGGATTCCAAGAAATGATGATTCTCTCAAGCCTGTAGAAGAGTTACCAACTATACATGAACAATTTTTTAATAATGGAGCAAAATACTCAATCGAAATACTTTTTACAAAAAAAATATTTTTATTGGTATTGTTTTCTCTAAATTTTCTTATTCCCTTAGAAATTAAATCTGAACCTGCATCAATATTTGGCCATAAAAAAATAATTGGCATTTTAATATTTGAGAGAGCATAAAGACACTCGTTAATATTTTTTTCATTTTTTGAGTAATCAGTAGTAACTGGGTGTAATGCAAAAATTATATAATTTTTTTTTTTTAATTTAATATCAGCACCCACTCCATGACTAGTTTTAAACTTTTCAAAAAAATCTATATCATTTAAATCTAACTTTTTTATTTCATCAAAACTTGTGCATCCAACATTATGAACATTTTTTTTGTTATTGATCATTTTTATTATACATTTTTCAGATTCTTTAGTGCATGGAAAATGTATATCTGACATCATAGTAACAGCATGTCTAATTTTATTATCAATAGATCCTGACTCTTCGCCTCCTTCTATATGTGCTAATTTAATATTTAAAAATGATGCGGCCGCGGCAAATGCAAGAGTTTCAAATCTGTCAGCTAATACTACGACCAGATCTGGTTTAATTTTATGGAATACTGAGCTGACCTCTGTCATGGCTAATGAGCAAGACTTTAACATAGTAAGGTTGTTCTCTCCTTCAACCTGAAAATATATTTCATGGTGATAAGTAAAAGCTTTTTTTAAATCTTTTAGGATTATTTTTGAATATTTATCCAGGACTAACTGTCCAGATACAATCACATGAACATCAAATTTTTTTGACTCACTACATAAAAGTATAAGATTTTTTAGTTTGGCATAATTGCCTCTACTTGCAAGAATAAAAACTATTTTTTTTTTAACATTGGCCATTTTAGAATTGTTTCTTTTTTTAAATCTTTACATGCAACCGAACCTACAACCTCTTTAATTTGATTGGGTGAAATTCCAATTCCTGGTCTTTTTGCAATTAAATCACTATAATTAATTTTATTATTTTTAGAAACATTATTTTTTAAGATTAGGGATTTACGAGCCCATTTAAGGCTTTTTTTTTCTTGTTTACTAACTTTTTTTTTTAAATTACCTAAAATCTTCTCAACATTTCTGATTCCATCTACGAATATCTTAAAATCATCTGGGCCACAAGAAACTTTCCAATCTTGGGCATTAGGTATATTAAAATCTAAGGTTATGTGTTTTTCAATTATTTTTGCTCCCATTGAAACAGCTAATTTACATACTTCATGACCTTGAGTATGGTCAGAATAACCAATAATACCACTTATGTTTTTTTTATATGTATTCAAAACACTTAAATTTACCTCTTGTAATTTTGCTGGATAAGAAGAGGTACAATGAAGAATAGCAATATCTTTATTCTCTTGTTTACTTATAATTTTCATTAGATTCTTTAAATCTTCATCGCTATACATACCAGTGGAAATAATAGTAGGTTTATTCAAAGAAATTATTTTTTTTATAAATAAATTATTCTGAACTTCACCTGAACCAATTTTTATTATTGGTGGGTTCAACTTTATCAAGTGTTTCAATGCATTTTCGTCGTGAGGAGTCAAAAAAAAAATTATTTTTTTTTTTATACAATATTTTTGAATTTTAAAAAAATCTTCATATTCCAAAATTTTTTCACTCATTCTTTTGTGCCATTTACTTGACTTTTTAGAAATAAATGAATCAATATCAAATATTTGAAACTTTACAGCATCAGCACCTGCTTTTTTGGCTAAATCTACTAATTTAAAACATTTTTCCAGACTACCAAAATGTGCTACACCAGCTTCAGCTACAATAAAACAAGGGTTATCATCTCCAATAATTTTAGAACCTAGATTAATTCGTCTATTTAATTTAATT
>MDSZ01097308.1_pt1 | contig 26132 bp, 26 predicted proteins | sample 811201 | NCBI WGS metagenome assembly MDSZ01 (sample SAMN05326647, study PRJNA326480) | marine metagenome | isolation source: seawater | place: Indian Ocean: North | collected 2010 | reverse complement strand
GATTAGCTCAGTTGGTAGAGCATCTCGTTTACACCGAGAGGGTCGGCGGTTCGAGTCCGTCATCGCCCACCATTCGATATTTATCGGGGGTGTAGTTCAGTTTGGTTAGAACGCCTGCCTGTCACGCAGGAGGTCGCGGGTTCGAGTCCCGTCGCTCCCGCCATTCTCGTAACCCTTGTTGCGTCACTTATATCATTAATTATTTTGGATTGTTTTTTATAATATGATCCAAAAAACCTTTAATTTATATGTATAACTTGGATTATATTTTTATCTTAATTTTTATTGTCATTGGTATTGGCATGGCTCTTGCAATGTATCTTTTATCTAAAATTTTATCTCCAAGTGCCCCTGACTCTGAAAAGCTGTCAGCTTATGAATGTGGATTTGAAGCATTCGATGATGCCAGATCAAAATTTGATGTGAAGTTTTATTTAGTATCAATTTTATTTATTATTTTTGATTTGGAAATTGCCTTTTTGTTTCCTTGGGCCGTTAGTTTAAAAAATATTGGAGCTCTAGGTTTCTATTCTATGATGTTTTTTTTATTTATTCTTACAGTTGGATTTATTTACGAATGGAAAAATGGAGCTTTAGATTGGGAATAGAAATAGAACACAATTCATCTTTAAATATAGATGAGGTATTCGAAAAAAAAGGTTTTGTAACCGCTTCGTTTGAAAACTTAATTAATTGGGCTAGATCAGGATCATTATGGCCAATGACTTTTGGCCTTGCTTGTTGTGGTGTAGAAATGATGCACTCATATATGAGTCGATATGATTTAGATAGATTGGGAGTTATACCTAGAGGCTCACCTAGACAATCTGATGTTATGATTGTTGCAGGTACTTTGACTAATAAAATGGCCTCTGCTTTAAGAAAGGTTTATGACCAAATGCCAGAACCTCGATGGGTTATTTCGATGGGATCTTGTGCTAATGGTGGAGGCTATTATCATTATTCTTACTCAGTAGTAAGAGGTTGTGATCGTATTGTTCCTGTTGATATTTATGTACCAGGTTGTCCACCTACCGCAGAAGCGCTTTTATATGGAATAATGCAACTCCAAGACAAAATAAAAAAAAAGAAAAAGATATACAGGTAAATAATTGTCTTTAAATTTATTACAAAAGTATTCAGTTGGTGATTTCCATTTTCCTACTAAATCAGGTATTGAAAATATCCTCATTGATAAAAAATCCATTCTGGAAGTCGTTCAAAAAGTAAAAGAAGACGAGGATTTATTATATGAACAGTTGGTTGATATTACTGCTACAGATAACTTAATGTCTAAAAGTGGCTATTTAGAAGAACGATTTACATTAATTTATAGTTTTCTTAGTCTAAATATAAACAAACGATTGTTTATTTTTACTCATATTTCTGAAGAGGATTTAGATATTGACTCTATTACTCAAATTTTTGAGTCTGCAAATTGGTATGAAAGAGAGTGCTATGATTTATTTGGTATTAACTTTAGAAATCATCCTAATTTACAGCGATTAATGAATGATTATAATTTCCAAGGTCATCCATTAAGAAAGGATTTCCCATTAACTGGCTATGAGGAAGTTAGGTACGACGAGAATCTTAAAAAAGTAGTCTATGAGCCTGTTAGTCTTAAACAAGATTTCAGAGACTTCGATAATGAAAGTCCCTGGGAAGGTATGAAAGACGCTATTCAAGAAGAGCTTAAAAAATAAAATAATGTCAGAAAATTTTAAACCAGTAACTCTTAATTTTGGACCCCAACATCCAGCTGCGCACGGTGTTTTACGTTTACTTGTTCAACTGGAAGGAGAGGTAGTTAATAAAGCTGAACCCCACATAGGTTTGTTACATAGAGGAACCGAAAAATTAATTGAACAAAAAACATACACTCAAGCCATTCCATATTTTGATCGACTTGACTATGTATCTCCTATGTGTCAGGAACATGCTTTTGCTGTTGCCGTTGAGGATTTACTCGGAATAGAGGCGCCTTTGAGAGCAAAATTTATTAGAGTTATGTTTGCTGAAATTACAAGAATTTTAAATCATCTTTTAAATATCCCAGCCTTCGCTATGGACATCGGTGCTGCTACGCCAATGCTATGGGCCTTTGAAGAGAGAGAAAAAATGCTTGAGTTTCATGAAGCGGTTAGCGGCGCTCGTTTTCATGCTGCATATTTTAGACCTGGAGGCGTTCACCAAGACCTCCCTGATGGACTAATAGAAAAAATGAAAACTTATTTTGAAAAATTTCCAAAATTTATAGATACAATCGAAGAATTACTTACAGAAAATAGAATATTCAAACAAAGATCTGTTGATATAGGAATTTTAAGTAAAGAAGACTCAATTAAATTAAGTTGCAGTGGTCCTGTTCTGAGAGCTAGTGGTGTTGCTTGGGATTTAAGAAAATCTCAACCATATGATATATATGGAGATTTAGATTTCTTAATTCCGATTGGAAAAACTGGTGACACCTATGATAGGTATTTAGTTCGAATGGAAGAAATGCGAGAGTCTGTAAAAATTATTCTTCAATGTATTAATAAAATTCCTGGTGGGCCAGTTATGATAGAAAATAATAAAATTACCCCTCCAAAAAGATCTGAAATGAAAAATTCGATGGAAGCAATTATACACCATTTTAAATTATTTACAGAAGGGTACAGGGTTCCTGAGGGAATTACTTATAGAGCTGTAGAGGCACCTAAAGGTGAATTTGGAGTAGTATTAGTTTCAGATGGCAGCTCAAAGCCATACAGGTGTAAATTAAGAGCCCCGGGTTTTGCTCATCTTCAAGCACTACATTTTCTATCTCAGGGCCATCAATTAGCTGACATCCCTTCGATATTGGGAAGTTTAGATATCGTATTTGGTGAGGTCGATAGATGAGCGGAAGTCATCCAGGATTATCAAATACTTTTATCCACTCTGGTGAGAAATTTATTTGGAGTAAAGAAAATCTTAAATCAATAAAAAAAATAATTTCTAAATATCCTAATGAAAGAAAACAAAGTGCCGTCATGCCTCTTCTTTATCTAGCTCAAGAACAAAATAATAATTGGATTAGCATAGAGTGCATAGAGACTATTGCTGAAACTTTGGAGATGCCAAAAATTAGAGTTACTGAAGTTGCTTCATTTTATTCTATGTATAATTCTAGACCTGTAGGTAAGAATTTAATTCAAGTTTGCCGAACATCTCCTTGTTGGCTTAGAGGCTCAGATAAAATTACCAAAACTATTTGCAAAGAAGCTAATTGTGAAATAAATGGCACTAGTGAAGATAATTTATTTACTGTAGTTGAAGTTGAATGTCTAGGTGCTTGCTCTAATGGCCCTATGATACAAATAAACAATGATTTTTTTGAAGATCTTAATGAAAATTCTACCAAAAAAATTATCGATAATATTAAAAAAGGCCTACCTAATAAGATAGGTTCTCAAAAAGGTAGAAGGAGTTCTGAAAATGCTTAGTTCCAAAAATAAGGTATTTCAAAACCTACATGGGCAAAATAATGCTTTTTTGGAAGGTGCTTTAAAAAGGGGATCTTGGTCTAATACTAAAGAAATCCTGTCAAAAAATCAAAATGATGTTATCGAACTTGTAAAATCCAGTCAGTTAAGAGGAAGAGGAGGTGCTGGTTTTTCAACTGGTTTAAAATGGTCTTTTATGCCTAAAGATACTGGTAAGCAACATTATTTAGTTGTTAATGCCGATGAGTCTGAACCTGGTACTTGCAAAGATAGAGAAATTTTAAGAAATGACCCTCATACTTTAATTGAAGGATGTTTGATCGCATCATACGCCATACAAGCCTCTAAATGTTATATTTATATTCGTGGTGAGTATCATTATGAGTATGTTCAGCTTGAAAAAGCTATCCAAGAAGCTTATGACAAAAACTTTATAGGTAAAAATGCATGTGGTAGTGGATTTGATTTTGATTTGTTTGTTCATAGAGGCGCAGGTGCTTATATTTGTGGTGAAGAAACAGCCTTACTAGAGAGCCTTGAAGGAAAAAAAGGTCAGCCAAGATTAAAACCACCTTTCCCAGCAGGTGTTGGTTTGTACGGAATGCCAACTACAATTAATAATGTTGAGTCTATTGCTGTTGTTCCAACAATTTTAAGAAGGGGACCAGAATGGTTTAGCTCAATTGGAAAAGAAAATAACACAGGAACTAAGATTTTTTGTATCTCTGGAAATGTAAATAATCCCTGCACTATAGAAGAAGAGATGGGAATTCCTTTAAAAGAACTAATTGAAAAACATGCAGGAGGAGTTGAAGGAGGTTGGAATAACTTAAAAGCTATTATCCCTGGGGGGTCTAGTACTCCTTTACTCCCTAAGAAAGTTTGTGAGACAGTATTAATGAATTTTGATGATTTGCGAGCAAATGGATCAGGTCTAGGAACAGCCGGTGTAATAGTTGTTAATAAAAATAATAATATTGCCGAAGTAATAGAGAGATTTGCTCATTTCTATAAACATGAAAGTTGTGGTCAATGTACTCCTTGTAGAGAAGGAACAGGATGGATGTTTAGAATGATGCAAAAACTAGTTCGAGGAGAAATATCTCCTGAACAAATAGAGTTACTTGAAAATGTCACTAAACAGATTGAAGGACATACTATATGTGCATTAGGTGATGCTGCTGCGTGGCCTATTCAAGGTCTAATTAAAAATTTCAAAAATGAATTAGTGAAAAATTATAATAAAAAATTAAAAGCATCATGAGTGAAGAAAATTTAATTAATATTAAAATTAATCAAAAAGAATTAAAAGTTGATAAAAATTTAACTGTCATGCAGGCATGTGAAATTGCTGGAGAAGAGATCCCTAGATTTTGTTATCATGATAAATTATCTATAGCCGGTAATTGTAGAATGTGTTTAGTTGAAATAGAAAAAGCACCTAAGCTTGTTTCATCATGCACAATGCCATTGATGGACGGAATGTCTATAAATACAAATTCTGAAAAAGTTAAAGCTGGTAGAAAAGGTGTTATGGAGTTTTTACTGATTAATCATCCTCTTGACTGTCCTATATGCGATCAAGGGGGTGAATGCGATTTACAAGATCAGGCTATGTACTATGGGTTTGATAAATCTCGATATAAAGAGAATAAAAGAGCAGTTGATAATAAAAATATGGGTCCTTTAGTTAACACAATAATGACTCGTTGTATTCATTGTACAAGGTGTGTTCGATTTGCAACCGAAGTTGCTGGTGTTCCCGAACTAGGCATGCTTGGAAGAGGGGAAAACGCTGAGATTACAACTTACCTTGAACAATCAATCACATCTGAGCTATCTGGAAATGTTATTGATTTATGCCCTGTAGGAGCCTTAACGAGCAAGCCTTATCAATTTAAAGCACGTCCATGGGAATTAAATAGAACTGACTCTATTGATATATTTGACTCTGTTGGATCGAACATTCGGATTGATAGTAGGGCAGAAGAAGTCTTGAGAGTCACACCTAGACACAATGATGCAATAAATGAAGAGTGGATATCCGATAAAGTTAGATTTAACTATGATGGATACTATCAGCAGAGAATTGACACTCCTTATATAAAAAAAAATGGAAAACTAGAACAATCAACATGGTATGAGGCATTTAATAGTCTTAAAGCTAAATTAAAAAATTCTAAACCATTAGCTCTTATAGGTGAGTATGTTGATATAGAAACAGGTTACGCAATTAATAAATTTATGTCAAATTTTGGCAAAAATAATATTGAGTGTAGAACGGATAATCAGGCAGCTTTACCTGCTTTAGAAAGTTATCGTTTCAATACACCAATTGCAGATATTGAAAATGCAGATTTAATTATATTAGTGGGTGCAAATCCTAAAATTGAAGCCCCAATAATTAATCATAAAATATTTAAATCATACAATAGTGGCGCTGAAATATTTAATATTGGTGAAAATATTATATTAAATTATCCTACAAATTATCTTGGTAATAAATTAGTTGAACTAAATAATACTAATTTAATTAAAAAATTAAAGAGATCTTCAAACCCAATTTTAATAATTGGTTCTGCTTTTTTAAATCAAATAAAATCTTCACACACTATTAAATCAATTTTTTCATTTGCAAAAAAGAACAAAATTCTTTCTGTAAATAAAAATAATTTAAATTTTTTAAATCCTTATTCATCTAGAGTTGGCCAACTTTATATTGGCAATACTACTCCTGAAATTTGTTTGCCTTTTTCTAAAGTATCTGAAAATAATTATAATTTAATCTTATCTTTTAACTCCGAGCATATTTCTAATTCAAATTTTAATAATTGTTTTAAAGTTTATTTTGGGCATCATGGCGATGATGGGGCTATGAGCGCTGATATAGTTTTACCAACACCCCTTTATACTGAAAAAAATGGTATTTTTATAAACATTGAAGGTCGACCTCAAGAAGCAAAAAAATGTCATAATCCTATTGGTCAAGCAAAAGAAGAGTGGAAAATTTTAAGAGAGCTAGCTTCTCAATTAAAATTCGAATTTAACATCGATAGTTTTGAAGAATTGCGTAATGATTTAGTAAAAAAACACCCAAAATTAGGAAATCTTTATGAAATTATTGATAATACCGAACAAAACTATGACGAAATAGTTGAGTCATTTGAAGACATTCATTGTTCTTATCCTATTAAAAATTTTTACATGTCAGATGTGATATCAAAAAATTCAATCACTATGGCAAAATGTACCGAAGAAAATTTACCTAAGCCTCAAATGGAGAAATCTGCTTAACAAAATGAGCCCCTTAAGTTTAGAAATTATAATAGGTGTATTAAAAATATTTAGTATTGTACTTCCTGTTTTAATCTCAGTTGCCCTATTAGTTTATCTTGAAAGAAAAGTTTTGGGTGCTGTTCAATTAAGAAAAGGGCCTAATGTAGTTGGACCCTTTGGAATTCTTCAGAGTTTCGCTGATGTTTTAAAATTAATTACAAAAGAAAATTTACTACCCTCTAGTTCAAATAAATTTTTGTTTATATTTGCTCCAATGTTAACTTTAATATTAAGTTTAATCGCTTGGGCCGTTATCCCAATTACCTCAACTTATGTGATTTCAAATATTAATATTGGTATTTTATATCTTTTTGCAGTTTCGTCTTTTGGTGTATATGGAGTTATTATTGCTGGTTGGGCAAGTAATTCAAAATATCCTTTCTTAGGGGCTTTAAGGTCTGCTGCCCAAATGATTTCTTATGAAGTTTCTATCGGGTTTGTTATAATCACAGTTTTGATATGTGTCGGATCGCTTAATCTAATAGATATAGTAGAAAGTCAAAAAAACTTATGGTTTGCTATCCCACTTTTGCCAATGTTTATCGTATTTATTATTTCAGCCTTAGCTGAAACTAATCGTTTACCATTTGACTTACCAGAAGATGAAGCAACATTAGTGGCAGGATTTTTTACAGAATATTCATCTATATCATTTGGTTTATTTTTCTTAGCTGAGTATGCAAATATGATTTTGATGAGTTCCCTAACAGTAATTCTATTTCTAGGCGGATGGTACCCACCTTTAGATATTTTTCCTTTAAACGCTGTTCCGGGAGTTATTTGGTTTGGACTAAAAGTTTTTTTAATACTATTTGTTTTTCTTTGGGTAAGAGCTACTTTTCCAAGATACCGTTATGATCAATTAATGAGATTGGGCTGGAAGATTTTCCTTCCTCTTACCTTGATTTGGGTTGTTATTACCTCCTCATTCTTATTTTATTTTGGGTTACTTCCTAATTAACCATGACATTCATAACAAAATACATCAAATCATTTACTCTTTATGAGCTAATTAAAGGTCTTATTTTAACTCTTCGTTATTTTTTCAAACCAAAAGTCACGCTTAATTATCCAAATGAAAAAGGACCTTTAAGTCCTCGTTTTAGAGGAGAGCATGCCCTAAGAAGATACCCAAATGGTGAAGAAAGATGTATAGCATGTAAGCTATGTGAGGCCGTTTGTCCAGCTCAAGCAATTACTATCGAAGCAGAACCAAAGACAGATGGTAGTAGAAGAACGACAAGGTATGACATAGATATGACAAAATGTATTTACTGTGGACTTTGCCAAGAAGCCTGCCCAGTTGATGCTATTGTAGAGGGTCCAAATTTTGAATATGCAACTGAGACTCGAGAAGAATTACTATATGACAAAGAAAAACTTTTAAGGAATGGAGATATTTGGGAAAAACAAATAACTGAAAACATTAAAAAGGACAGTAAGTTTCGTTAATGTTTCTTGTAGGCACGTTTTATTTATTTGCATCTTTTTTAATAGCCACTTGTTTGTCTGTTATTTTTTCAAAAAACCCAGTTAATTCTGTTTTATTTTTAGTCCTAGCTTTTTTAAATTCTACATTTCTTTTCATACTTATTGGGGCTGAATTTGTGGGAATTATTTTAGCCATAGTTTACATAGGCGCAGTCGCCATCCTTTTTTTATTTGTTGTAATGATGTTGGATATTCAAATAACTGAATTAATGGTGAATATAAAAAAGTATATTCCTTTGGCTATTCTTTTTGCTGGTGTAATACTCGCAGAAATAATCTACTTAACAGTATTTAAAACTTCTAAAAATAATTTAAGTGAAATATTTAGATCAAAAAATAATACAGAAGAAATTGGTAATGTGCTCTATACAGAATATTTTATTGATTTCCAATTAAGCGGAATAGTTCTCTTATTAGCTATGATTGGAGCCATTGTCTTAACTCATGTGTATAGACCTTCAATTAAAAGACAAAATATAGACAAGCAAAATTCTACCTTTTCCAAGGATAGAGTTGAATTAGTTCAAGTTAAATCAGGCGAAGGTATTAAAAATGATAACTAGTTTGACCTATAATCATTTCTTTATTCTTTCATTAATTATTTTCATAATTGGTTGTTTTGGACTATTTCTTAATCGTAAAAATATGATCTTAATTCTTATGTGTATAGAGATAATATTATTAGCAGCAAATATAAACTTTGTATCTGCTTCTGTTTTTTTAAACGATATTAATGGACAGGTTTTTTCAATTTTTATTTTAACAATAGCTGCTGCTGAGGCTGCTATTGGCTTAGCTATTTTAGTTATCTATTTTAGAAACAAAGGTGAGATTGATGTTACAAAAATCAATCTGTTAAAAGACTGATGTTAAGTTATAAACTTCTCTTCTTTTTACCATTAATTTCAACTTTAGTTACTTATCCATCGGGTATTTTTTTAGGAGATAAAACTGCTCAATACCTTTCATCAGCTTTAATTTCTATATCTGCAGTTATAAGTTGGATATTGTTTATTGATTTTTACAATACAGGTTCTATTGAAACTATAATTCCTATTTTAGATTGGCTTTTAATTTCTGGTCAATTTTTTAATTGGGGAATAGCAGTAAATTCATTAACTCTAATCATGCTGACACTAGTTTTAACAGTATCAGCTTTAGTACATATTTATTCCATTGAGTACATGGCTCACGATAAATCAAAAGCAAGATTTATGACTTATTTGAGCCTTTTTACATTTTGTATGGTAGCTCTAGTTGTAAGCGATAACCTTATTCAATTATTTTTTGGATGGGAGGGCGTGGGTCTTGCTTCATACTTATTAATTGGTTTTTGGCATCATAAAAAATCAGCAAATCTTGCAGCCATGAAAGCTTTTCTTGTCAATAGAGTTGCAGACTTTGGTTTTTTGATTGGAATAGCTTCTCTTTATATATTTCTCGATACTCTTTCCATTAATGAGATAATAAATGAAAAAGAATTTCTTATATATTTTGATGTGAGTTTTTTAGGAATGAAAATTGACGCTTTAACATTTTCTTGCTTCTTTCTTTTTATCGGCGCTATGGGCAAGTCTGCCCAGTTTGGATTTCATACATGGCTGCCAGACGCAATGGAAGGTCCTACGCCAGTATCTGCTTTAATTCATGCTGCTACAATGGTAACAGCAGGTGTATTTTTGACAGTGCGTTTTTCAGAATTAATGATTATGTCTGATTTTGTCATGTATTTCATTTTATTTATTGGATTAATAACAGCATTTTTTGCTGCATCAGTTGGATTTTTTCAAAAAGATATAAAAAAAGTAATAGCCTACTCAACATGTAGCCAACTAGGTTTTATGTTTGTTGCTTGTGGTTTAGGAGCATTCAATATAGCTATTTTTCATTTAATTACTCACGGTTATTTTAAGGCATTACTTTTCTTGTCATCTGGGTCAGTTATTCATGGGGTACATGATGAACAAGATATGGATAAAATGGGAAACTTATTCCCTAAAATGAAAATAACAGCCTTAATGATGTGGATTGGCACATTAGCAATTATTGGATTTCCATATTCTTCTGGTTATTTTTCAAAAGATCTTATTCTAAGTTCTGCATTCAATATAGATAGTCTTGGAACAATAATTTATATAATTTTGGCAATTATCTCTGCCATGACAGCTTTTTATTCATTTAGACTTATATTTAAAGTTTTTCACGGTGAATATAGGGGAAATTATGAATACAACAAAATCCATGAATCAGGACCTTTTATGCTTATTCCATTAATATTGCTCTCAATAGGTGCTATTTTTGCAGGTTATTTTTTTAAAGATATTCTTTCAGGTTACGGAGCTAAAGAATTTTGGAATAGTATTATTTATCTGAAAGTTGATAAAAATGCTTACTCATCTTTCTTCCCAATATTTTCAAAATCCTTAGTCGCTACGGGAGTAATTTTTGCAGTTTATTTTTATGGTTTTAATTCTCATAAGCTAATTACTCTTAAGCAAGACTTTAAAAATATTTATAAATTTGTTCTTAATAAATGGTATTTCGATGAACTTTATGACAAAATTTTTGTAAAACCTTTATATGATTTAGGTAAATTTTTTTGGTCTAAAATTGATCAAGGGCTGATAGATAAATTTTTACCTAATGGTAGCGCCTCTATAGTCTCTAACTTAGCTGAAAGGTGTAAAAAAATTCAAACAGGTTTTATTTTTGATTATACTTTTATAATAATCACAGGTTTTACATTATTCATAAGCATAATCTTTTACGTGTCGGTTTCTTAAATGAGTTTTCCAATTTTATCTCTTTTAATACTTACTCCATTGATTGGCGCGATAACATTATCTTTATCTAGTAGTTCTCAGCTAAAAAATAAGACTATTTTTATATCAGGATTATGGATAACCACTGGTGAATTTATTTTGAGTTTACTTCTTCCTATTTTTTATGATCAATCTAAAAATGGATACCAATTTAAAGAATTCCACACTTGGTTTGATAAATTTGATATCAATTACTATCTTGGTGTTGATGGAGTCTCTATTCCTCTTATCCTACTAACTACATTTTTGGTTCCAATATGTTTACTTTGTTCATGGAACTCTATTCAAACTAGAGTAAAGGAATTTGTTATATATTTTCTTTTATTGGAAAGTTTTATAATTGGGGTTTTTGTAAGTATAGATATAGTAATTTTTTATGTTTTCTTCGAAGCTGTATTGATACCCATGTTCTTAATCATAGGAATATGGGGTGGAGAAAACCGACTTTATGCAACATTTAAGTTTTTTTTATATACTCTTGCAGGATCAGTTTTTATGTTACTCGCAATTGTTTATATTATTTCTGTTACTAACACAGGAAATATTGAAATTATTTCTGAATATGTTTTTGACAACAATATTCAATTAATTCTCTTTCTATGTTTCTTTGCTTCATTTGCAGTTAAAGTTCCTATGTTTCCTTTTCATACTTGGTTACCAGATGCCCATGTTCAAGCCCCAACTAGCGGATCAGTAATATTAGCTGGCGTTTTATTAAAATTAGGAGCCTATGGTTTTATGAGATTATCTATTCCATTTTTTGAATTTGCTTCAGTTTATTATCAACCTTTAATCTTTTCATTAAGTTGTATAGCCATAGTCTATACATCCATAGTAGCTTTACGGCAAACTGATATGAAAAAGATGATTGCATATTCATCAGTGGCTCATATGGGTTTTGTTACTATAGGTATATTCACCCTTACTCAAGATGGCATGAATGGCGCTTATTTCCAAATGATTAGTCATGGCATAGTCTCTGCAGCTCTATTCTTAATTGTTGGAGTTGTTTATGAAAGACACCATACAAGAATGATAGTTGATTATAGCGGTGTAAGCAATGTGATGCCAAAATATTCATTCTTTTTCATGATATTTATGCTTTCTTCAGTAGGTTTGCCCGGCACAAGTGGTTTTGTTGGAGAATTTTTAGTAATTATGTCAACTATCAGCGTAAACATTTACTTGACTGTATTTACTGCAATTGGAGTAGTTTTAGGCGCATCTTACATGTTATTACTTTATAAAAATGTTAACTTTGGCGATGTTAAAAATGATATCAAGAAATTATCTGACTTAAATAGCATTGAACTTTTCTATTTTTCATGTCTTGGTATTTTAACTATTCTTCTTGGAATTTATCCAAAATTATTATTTAAAATGATTGATCAAAGTATATCGCTGGGAATTTTATAAATGATAAATTTATATTCATTTGCTCCTGAAATCTTAATTTTAACACTTATTTTGTCAACAATAACACTCGGACTTATGAATAGAGGATCTTCTATATCTCTCAATCTTATTGGCTTTACAGCTCTTACTTTTTTTATGATATTTAAAGGCTTTAGTTTTTATGAGCTTTCTGATTTTAAAAATAACACCATAAATTTAATAGTCTTATCAAAAATAATTTTATCAATTGGCTCTGCTGTATTTATCCTTTTAGTTAAAAGATCATTAAAAAATGAAAATTTATTTAGATATGAATATATATTATTTGTTTTATTTGCCGTACTAGGTTCATTTATATTAATTTCTAGTGATAATTTTCTTACAGCTTTTATTGGTCTTGAATTACAATCTTTATCTTTGTATCTCATGGCAGCTTTTAATACCAAAAATTTAAATTCAAATGAAGCTGGTATTAAATATTTCTCATTGGGTGCTCTATCCTCTGGTTTTCTCTTATTTGGAATTTCTATGGTTTATTTTGATACTGGAAGCTTTATATTTCAAAAACTAGATGATTTTTCATACACTAGTGAAATTGGATTATCTTTGATATTAATTTCTTTATTTTTTAAAGTTTCTGCTGCTCCCTTTCATATTTGGACACCAGATGTATATGAGGGTTCACCTACAATTTCAGTATTATTTTTCGCAAGTCTTCCAAAGTTCGCATCTCTTGTATTTTTATTTAGGGTTTATCATGAATTAAATATTAGTGACGTTAAATCACTTAGTTATATTTTTCAAATTGTATGCGGCATATCACTATTAATTGGCGTCTACGGTGCCATTACTCAAAAAATTATCAAACGCCTTTTGGCATTTAGTTCCATTAACCATGTTGGATTTATGCTATTGGCTATTATGAGTTATAAATTAATGTCAGAAGGAACTTTATTTTTCTATTTAATCATTTACATAATTACTACTTTCGGAGTTTTTGCGATAGTTTTAAATCTTCGTTCTACTGAAGGAGAAATAGTAAAAATTTCTGATTTAAATGGTTTACGTTTCACATCAAGACCTAAAGCTATTTCAATGCTAGTATTTTTGTTTTCATTAGCTGGGATACCCCCCTTTGCAGGTTTTTTTGCAAAATTTTTTGTACTATCAGCTTCGATAAATGAGGGTTTTTATGTATTATCTGTTATTGCTGTTTTAAGTTCAGTTATAGCTGCTTTTTATTACTTATCAGTTATTAAGAATATGTTTTTTAATGAGTCTAAAGTTGATCTGCTGCTTGATAACAATAGAACAGGGTCTTTAGTTTTTATTATTGCTGCTATTCTTGTAACTTTATTTTTTTTCTACCCCGATCCATTAATTAATCTAGTAGATAATTTATTTAATTAAATTTGTATAAAATTATTTTTAATAATATTAATTCTACATTTGATGATATTTATTCAGATGAAAATTTTTTTGAATTAATTAATAAAAATAAACTAGCTATTCAGTCTTTCCAGCAAAAAAAAGGTGTTGGCAGGGGATCCAAAAAATGGCTAAGCCCCAAAGGTAATTTATACTTAACATTAAATCAAAGAATTGACTCAAGTAATATTTTGAAGTCAAATTTATATATTTGTTACTTAGTTCACAAATACTTTAAAAAAAAATATTCAATAGAATTAAAATACAAATGGCCAAATGATTTGTATTTTAAAAGTAAAAAGATAGTGGGGGTGGTCTCTAAATCTAAAATTATCTCAAAATATGCTTATATCCAGACAGGTTTAGGAATTAATTTAAACTATAGCCCAATCAAAACTTCAATATCATTATCAAAAATAATTTTAAAACAAGTTTCAGTATTTCAATTTTCTCGAGATTTACTTAATTTTTTTGATAAAAATTTAGATATAACTATAAGTAATATAAATTTAATAAATTATTTAAATACTTACTTGATGAATTCATTTAAATTAAAACATCCAATATACAAAAAAGGTACTATTGAAATAATTAAATTAGATAAGGATTTATCTTTATTACTAAAACATAATAATGAATATAAAAAAATTTTTTTTGGTGAACTATTATGAATTTAGCTATTGATATAGGAAATACATCAATTAAGAAAGCTAGTTTTGTAGATAATAGTTTAAATAAAATACATCATTTAAATTATTCTAAAAAAAAATTAAATAAAGTTAATAATTTCCTGAAGGATGATTTTAATAAGCACAATAAAATATATATTTGCTCTGTAGTACCAGAAATTAATAATATTATAAAAAAAAATTTTCTCACAAAAAAAATAAATTTATATTTGTAAATAAAATAAAATTAAAATCTTTTGTCGATAAATCTATCAATCTAAAACAGTTAGGCACTGATCGATTAATAAATGTATTAGCTGCTAATAAATTATATGGAAATACAAATAATTTTATTATTATTGATTTAGGTACGGCTACTACTATAGATATTATTATAAAAAAAAAATATTTTGGTGGTGTAATTTTACCAGGTTTAAAAACTTCTTATTCGAATTTAATTAGTCTAGCTTCGGGAATTAAAACTATAAAGTTCATAAATGATAATAAAATTATAGGAAAAAATACAAAATCTGCTTTGTTAGCTGGCTTTAATACAGGAAATAAATTAATGATTGATTCCTACATAACTTTGTTAAAAAGGAAATATCAAAAAAATTTTAAGGTTATATTTACTGGAGGTTATGCTAATAATATTATCACAAAAAAAAATAAATATATTTATAAAGAAGATTTAACTCTCATAGGACTAATTACTTATAAAAATTTCTTTAAATAAATTTAAATGAATAATATTAAAATATTAAATAATAAAAATAATAATTATTTCTTATCAATAGGTGGAATTGGTGAAATAGGAGGTAATAACTATCTTTATTCTTTCAAAGGGGAACAGGTAATTGTAGATGCAGGCATATCATTTGCAGATGAATCTTTACCAGGTGTTGATATTACTATTCCCGATCCTCAAATATTTTTAAATCATTCTATTAAACCAAAAGCAATGATACTTACTCATGCTCATGAAGATCATGTAGGAGGTTTGGAATATTATTTCGATAAAATAGATTTTCCAATTTATTGCAATAAATTTACATTTTCTTATATCAAACATAAATTTAAGAAAATTCCAGATTATGAAAAAAAATTTATTTTAATTAAAAATTATGAAGAGATAAAATTTAATAACTTTTCATTTCAACTAATACCTACTACTCATTCAATTCCAGACCCAACAGGAATTTTTTTTAAAACTGACACAGGTAATATTTTCCATACAGGAGATTGGAAAATTGATAAAGATCCTGTAACAGGTAACCCTTTTAATTACGATAATTATAAATTACTGAAAGATGAAAAAATTGATCTTTTAATAGGTGACTCAACTAATGCTGGAGTCAAAGAAATTTCAAGATCTGAATCTGAATTAGATCCTTCTTTTGATAATTTATTTAAAAATCTTAATGGAAGAATTGTAGTTACTTGTTTTTCATCAAACATAGCTAGATTAAAAACTGTTATTTCAAATGCAATTAAACATAATAAAAAAATATTTGTTGTTGGAAGAAGTATAAAAAGGGCTATAGCCACTGCTATTGAAGAAAATTTGATTGATAATTTTGAAATATTAAATGAAAAATTATTTGATGAATATAATCGTAATAAAGTTGTTCTAATTTGTACTGGCAGTCAAGGCGAGAAAAATTCTGCTCTTTCTAAAATTGCAAATAATACACACAATCAAATTAAATTAAGTCCAAATGATAATATTATTTTTTCATCAAAAGAAATACCTGGAAATGAAAAAGCAATTTCATATTTAAAAAACTCTTTTAGTTATCTTGGATTAAAAATTATATCTGATGAAGATGAATTTGTTCATGTATCTGGTCATCCAGGTATATCTGAAATAAAAGAATTCTATGAATTTCTTAAACCTTTATCTCTTATTCCTATGCATGGTGAGTACCTTCATTTAAAAAAACACTTAGAGATTGCGAAAGAATTAAACATTAAGAAAACATCTTTACTTCTAAGCGGAGATATCTGTCTATTAGACCTTAAAGAAAAGAATCATAAATTAATAGATCAAATAATTATAAAAAAACTGCCTGTTATTCAAAATTCTATTGTTGAAGAAATGAATTTTATTAATGAAAGAGGAAAAATTTTAAACAATGGCATAGTTAGTTTAAACGTTATTTTTAATAAAAATTTTGAAATTACAAAGTTACAAATATTTGACAAAGGTTTCCCTTTTCAATTTAACAAAGATTTTATAATAGAAGAAATTAAGGAAAGTTTACTAAACAAAATTTTATTTATTAAAGAAGAAATAAATGAAGATGTTTTAAAAGAATTATTAGAGGAAATTTCAAAAAAAATCTTTACAAGAAATTTTTCTTTAAAGCCTGAATTTTTCGTACACATATCTATGTTATGAAATTTTTATTTTTTCTATTTATTATTTGGTGGATTATTTTCATGGTGATTCTGCCTATTAAAAGATCTGAATTTGAAGATGGCATGCCAAAAAAATCTTATTTATTCGTTAAATTTTTGATTTCTTTAGCTATATCCATAATTATTTCCTTTTTTTTAATTAAATATGAAAATAATATATTTGATTACTTTAAATGAGATTTTCTAATTTACTTTTCAATTCCTTAAAAGAGTCGCCTAAAGAGGCTAAAATAATATCTCACCAATTAATGCTTAGATCTTCAATGATCCAGCAGCATACTTCAGGTATCTATACTTGGCTACCGTTGGGATTTAAAGTTTTAAAAAACATAGAAAATATAGTTCGTTTTAATCAAGATGAGATTGGATGCAATGAAATGCTAATGTCTACTATCCAATCATCTGATTTATGGATTAAAAGTGGAAGATATTCTGATTATGGTAAAGAGATGTTAAGAATAAATGATAGACATGAGAATAATTTGTTATATGGACCGACTAACGAAGAGGTAATAACTGATTTATTTAGTAATTATGTAAATTCTTATAAAGGATTACCAAAATACTTATATCACATACAATGGAAATTCCGAGATGAAATAAGACCTAGATTTGGCGTTATGCGAGGCAGAGAATTTTTAATGAAAGATGCATATAGTTTTGATTTAGATCACGATAGTGCAGTTGAAACTTATAAGAAATTTTTTAAATGCTATTTGAAGACTTTCAAAGATTTAAGCTTACAACCAATTCCTGTAAAAGCAGCAACAGGAGCTATTGGTGGAGATCTTTCACACGAATTTCAAATTTTAGCAAAAACAGGTGAAAGTGAATTAGCATATGCTTCTGAGTTAGTAGATCAAAATTTATTAGAAAAAAGCTATGAAGAAATAAACTCTATGTACTCAGCTTCAGATGAATTAATTGATAAAAATAAATCAGATGTGATAATTGGTAGGGGTATAGAAGTAGGACATATTTTTAATTTTGGAACTAAATATTCAAAACCATTAGAGTGCTATATACTAAATGATAAAGGGAAGCAAATTACCCCATTTATGGGATCTTATGGTATTGGTATTTCTAGATTAACTGCAGCAATAATTGAGGCTTTTCATGACGAGAAGGGTATAAAATGGCCTTACAATATTTCACCTTTTAAAATCAATTTTATAACTTCTTCCAAAACTAATTCATTAGAAGATATAAAAACTATTTATGATAAATTTACCTTAAAATATAACAATATTAGTATTGATGATCGGGATTTAAGCTTAGGAAGAAAAATCAAAGATTCAGAGCTTATTGGCATACCTTGGGCAGTTATAATCGGAAAGAATTACGAAGAAAATAAACAATTTGAAATTATTAATAGATCAAGCGGTGAGAAATTATTTTTAAGTAGAGAAGAAATAGAGAATTTTGATTTTGAAAACTACACTCCTTAAATTATCAATTTCATATATTTTTAATTTTAAAAAGGATAAAGCTTTTTCTATATCTACTATATTATCTTCTCTAGCACTTATCTTAGGTATATCTATTCTTATAACCGTAATGTCAGTTATGAATGGTTTTCGTGAGGAATTAATTGACTCTTTGAGTGGAATTAATGGCGATATAACTGTTTTTGATGTGGATGAGTCAAAGATTAATAATATAGTTTCTAAATATACTGAATTGAAAATAGTAAAAAATATTCAAAATAGAGTCATAGCAACTAATTCATCAAGTATAGAAGGTCTTCTAATGAAATCTATTCCTGATAATGACATTTATAAAATTCCAAAAATAAAAAAGACATTATTTGAAATCGAAAAAAAAGAGAACAATTGGACATATATTGGTATCGAACTGGCAAGGTCATTAGATCTTAGAGTAGGAGACAATATTCAAATTAGTATACCTGGATCATCGATGACTATTTTAGGTCCTGTATTGAATTCATATGAGTTATATGTTGCTGGTATTTTTAATACAGGTATTTATGACTATGATAAGTATTTTATTTATTCAAATATTAAACAATTTTTATCTGACAATAATGAAATTATTTATGATTTATATTTAGGTAATGAAGTATTTGATTTTAATGATTTAGATGGAATTTATTATGAAACTTGGGAGCAACAAAATCAATCTCTAGCACAGGCCTTAAATACAGAAAAAAATGTAATGTTTATGATATTATTTTTTATTGTAGTAATATCTTCTTTTACAATCATTTCAAATCAAATTTTTTTTATAAAAGAAAAATTTAAAGATATAGTTTTATTGAAATCTTTAGGAATAAATCAATCTGAAATTTGTTTTTTATTTTTCATTAACTCTTTTTTAATTTCTTTGTTTTCAATTATTATAGGGACATTACTTGGTATTTTATTATCAATTAATATTGAAAATATTGAAAATTTTTTATCCATTTTATTAAATTATGAACTGTGGAATAATGAGGTAAGATATCTTTCTACTATGCCTTATAGTATTCACATTGAAGATATAATATTTATAATTTCAATATCTTTAATCTCTACGTTAATTGCATCTTATATTCCTATATTAAGAATTTTTAAAATTAAACCTAATTTAGTATTAAGATGAATATCCTTGAATTAAAAAATATTTCAAAATCTTATTATTCTCAAATTGGCAATTTTGAAATTTTAAAAAATGCAGATTTATCAATTTATGAAAAACAAAATCTTTTTTTATTTGGTCCTTCTGGCTGTGGTAAATCAACTCTTTTAAATATAGTAGCTGGGCTAGATACCCCTGATAAGGGTGATATTTTATATAAAAATAAATCAGTAAAAAAAATTCACACAAATCTTTTAAAAAATGATTTTGGAATAATATTTCAAGATCACTACCTCATTTCCGAACTAAATATTTTAGATAATATAAAACTTAAAAATTCAAACTTTGATGATATATCCAATATACTCGATCATCTTAATATTTCTGAACTTAAAGATAAATTTCCAAATCAGTTATCAAATGGTCAAAAACAAAGAGTATGCGTTGCAAGGGCATTAGTTGGTAAGCCCAAACTTCTTATAGCAGATGAACCAACTAGTTACTTAGATAGAGAAAATGCTGATATAGTTGTTAATCTTATATTAGAAGTTTCTAAAAAATTTAATTTATCAACTATTATAGCTAGCCATGACATATCATTTAAATCTCATTTTGATAAATCCTACTCAATAATTGATAAAAAGATTATCCAATGTTAATTCCTTTAAGAAATTATTCAAATTATTCAATCTGTGAGTCTAATATTAAGATTGATGACCTTATAGACTTTGCAGTCCAAAAGAATTTACCGGCAATAGCTTTAACTGATTACAATCTTTTATCAGGTGTATTAGAATTTTCTATTAAATGTATTAAAAAAGGCATTCAGCCAATTATTGGAATAGATTTAGATTATTTTTCTAATATTGGGCATGTTTCAAGGATTACAATTTTATCTAAATCTGAGATAGGTTTTAAAAATATTAATATCCTTTCTACTAGGATTAATACTGAAAATAATTTTGTTTTATCAGTCAATAACATTCATGAATTTTCAACAGATAATATTTTGATAATTGGAGGATTAAATAGTGTCTTCGATGGGATTGACGAAAATGATAAAAATTATAAAAAATTAGAAAGTGAAATTTCTAATTTAAAAAAAATCTTCAATAATGAATTATACTTTGAGTATGACCCTAATTTGAATAATAATTTTCTAAATGAGTTATCAATAAAATTAAAAATTAATTGTTTTCAATCATCTTTTAGTTTTTATAAAGAACCACAAGACTATCAAGCAATAAAAATTCTTCACTGTGTAAAAAATGGAGAATATATACAAAATAGTTCCTTTAAAATTAATAATAATTATTCACTTAATCAAAATACTATCGAAAATAATAAAGATCTAATTATGAATTCCTTTAAAATATCAAATAAAATTCAATTTATTATTGAAGAGAAACCCATCTCTTTACCAAATTTTACTTCTAATTCTGAATCTAACGAAGATAAAGAAATAATTAAACAATCAAGAAGTGGATTAGATTTACGACTTAAAAAGCTATTTAGAAATTTATCAATTGAGCAATTTAATTCTAGATCTAGGGTCTATAGGGAAAGATTAGAATATGAATTGAATGTTATTACAAAAATGAAATTTTCTGGATATTTTTTAATTGTATCTGATTTTATTAGATGGGCTAAATCACAATCTATACCTGTGGGTCCTGGAAGAGGATCTGGTGCTGGCTCAATAGTAGCTTGGTCTTTATTAATTACTGATGTTGATCCAATAAAATTTGGATTACTTTTTGAACGTTTCCTTAACCCTGATAGAGTATCTATGCCAGATTTTGATATTGATTTCTGTAAGTCGCGAAGAGACGAAGTAATTGAGTATGTTCAAGAAAAATATGGCTACCAGAACGTTGCTCAAATAATTACTTTTGGAACAATGATTTCTAGAGGTATCTTAAAAGATATTGGAAGAGTTGAGGGCATTCCTTATTCAGAAGTGGAAAGGATGGTTAATAAAATTCCATATAATCCTGTTCACCCTCTGTCAATAAGTGAATTAAAAAGCAATCATAGAGAACAATTAGGTGACTTGGCTGACTCAGAAATGATGAATAAAGCAGAGTCAATGGAGGGTGCTTTAAGAAATGTTTCTACTCATGCTGCCGGTATAATTATTTCATCCGAAAATCTTTATGGAAATGTTCCTCTGTTTAAAGATGATGACTCTCAAATTATGGCTACACAATTTAATATGAAAGATTGTGAAAAAGCTGGTCTGTTAAAATTTGATTTTCTAGGATTGGCTAACTTAACTATAATTGATGAGACTCTTAAACTAATAAAACAAAATCATAATGTTGATATAGATCTCACTGAAATACCCTTTGATGATCAAAGTTCATTTGACCTTTTAGGAAAAGGATTAACTTGTGGAGTATTCCAAGTTGAGAGTGCGGCTATGGTTGATACTTTAAAAAAATTAAAACCCACAAACTTGGAGGAGGTAATAGCAGTATTAGCTCTTAATAGACCTGGCCCTATGCAATTTATAGATAGTTTTATAAAAAGAAAAAAAGGTGAAGAGAAAATTATTTACGATCATCCTTTGCTTGAGCCTATCTTAAAGGAAACCTATGGAATTATTGTCTATCAAGAACAAATTATGAAGATAGCTCAAGTAATTTCTGGTTATACACTAGGACAGGCAGATCTTTTAAGAAGAGCTATTGGAAAAAAAATTAAATCTGAATTGATGAGCCAAAAGGAAATATTTATAAAAGGCGCTATCAATAAAAAGATTAAATCATCTGATGCAACTAAACTTTTTTCATTAATCGAAAAATTTGCAGAATATGGTTTCAATAAAAGTCATGCAGCTGCTTATGCTTTTATTACTTATTACACTGCTTATCTTAAAGCACATTATCCAAAAGAATTTTATTGCGAATTGTTAAATAATTCAATTAATAATACAGATAAAATTTTTATTATTCTTAACGAAATATCATCTCAAAATATTGAAGTAATATCCCCGGATATAAATTTTTCTGATTATAAATTTACTGTAATCAATGAAAAGATTTCATATGGTTTATCTGCACTTAAGGGAGTGGGTGAAGAGTCAATGAAGGAACTAGTCAATGAAAGAAAATCAAATGGAAATTTTAAATCTATTTTTGATTTAAATTCTAGGTTATCAAGATCTATACTTAACAAAAGACAAATTGAAAAACTTATTTTATCAAATTCCTTTAAGTCATTTGATCATAGTATTTCTAAATTATTTGCTAATGTTGAATATATTATTCAAAAAACTGATGGTGGCTCTTTATTTAATGAAGAAAATGAAGATAAGTTTTTTATAAATAAAAAATTTAAAGAAATAGATATTATTAAAGCTGAATTTGAAAGTTATGGATTTTTATATTCACAAAAAAAACAAACTTCAATTTTATCTAAATTAAATTTTTCATCATTTAGAGAAAAATTTGATAATAAGGTTGAACTATTTGAAGATTTTTATTTTTATGTAATAAAATCCCAATACAAAACTACAAAAAATGGTAAAAGGTTTATATTAATGAATGTAATTAATGAAAGTGGTTTTTTCGACTTAAGATTATTTGATGACAAATTTGATATGAAGTCATTGCAAGCAAATTTTATAAAAACCAAAATAAAATCATCAATCAAAAATGAGTTTTATAACGTTAATATCGAAAAAATTGAGATAATTAAAAATGAAAATATGATTAATGAAATATCATATGTTTCCTATCAGGACCTACTAGGGATAGATAAAATTCAGAATTTTGATGAAATAAGAGTCCTTAATCAAAAAAAAATCCTTACAATTTCGCTCAATTAATATTTGAAATAATACTAAATTCATATTATAAAACATAAAAAAACAGATCGGTATGTTTCCGGTGCCATTATGGTTTTCCAATTTACTGATCAATGCTAAACCGGAGGTAAAATGAATATAGAAATATCCCTAGAGGACTTACTTAAGAACGGATCTCATTTTGGTCACAATAAAAAAAGATGGAATCCAAAAATGGAAAAATTTATTTATGGTGAAAAAAATGGCACACATATCCTTGACTTAAGAAAATCTCTACCTTTAATAGAAAATGCTTTAAAATTTGCTTTAGAGTCATCAAAAAATAAAAAAAAGTTTTTATTCGTATCAACAAAAAAACAACATTGTGAAATAGTTGAAAATATTGCCAAAGAAACTGGAAATTATTATGTAAATTTCAGATGGTTAGGTGGAATGATTACTAATTGGAATACTGTTAAAAATTCTATTAACACATTGAACAATTATGAAAATATTTTGTCTTCTGATGAAGAAACAGTTTTTACTAAAAAAGAACTCTCAGATATTGAAAAGAAAAAAAATAGATTAGAAAAAACTCTAGGTGGCATAGTAGAAATGAAGTCCACTCCTGATGTTTTATTTATAATTGATACAAATAGAGAGCACATTGCTGTTTTAGAAGCTAAAAAATTAGGAATTCCAATTATTGGGATAGTAGATACAAATTGTGATCCTGACATCATAGATTTTCCAATTCCGGCTAATGATGATGGAGTTAAGTCTGTTAATTATATTTTAGAAAACTTTAAAAAAGTTTTGATTAATAATTCTGATACAACTGAAAGTACAGAAGGAGAAAATACTAATGACTAGTATGGATCTAATTAAAAAATTAAGAAATAGCACAGGAAGTGGGATTGTTGATTGTAAAAAAGCTTTGTCTGAGAATAATAATGATTTAGATGCCGCTGTAAAATGGCTAAGAGAAAAAGGAATTCTTAAAGCTCAAAAAAAACAAGATAGAGAAACTAACGAGGGAGTAATATCTTTTTACAATCACAATTTATCTTTTTCTTCATTTACTTTATGTAAAATAAAATGTGAAACTGACTTTGTTGCTAAAAATGAAGATTTCTTAACATTTGCTAATAATTTGACTAAATCTATTCATGAAAATAATGATATTAATGATGAAGGTGCTATAGATGATCTTAAAAATATTAGAATTGGTGAAAAGAGCATAGACACTGCTCTAACAGATTTGATTTCAAAAATTGGTGAAAATATTCAAATCGTTTCATTTAAAAAATATAACTCGGATAATTCTTTATATATAAGTTATCTTCATAATAAATATAATGACTCTTGTTCGAAAATAGCCTCAGTTGTAGAAATTTCTACTGATAATATTCCTAATACTATTAGTATAATAGATCAGTTAAGGGTCATTTCAATGCAAGTATCTGCAATGAAGCCAATGGCATTGAATGAAGATTCTATAGATAAGAAAATTCTTGATGATGAAAAAGATATAATATTAAAGCAAATTACAAATACCCCTGAAGATAAAAAAGAGCAAATTGTTAAAGGTAAGCTTAATAAATTTATTAAAGAAAATACACTTGAGGGACAGGTTTTAATTACAGATCCGAAAAAAACTGTTGGAAATTATATATCTGAAATTTCAAAAAATAATAACTTAAATCTTAACATTACTTCAATGGATTTATATACTATCTAAATGTATAAGAATATTATGCTAAAGATTTCAGGTGAGTCTTTAGCTGGGAGTAGAGAACAAGGATTTGATTTTGATATTCTAAATGATCTTTCTAAAAATATTAAAATATTAATTGATAAGGATATAAAGGTTTCAATTGTTTTAGGCGGTGGTAACTTTATAAGAGGTGCATCTTTCTCTAATGGTGTTGTAGACAGAGTAACGTCAGATTATATGGGTATGCTTGGAACTGTTATAAATTCTTTGGCTTTACAATCTAACTTAGAAAAAATTGGTGTTCCTTCAAGGGTTATGACTGCTATAAGCATAAATAGAGTCGCTGAGCCTTATATTAAAAATAAAGCAACAAGACATTTAGAAAAAAATAGAGTTGTAATCTTTGCTTCTGGCACTGGTAATCCTTTTTTTTCTACTGATACAGCAGCTGTATTAAGAGCTTCTGAAATGAAATCTGATATAATTCTTAAAGGAACAAAAGTTGATGGAATATATGATAAAGATCCTATCGTAAACGAGGATGCTAACAAGATAGAAAAAATTTCTTACACTGATTTTTTAAATAAAGATATAAAAGTTATGGATGCCACAGCTATAAGCCTTGCAAAAGATAGATCTTTAAAAATTATAATCTTCTCTATAATGAAAAGCTCAAATATTATAGATATTATTGACGGTAAGGGTTCGTATTCATTAATTAGTTAAAATGTTTGAAATTAATAATTGTAATAAAGAAATGGAATCTACTATTGAAGCTTATACTAATGAATTAAAAAATATTAGAACAGGACGTGTTTCTCCAGATATTTTAAAGACAATTTTTATAGAAAGTTATGGTTCTAAAATGCCCATAACTCAATTATCAAATATAAATAATATTGATAATATGACTTTATCAATAAATATATGGGATAGTTCTTTAACTGGTATTGTTGAAAAAACTCTTCTTGAGTCTAATCTAGGAGCAACTCCTCAAACAGAAGGTAATAATATTTT
>MDSZ01158565.1_pt1 | contig 26145 bp, 17 predicted proteins | sample 811201 | NCBI WGS metagenome assembly MDSZ01 (sample SAMN05326647, study PRJNA326480) | marine metagenome | isolation source: seawater | place: Indian Ocean: North | collected 2010 | reverse complement strand
TACAGTCAGGTCGGTTACGCACCTCTGGACATATTTCGACGGGATTCGTACTTGGGTAAATCTTCCTTCGGGCTACTGGTCCGAGGATGATATGGACAAGAGGATGGACATATGGAACGAGAGCATGAATGAGACCATTGCCCATAACGAGCAAGTGATTTCTTCACTGACCCTTGACGACTTCGTCCCTCACATCTATGAGATGAGGGATGGCGGCCTAATCTCCCACCCCATTACTAACGAAATGTGCAGGGAGTTCTCCGCAAGCGCAGACAGCGCGGGACGCGGATTCACTACAATAATGACAATCCGGATGCTTGGTGAAGACGTCTCCTTGGAAGTGGATCACATTACCTCCTCCTGGGCGCATGTGTACTCTTCGAAGGACACTCTGGTCCTTGCAGAACCAGCAAACGACTGGTGGTGGTTCTGGAGGAACTCAGGATGGGAGGATGCAACAAACATCCACTCTTTCGACATCAGCGATGCAAACAGAACCACCTACTCCTCATCTGGCCGAGTGGATGGAACCGTCCAGGATCAGTTCTCGATTAGTGAGTACGATGGCTCAATCCGTGTTGCTACGACCACTGACCTATGGGGTAGGTGGTGGCTCTCCGATGAGGTAGACGAGGATGGTGAGCCAGTTTGGACAGGTCCGAGCAACCAGGTCACGATCCTGCAAGACAACGGGATGGGAGAACTAGTCCAAGTCGGATTCGTCGGTGGAATAGCCGAAGGAGAGACGATTTGGAGTGCCAGGTTTGTAGGAAATCGGGGCTATCTCGTCACTTTCATGAACATCGACCCTCTTTGGGTACTGGATCTCTCAGATCCCACCAACCCAACAGTACTGGGCGAGTTGGAAGTGCCGGGAGTCTCAACCTACATCCATCCAGTGGATGACAACACCCTGCTCACGATTGGAATAGCCGGAGGGTCTGATGGATTGGGACTGGACTGGTCGACCACACAGATATCCCTTTTCGACGTCTCAGACACGAGCAACCCTACTCTCTCTGACACACTCCCCGTAACGCCCGCGTACACAGACGAGAGTTGCGAGGACATCATGACATGTGGTTGGTCTTGGTCCTACTCCGAGGCAACATACGAGCACAAGGCATTCACCTACTGGGCGCCAGAGTCTATTCTAGCAGTCCCTCTGGCAACTCATAGATACGTTTACGACGAGATCGAGGTGGATGGAAGGGTCTACTCATTCTCTGGATACCAATTTGTCTCCATGCTGAAGATGATCAACGTGGACGCAGAGAATGGCACTCTATCCAATCATGGAGAGGTGGAGCACTCCGGCTTCTACAACGAGGAGGGCCTGTCATACTGGTGGTCTGGTTCAACAAGCATCCGACGCTCGATATTCATGGGGGACTATGTCTACGCCTTTTCTTCAGGCGGTGCGACAGTACACAGGACAGACGACCTCCAGCTTATGGTGGAATTAGAACTCCCGGGAAATGAGCCTTATGTTTACAATTCCGAAGTGACCGTAGTTGAAGCAGAGACGACTGATCCATCGGAAGGAGATGATGTAAGCGACGGCTCTACAGAAACCTCCGAACCAGAAGAATCTGGCGAAGAAACGTCCGAATCCTGATGACCAATCACTCGAATTTCAGCACCCGTCCGGTGCTTCCTGGCACCGCCACTGGGGTTCCTCGAAGAGAGCCCCCAATCTCGCGCTTGTGAACCACATTCCCATCCACAACGGTGTAAATTGGCCAACCCGTCAACTCCATCCCATCATAAGGGGTCCATCCTACTCTGGTCCAAGTATCGGAATCAGTAATTGTCCTGCGGTTCTCTAAATCGACAAGGGCTAGATCACCGTCATTTCCCTCCACAAGAGAGCCCTTGTTCTGGATTCCGTATACCTTGGCCGGACCAGAACTCATCCAATTCGCGACATCCATGATGTTGCACTTGCCATCCATCGCATGAGTCAGCATCAGCGGTAACGAGGTCTCGACCCCTGGCATTCCAGCGGGAGCGTTGGGAAAACCAACAGACTTGGCTTCCAGGGTATGGGGTGCATGATCTGTGACCACGCAATCAATCGTCCCGTCCTTCAGCCTCTTCCAAAGAGTTTCCCGGTCCTCAGTGTAACGAATTGGTGGATTCATCAATGCCCTCTCACCTAGTCTCTCGACATCATCCTGATCGAAGGTCAGGTGTTGTGTGCAAACCTCAGTAGTGATGATATCTCCCTTGTTATTATTCAACCAGTCAGCCTCCTTTCCACTGGTCAGATGAACGATGTGCAGACGATGTTCGTGCTCCATTGCTAGGGCTGCGGCCCTCTTTGTAGCTAGAAAGGCACATTCGACATCCCTACACTCAGCATGGGAGGCAATGTCTGTGCGATGTTTGAAATCTGTAGCACGTTGTTGTAGACGCTCCTCGTCTTCTGCATGTGTCGCGATGACGCCTCCTGTATTTGCGAAGATATTTTCCAGGTGCTCTTGTTCATGAACGAGTAAGTCTCCAGTACTACTTCCCATGAAAATCTTGATTCCACAAACTCCATCCATGCCTTCTACGCTTTGCAAATCTGTGATATTGTCCTTGGTCGCTCCTATGAAGAAGCCATGGTGGTTAACCGCCTTCTTGGATGCAAGAGCAATTTTTCGTTCCAATGTAGCACGATTTGTAGAATTAGGGGTGTTATTTGGCATGTCGAGGAATGAAGTGACGCCACCTGCCACAGCAGCCCTGCTTCCGCTCTCCAGGTCTTCTTTCTGGCTATGGCCAGGCTCCCTGAAGTGGACATGTGGATCTATTGCTCCTGGAAGTAGATGCAATCCGGTGGCATTGATCACTGACTCATCGTCACGGCTGTCCAAGCCACCTCCCTCTGCAATATTGGAGATTTTCCCTCCTGAGACACGCAAGTCCCCAACGACCATTCGATCAGGCAATACGATAGTCGCATTCTGAATTAGTAAATGTCCGTCCATGGGGGGGTTCAGATATTGTCGGAATGCTGACATCTCAATACTGTTACCATCATTCACGCCATATTCCCCTCCCGCGCGCTTCAAATATCCCGGGCCCCAGCGAGGAGGCAGCGGGTTGGAGTAGTCAGGTTATCTCGTCGGGCTCATAACCCGGAGACCGGTGGTTCAAATCCACCATCCGCTACCAAGAATAATTAATGAAAGTGAAAATTCGATATACTGCTAAGATATCAAGTGGAATAATACTTTCAATGATTCACTGGGGGTCCTTCACTTGTTCATATACCTCCGATGTCGGAGAACATTCAGATTGGTGGTAGAATGACAGAAGAGACTGCAAGTGAAAATGTAGAGGAGCAAGAGATAGTGATTGATGTGGATGAGCCCGAGCCCACTATAGAGGAACTACCGGGAGTAGGCCCAGCTACAGCGGAAAAATTACGGGAAGCAGGGTTTGAAGACCTGCTGGCAATAGCTGTGATGAGTCCAGCCGAACTTTCAGAGCAGGCCGAATTAGGAGAGGCAGTCTCTTCAAAAATCATCGCCGGAGCAAAGAAACTGGCCAACATTGGTGGTTTCGTTAGTGGTGCAGCACTACTGGACAGGAGGCGCAGAGTAGAGAAGCTCACATCCGGAACATCGTCCCTCGATGAATTGCTAGGCGGGGGATTCGAGACGCAATCCATAGTAGAGGTATTCGGAGAGTTTGGGAGTGGCAAGACTCAGATTGGCCACCAACTCGCAGTAAACACGATTCTTCAATTCGATCAGGGTGGACTAAACGGCGAGGTATTCTACATCGACACCGAGGACACCTTTAGGCCAGAAAGGATAGCCCAGATGTCTGAGTCGGTCGGTATATCTCCCGAGGACGCCCTAGACAGAATTCACGTTGCAAGGGCATACAACTCTGCCCACCAGATGCTTCTCGTGGACGAGATCAAGAGAATGGCAAAGAACATCGATGTGAAGCTGATCATCGTAGACTCCCTGACAAGCCACTTCCGGGCAGAGTATATCGGAAGGGGTATGCTTGCCGCCAGGCAGCAGAAGCTAAACAGGCACATGAAGGAGTTGAAGCAGGTCGCCGATGTCCAAAACGCACTTGTCCTTGTAACCAATCAGGTCCATTCCAGGCCAGATGCCATGTGGGGAGACCCAACCAAGCCGATTGGTGGACATATAGTCGGCCACGCAAGCACATTCCGCCTTTACCTCAGGAAGTCGAAGGGGGGTCGGAGAATAGCCCGCCTAATCGACAGCCCAAACCTCCCAGAGGGTGAGGCAGTCTTTACCGTGACATCCGAGGGCCTGCGCGACTAGCGTGGGCCCCGGTGTCCGAAGGCTACGCTGGTAACTTCTCAAGTGCTGAGCCGACTTCTCCCAAGAGTGAGTAGAAGTGACCTTCGTCGAATCCAAGTTTCAGTCCAGCCGCTGAGAATAATTCTGGAAGTGACTTGGTGTTTCCAAGCGTCATCGCCTTCGCATAGTTCACCAATGCCTTTTCTGGATCTGAAGTGTGCGTCTTCCATAGCTGTAATGAGCCAAGTTGCGCTATTCCGTACTCAATGTAGTAGAATGGGACGCCGTAAAGGTGCCCTTGCTGCTGCCAGGATAATTCCCTGAAGTCGCTGTGACCATTCCAGTCCATGTTCGAACCAAATCTGTCTCTTATCGACAGCCAAACTTGCGCTCTCTCCTCTCTCGAGTGCCCTGGATTTGCGTATATCCAGTGTTGGAACGAATCTATTGTGGCAATCCACGGTAAAAGGAATACCACGCCCTCCAAGTGAGTCCTTCTTGCTCGATTAGCCTTCTCATCATCGTAGAACCTGCTCCAACCCGGCTGAGTAAGCAGTTCCATGGACATAGATGCAACTTCTGCGAACTCGATTGGGTAGTCTCTCTCGTGAATCAACTCCAGGTGGCCACAGTATAGGGAGTGGAAGGCATGCCCAGCCTCGTGAATCATCGTCTCTAGATCACCTTGAAGGCCCGCTGCATTCATGAAAATAAACGGAACCCTACTCTTCTCCAGGTAGTATTGGTACCCTCCGGGTGCCTTCCCCTTTCTGGTATCGAGATCTAGTGTGTCCATCTCAACGAGTTTGTCAAACATCCCACCAAGATCCTCGGACATCTCATGGAACATCTCCGACAGCTTACTAACCATCTCTTCAACGGTTTCGAATGGCTTCAAGGGCTCTCGGCCATGAATGTCGGGACCCGCACCAGTCTTCTCATTAACATCCCAGGGGCATAGTTTGTCCAGCCCAAATGCATCGCTTCTGGTTTTGTTAATCTCTTGAAGGATTGGCATGCATACTGTTTCTACTGAGTCGTGAAACTCAATACAGTCTTCAACCGAGTAGTCGAAACGGTGCATTGCTCGAAACATGTAGTCTGTGAAACTATCGAATCCAGCGTTGGTTGCAATTTGGTGCCTAATCACGATAAGTTCGTCGAAGATCTCTGAGAGCCTCTCGCTGTCCTGCATTCGCCTTTCTGCCACTGCTGTCCATGCTGCCTCTCTTTCACTCCTGTCATTGGACTCCATGTAGGCCCTCATCTGTGGCATAGTACGCTCTTGGCCATCAAAGTCAACGGTCATTGCACCATTAATCGCCTGGGCCTCGGTCACCAGTTCAGTCTGCCTTACCCCCAAAGGGATATTCTCTTTACGGAATATTTCGATGTCTGTCTTCATCGCTCTAATCATTAGGTCATACCGTTTTGGTAGATTTCCTACCTCAGGATGTTCAACCATCTTCCTATTGAGAGAATCGGAAAACTCCGATAGCTTGGGTCTAACTTCGCTAGAGAATTGTAGGAATGACTCTCTCTTCTCTTCACTTTCCGTATCACAGGTCATTCCAATGTACAATAGTGCACCAGCCTCAGAAATGTGCTCAGCGAGAATTGAACTATCTCTAATTAGGGACTCAATACAAGAAGAGCAACTCAGAGTTCTTTCTAGAAGCTCGGAGACATACGGCTCAAGATTCTCCCATTTGGTCGCATCTAGGTCATCTGGAACGAAACTGGAACCCATCACTAGACCTCAATTTCGATGCGGTTTGGGGCCCTTTGGGAGGTGATAGTCTTCCCTGCTCCACTTTGCACACTTCCATTCTTCAGCGGCAGCGTCAACCTTCTCTCTGATCTGGGAAATCTCAGGATGATCTGGATTGTTCTTGCTAACCCAACAGGCCGTACAGAATCTTTTCTTTTCATGGGATAGGAAATTTCCAGGGGTGCATGGCACTCCACAATTGCTGCACGAACCGAATCCATGGAACTTCGCCATTGTGCTCATTCCATGCTCTCAGTTCTCGCCTATCAATTTGACTACCTTACAATGGTCAACGAAGGTTCGAAAGGGCCATGTGACTGATGAAAACACCCTCCATCAATGATGGAGAAATCCCATCCTGGAATTCAGCCCCAATCCTGTTCAAACCTAGTTGTGAGGGAACCGGCCTCCTTGTTATCAGTGTAGAGTCCAATTGCTCAATCAGTCTTTGTGCATTTTCGCTCTTGTCATTGTATGTGCTTCGTGGAATTTCAAACTCAGCAAAACCTCTCCCTATTTCTAATTCTGGAAGGAAAATAATCCATGCCCTTTCATCACCGGATGCAAGGCCTGCTCTTTCGAATGCCTTGTTGATCTGATGTGTCCCTGATACGATTCTCAGGAATTCCGTATCAGGAGTCTTTGCAATCATCTCTCCAGAGTTTTCTGCCTTCCTCATGCTATACCAGGAAGACCAGAGGTGAACCTCGCTTGCTATCGATTCAAATGAGGCCAGGAGCCATCGATTGCTCGGTCGCCACTCATTGAAAACCGATACTATGGAGAAGATATTCTCTATCGGCTCGCTGAACTTTACACCCCATGCCGGGAACCATGGCACCGGGTGGTCTGGGTCCATGTTGCGCGATGCTGTTTAATTGAAGAATGTGATTAGCGCCGACCTTTGGTGGATCTACTAGCCAAACTAACGATATTTTCCACCATTTTCGGACTCCATCCCCTCAAATCCGAAAGCCTCCCCTTGTCTCTCTCGGTCAGCATTGAAACATCAGATGCGTCCGATACTCCTAGCGTATCGGCCATCTCCCTTGCCCTTACTCTCCCAACTCCTTTGATTGCGACTAGACCCAGGATGTCTGACTTACATCCGTATCTGACCCTGCGATGAACCTCGTCAATGGAATCATACAAGGTCTTGTGTGCACCCTTGTTGAGATTGGAGAACTCGTCGTCTTCCGCAAGAATCCTCCTCATTGCGAAGAGAAGCCACTCAAGAAGCTCGACCCTGCTCCGCAAGTCTCCTGGTTGAACGCCCCACTGCTCTTCGATATACTCTAACGTCTTCTCTTCCATCCAAGATTGAACCACAAGTACGCCTTTCATCCTACGTTCTTCTTCGAGATCTACTGAATCGGCTAGAAGCTCCCTTTCATGTCCATAGAGGGCTTCTTGTATTGCGTCAAAATCGCCCTTCCTTGGCCAAAGTGGTAGGAAGTCGGGAGTACATGCGGCCAAATGTAGCAGGCTTAGTGGTGACAGTTGACCAACATCGTCTTCACCTGATAAAATCGACATAGCCTTACTCAGTCCTTCATGGATAATCTTCCCAGATATCGGGTTTAGGTACAGCCTGGAGATTCTAGACCCCAAACTGGTCGATGAATAGGTCATCGTAGGCGGCTCTGGCATCGTCGTCTCGGCAGACTCGTAGAGGCTAGCCTTGCGAAACCCGAAAATTGCAGGCCCCCTCCTTGGAGTCAGGCGCCTGCCCCGCTGCTCCTCCCTTGGCAATATGTCCAGTCCTGGTATTTCTTTAGCCGAGTCTACCCATGCAGGTACTTCGTCTTCCCAATCTTCCTCTACTTGCTTATTTGCCTCTTCCGCAAGAATTCTCTTCCTAACTTCTTCGGACTCCCCGGTCCTTTCTATCATTCCGTTGTTGGCGAGCCAGCATAACACATCATCGACCCTCTCCTCTAGATTCTCTGGATCCATCTGAGTAGAAAGGAATGTCTTACCCAGAAACCTCGTGATTGCATCTCTATCAGATATTCCAGCAGTGGCAATTACCGAAAGAATGTGTGCCAAGAGGGCCCCGTCTTCCTCTGCCCTCATTGCATTTGGGTTAGCCAATTTTGACGTTACATCCTCCGGCTCTCCTCTGAGGTATAGGTCGATGAGAGCCTGCTCCTCGTCAGCACTTTTTGAGACCAAGAAAGCCTCCCCGAAGTCATCGAATCCTGGCCTCCCGGCCCGGCCCATCATCTGCTTTATCTCCATCACAGGAAGCGGCATGTTTCTCGAAGCTGCTGTGCTCCATCTTCGCGTGTCCCTGACAACTACTCTGCTCGCTGGCAAGTTGATACCTTGGGCAAGTGTTGGCGTAGCTACTACACAGAATATCTCCCCCTTCTTGAACCCGTTTTCTACCATCTTTCTGTGTGAGGAAGTTAGCCCAGCATGATGGAAAGCAACCCCTCCTTTGATTGACTCCCCTAGTGCCTTTACTGTGGCTGAAGATCCCTCGCTCTTCACCATCTCCCTCGAGATTTCCTCCCAACCATCTAAGGCACTCGCTGGAACCTTATTTCCCTCTTTCTTAATCATGGATTTGACGTGCTTGGACAGTTCCCTTGCCTCTTTCTGTGCAGATGATCTGGAAGATACGAAGACTAGCAACTGCTTACCCTGGGAGACCGTGTCGTCCAGGACTGCGTGGAGGTTCTTCTGGACACCACCGGCTAGTCGCCTTTCTTCGGGCAACTTTACTTCTCTTCCAATAGGGCTCTCGACGGAGTGATACCGCATGTCAAGACCGGTTAGGGTTCCTGAGTAGAGTGCTACTGGCCTCCAATTAGAAACAATTAGTTCGGCATCCAACCAATCTGCCAACTCATCCGCATTCCCAACCGTTGCTGAGAGTGCTAGCAACTGCACACCAGTGTCTCCGTGCCTTATTCTGGATAGAAGGATCTCAAGGGTTGGCCCTCTGCTGGGTTCGTTGAGGAGATGGAACTCGTCAGCAACGACTATCCCAATGTCATCAAGAAGAGACGGTCGCCCCCTGACCAATGAGTCTAGCTTCTCGCTAGTGCAAACAAGTATATCTGCATCTTCAACAGACGAAGTCTCGCTGCTCCTGTCACCTATTGCAAGGCCCACACTAAGGCCTACACAGGAACATATCTCCTTCAACTCCTCGAATTTCTCAGATGCCAGAGCCTTCAGTGGAACGATGTAAACTCCCCTTCTGCCCTTCAATTCGTTTGAAAGCCGACTTGCCATTGTGATGTGAGCAACTAGTGACTTGCCGCTAGCAGTTGGAATTGCAAGAATCAGGTTTGAACCACCGAGCGACAAAGGCAGAGCCTCTGCTTGAGGGGGGAATAGGGATCCAATACCCCACTCTTTCTTTAGGAATTTCTTCAATTTTTTCTGGAAATCAAACTCATCGAGACTTACGTTTTCACCTAAGGCCTCGTCGTCCATGGCGTGACAATAATTCGGCCGTTCTAAAGGATGCCGAAGGATCAATTCCATCTGTGGAAAGCAGGGTGACCTTCCTTCACTGCTACGAACAAACCCTCTCCCGTTGCACACACGTTTCCATCTGAGGTAAGGACCATCCTAACTTCGGCTCTATCTTCTTCGATGTTGATTACTTCAGCCTCTACGGAAAGTTTCTGTCCAAAGGGCGTCGGCCTCCTAAGTTTGACGTTGTAGGAGGCAGTAACTGTGCAGGGGGGCGAGTCCTCCCCAGACTGATCCATTAGGGCAATAGCTGCTGCCCAATTCCCATGGCAGTCTAGTAGTGTACCGATTATTCCTCCATTGATCATTCCTGGAAAGGCCTGATGCTCCTCTTTTGGTTCGAACTCCATTCGTAGGCCGCCCTCTATTCTGAATGACCGTATTCTGAGGCCCTCGGAATTCGCTGGCCCGCATCCAAAGCAGATACTATTTGGTGCATGCATTTCTTGTACAGACTGTTCAAAACCATCTTCCATGGTCCAATTTGAGTGCCCAAGGGAATTGAATATTCCCAATAATCGACATCCGCATTGTATTAATTCGCCATTCCTTCCCGCGATTGGTGGCATCGGACGTTCCCTCAGGCAAAGACTCGCCGGAAAATGCTGTCCGGACGAAGGCAGCACCTAGGACAAAGAGAAGGAGATACGCCCCGATAAAGATCGCAAACCAGATTCCGAAGAGGCGGAGAATGGAGATAGAGAAGGCACTGGGCGAGGTCGCAGAGACTCCAGCAAAATGGTCTAGAAACGGTGGTACAAAGAACCATAATTTCCTGAAAAAGCGCATAAAACCGGGAACAATAAGGCACCTCGAGTATGACTTATTGGATGTTGAGATTGGCGAGTCTTGGCCCATCCCAGTCAGTGTAGTACATGGGTCTCGACCCGGTCCTGTAGTGACTCTATTAGGGGCAGTTCATGGAGACGAACTCGTAGGCCCCTTAGCTCTCACATACCTGTGTGGAGCGAACTTCATGGGAGATGATCGATTGATTGACCCAAGTGTCCTAGCCGGCACAATCCGGATTGTTCCAATAGTAAATCTGCCCGGTTACAGGAGGAGATCCAGATATTTTCCAGATCGTAGGGATCTAAACAGATCATTCCCAGGAAATCCGGATAGCAATACAACATCCAGAGTTGCGAGTGGTGTTTGGAAGAATCTAATTTCAGGTAGTGATTACATCGTCGACTTACATACTGCTGCAAAGGGCCGAACCAACGTACCCCAAATAAGAGCAAACCTGGCCCATCCTAGCAGTAATCGGATTGCCCGAGGCTTTGGAATCGAGACAATTCTCGATAGCGAAGGCCCCCGTGGCTCCCTCCGCAGAACAGCCAATGATAACAACATGGCCAGTATCACATTCGAAGGAGGAGGGCCTGATGAGGCAGACCCAGAGTCCGTACAGATTTCGATGTATGGAATCATCAACATTCTTCGCACACTTCGGATGCTTCCCGGATATCCCAGTAAACCAAGATTCAGGATGCTAGCTTCCGGTTCAATATGGATTCGCTCAGATCAAGGAGGTTTGCTGGATGTTCTGGCTCCTGCGGGGAGCTTTGTGGAGGAGGCTGACATCGTCGCCACGGTGACAGATCCGGAGGTTCCCGGAGAAAGTCATGACATCGTTTCACCCGTCCAAGGATTACTGATCAGTACTGCAACACATCCGTTTGTCAACTCTGGGTCTCCAATCGGACATCTTCTCCCGGTAAAGAGGGGGGTAACGACTCTGAAGAATAGGCTAGATGATGAAGGGTGCCTAATTATCAGCGGTTCCGATGGCGATCCTCCTTGGAGGGAAGATGAGGATGTCGAGGACATTGCGATATTTGGAGAATGGTCCGGCGGGTCCCCCGATGCAGAATGGGGTCCTTCCGAAGACGTAGACGCAGAGGAAGAAAATTAGGCTTCATTCCCTATTATCTTCCGAGAAACCTTGGATTTCTGGAGCGGAAGGAAGGTCTACACCCCTGTCCTCCGGCTTGACAGCTAGGCGGTCCGGGGTCACACCGTATGCATCCAACGCGTCCTGCAGTCTTCTGTGGTGGCCAATCCTAATTCCTGCAACAATTGACAGGGCCCCGATTCCGATTAGTAATGTTACGATTCCGATTAACCCCGCGGAATCGATCAGAGTGTTGACTAGCCCGCTCTTCGGCTCTGGCTCTATCCAAATCGACACAAAAATGTTCCACGAGACTTCGGTAGTCACTCCAGACTCAACTATGGTAGCCTTCACAGTTTGTACAGATGAACCCTCTCCGCAGAGCTGTATTTCTAAATCGACTTCAGTCATTCTGCAATCGATCGGCGGAAGGCTCAACTCCTTGCCACCCAGAGTGGCGTTCGCGGTGACCGAGTAATCTCCAAACTTCCAAGTTATGGTACTTTCAACGCCAGTGGGGATGCCTCCTAAGTACATCAGCAGGGACTCGTTTGCTGAATCCCAAACTGCTCCGCTTTGGGAAGGGAAACCGCTGATGATTGCCCCCCTGTCCACACCTTCGTCAACGGCCTCGTCACAATCGTCGTCAACACCGTTCCAGATTTCAGAAGCGTTGGGGTAGGTACTTCCCACTAGATCGTCACATTCCTCAAACTCGTAGAATCCGTCCAAATCCCTGTCATAATCAAACAAAAGGGGATTGGACATCTTTTCCAGTACTTCTGTGCCGTCATCCAACCCGTCTCCGTCCGTATCGGCCATCTCGTGGTTGGTACTCAGGTTATGGTATTCATCGAAGTCGAATAACAGGTCTCCATCCGAGTCCAATTCGTAGAAGTCCTCGTCCATCTCCGCGTCGCAATCGTTGTCCTTCCCATCTAGTACCTCGGGCTTATCAGGGGCCCTCTCAAAGTCCTCATCATCACAGTCCTGGAATGCATACCATCCGTCTTGATCTATGTCCGGATCAGATGCAAGTGGATCTGAGTCGAAGTCAGTGACCTCCGTTCCATCGGGTAACCCGTCATCATCGGAATCTCCATCGAGTGGATCAGTGGAGTATACATGGTACTCGTCGAAGTCGGTCAGTCCGTCCATGTCCGTGTCCAATTCTTGGAAGTCCTCGTCCATCTCCTCGTCGCAATCGTTGTCAATTCCATCTAGCAACTCAGTTTCGCCAGGGGAGATACTCGCGTTTCCGTCATTGCAGTCTTCAAACCAATAGTACCCGTCATCGTCTTGATCATCGTCAAAAACTAGCGGATTGGTGCCATATACGGCAATTTCTTCCGCGTCTCCCAAACCATCTCCGTCTGTATCAGCGTCCGCGTAGTTCGTTCCATGGAGATGAAATTCGTTCCAGTCGAATATTCCATCACCGTCTAGATCGGTTGAATTGAAACCCTCATCTTCCAGGCCGTCGCAATCATCGTCTTTTCCGTTTAGTAACTCAGGCATTCCAGGATTAGCACTGGAATCATTGTCATCACAGTCTTGGAAGTGGTAGTACTGGTCTGCATCTTCATCCGGATCAAAGACAAGGGGATCTGAACCCCACACAAATATCTCCTCTGAGTCATTGAGGCCATCCATGTCCGAGTCGTAGGAAGTGGGGTTTGTACCATGCCCGAAAACCTCCTCGTAGTCATTGAGGCCATCCATGTCGGTATCTGCTTGGGTGGCTCTGGTTCCGTAGATGATTAACTCTTCGAAGTCACTTAGTCCATCATCATCGGTATCATTGTCAAACGGATCAGTTCCGTAAATGTCGGTCTCGTTGGAGTCGCTAAGACCGTCATTGTCATCGTCATCGTCCAGATAGTCGCACTCTCCGTCTGAGTCCGAGTCACTAGGGAAGGAGCTCGCATCTAGAGGATCGGAATTGCATGGTTCCTCGTATAGGTCGTCGAACCCGTCATTGTCATCGTCATCGTCAATGATGTCGCATATTCCGTCCAAGTCATTGTCAGATGGATAAGAACTGGAGTTGAACTGCTCCGTACCACAGTCCTGTTCGCTAACATCGTCCCAACCGTCATTGTCGTCATCCTCGTCATTGTAGTCAGGCCAGCCGTCCGAATCAAAATCGGTTACATTTCCCACTCCATGGAAAATCACCTCCCAGGAATTCAGCGTCCCTGCAGCATTGTTATTGTCGGTGTCCCTAACCTTCAGCGTCCAATTCCCCATTGACGACTCACCCCAATGATGTACCGTGTTAAACATCCAGTTTGAGTAGTCGTTAGAGGAGTCACCGTGCTCCTCTGCCAGCCAGGATTGGTATCCCATGGGTGACTCGAGAATTATGTCCAAGTCACCCCTGCTGGTGTGGGTAATGTCAAGGATCACGTCGATGGATTCCAATTCTAGGTCTACAGGCACAGTGAGGTTGAACTCCGTCCATGAAGATGCACCATTGTCGATAGCTTCGTTTGGAAGGAACGGCCCGAAGGTCGCGTTCACCTCTTCTCCACTGGATGTCCAGTTTTCCGCAAGAGAAACCGCGGCACCAGCATCCACTGAACCGAATCCGTACTTGTGAGAGACCATCAGGCCACCTCCGTTAATTTCCCAGGAATTGTCACTGGAGTCCACAACTCTCGCGCTGTGGACCAGAATGTTCTGCACGTCCCTCCAGGTCAAGTTTTGATTAGCCTCTAGCACTAGGGCAATTACTCCTGCTGCGAGCGGGGTCGCACTTGAAGTACCTCCGAAGTCATCGGTAACATCTCCGCCACTGTACCCTCCCGCCCCACTATTGTCTGTGGTTGTGATTCCCTCGCCATCACCGTCTGAGTGAGCAGCGATGAGGATATTCGCCCCGGGTTCCGCATACCAAGACTGCTCTCCATTGTGATTAATCGCGGTTACAGCAATCGTGTATCTGCTATTTGCATACCCGTCGTAGTTCGAGTTGTCATTGGCAGTAAGGCCATTCCCTGCAGCCCATGTGTAGATGTTGCCAAGCCCAGATCTTCCGTTGAATACCGAGTCTTCTATTGCTGCAATCGTCAGAGGCCCCGGTCCTTCCACTCGGTTGCCATCGTCGTATGGGCCCCATGAATTAGTGTAGATGTCAATTTCATCCTGATGAAAGCTAAGCGCATCGGCCTCCATGCTGTCACTTGTACCACAAGCTATCAGGGTTGAACCTCCAATAGTGGCGCCAAAGGCTGCACCCGCCACATCGATAGAGTTGTTACCCACTGCTGCGGCCACTCCAGCGACCGCAGTACCATGGCCATTCCAGGAAGAAGGGCTCGGATCAGGGTCATCGTTACACCAGTCGTACGATACATTTGGGTCATAGTGGGGCATTATGTCGGAGTGGTTGTGATCCAGACCATCGTCAATTACGCTGATTACCACGCCTGTCCCATTATACTTCTCCCACGCTCCAGAAACGTTTGCATCCTCGCCTGAAACCCCTCCCGTTTGACCAGTGTTATTCAGATGCCATTGCTCATCAAAATCTGGGTCATTAGGCTCATAACGGATTGCATGACGCTTCTCAATCATTGGAGAGAACGACTCGATCTGTCCGATTTCATAAGATGCAGAAAGACCCTCAAGAGCCTCGGAAGGGTCATCGAAAGTCCATGTGAATGCCCCATTTAGGACTGTCACCTCAGACGAATCAGGAGATGCTGCCGTAATGTGGTGATGTTCAATCGGGATCCCAGTGACCACCAGCCACTCTCTGGTTTCTTTTAGGACACTCTCGTCATAGACTCCCAGGTCGGCCACTCTATCAAAGGCAATCTGAACTGCTCGCGAGTATTGGGGCATCATCTCCTCGACATCTGTTCCGATTCCAATCGCCTCTGAATCCTCAGCTAGCGATGGTCCAATCGGGGCAAGAAAAAGAATGAACACTGCAACTATCGCGTCTCGCACGATTGAACTCGACCAACTAAAGGATATAGCCGTTCGTCCGAACTGTGAGTGGCAATATCGTCATTTGACTAGTTTTCTGACGTGCTGACTCTCCAATATAGGAACGGAGCTATGACGAGGTACATTAGAACCCCATAAACCCCTGCTGGAAGGCTAAGTGTGGATAGGCCCCCATCCGGGGAGCAAAGAATCAGGGCGCCAACGGCGATTCCCACAGTCGCGTTCTGGATACCGCTCTCTATTGAGACCGTAGTAGCTCTAATTGATGGAAGGTCAAGGACTTTGGCGCTTTGGTAGCCAATTGTCAGCATCAGCACGTTCAATGCGATGACTGCCGGACCCAGAGTCCCAATATTTTCCATCAGGGTGCCCCACTCGCTACCTATAGCAGCGAGCACGATGATTACGAAGAGGACTGCTGCAGTCATATTGACTCCCTTCTCCATCGAATTCGCGGCCGAGGGGCTGCGATTACGAACCAACATCCCAATCATCACGGGCAATGTGGTTAGCAAGAACATCTGCACTCCAAGCTCAAGGATGTCTATATCAGGTGCCGACTCGCCCATGAAGTGGTCCATTGAGAGACCGACAATTAACGGCAGAGTAATGACCGAAGCCACCGAGACTACTGCAGTGTATGAGATCGATAGAGCCGTGTCTCCCTGGGCTAGTTTTGTCAGGATGTTTGAGGTAACTCCTCCCGGGCAGCAGGCTAGGATCATGACTCCAACCGCCAGTTCTGGAGAGAGTCCCGACAGAGTCGCAATAGCGAATCCGACTATCGGCAGGACCAACATCTGATTTGCCAAACCGATTCCGAAGGCCTTGGGCTCTCTGAATACCATTGAGAAGTCCTGAGTCGTAAGGCCGACTCCAAGTGAGAACATGATGAATGCGAGAGACAGTGGAAGGATGACGTCGATAATCACGTTCCCCTCTTCTTCACATTGATCTTGGGCTTGAGTTGGTGAAGCAATTAGTACAATCACCAAGAGAGCGGATACCGCCGCTACGCTGACTCCCTTCATGTGCTGTCGAGCAATATATCTCTGTATAAGTGTGCTTTTGCTAGCCTTCCCTGAATTCAGAGATTGCAGCATGAACCTCTTCGTCTGTCATCATTCTCCTCTGGCTCTTCGCCACTTCGAACATATGCGCCACCAGTTCGTCATCAGACTCGTAGCCATTCCTCTCTAACCAATGAACCACATTGGAGCGACCACTCATGTGACCGATACGAATTACCTGCTGAAGGCCAAAGTCTCCCGCCGGAACCCCGGAGTAAACCCGGTCTGCTAGCCAGTTGTCTCCCTTCCTCATTGCCTTGATTACTGCTGAAGCATGGACCCCAGTTCCCGTCTCAAATGCGTCTTCACCAAATACAGGATAGTTGTGAGGTAGAGCCACTTCTACGTACTCATGAGCCTTTTTCATGTACTCACTCAATGCGGTAAGGTCATTTTTGATCACGCCCATTAGGCTCAGATTGACAAGAGTCTGATCAAGTGGTGCGTTTCCAGCCCTCTCACCAACTCCTAGGGCCGTCCCATGAATCACATCGGCCCCTGCTTCGTAAGCAGCGAGATTGTTTGCAACCCCCAGACCTCGGTCTTGGTGACCATGCCAGTTTACCTCTATGTCCCTCCTCTTGACTCCAGTGTCCGGAATCACCTCGTCCTGGATGAAGCGTAGTAGTTTCCTTACGCCATTCGGGGTTACGTGCCCACACGTGTCACAAATGCAGATTCTGTCCGCCCCGAGTTCTATGGCCCTAGAGTATACTTCCTTGATTTCTTCTGGCTTGCTCCTAGTGGTGTCCTCGGTAACAAACATTACTGGGATGTCATTGTCAACTGCGAAAGTCACTGCCTCCTCGGCAGTGGAAAGAATCCTCTCCATGTCCCACCCTTCTGCAAATTGCCTAATAGGACTGGTCCCCAAGAAAGCGCTAGCCTGGATCTGCCTCTCGTGCTTTGCTTGCAGTTCGACCAGGGGTTCGATGTCCGAAACTACGGTCCTTACTGCGCAACCCGGCCTAATCTCGTACCCGTTTTCGCCCATGTGGCCTAGCATAGCATCGATATGGTTTACGTGAAATGGACCAGCTCCCGGAAGGCCCAGATCTACCTTCTGGATGCTTAACTTTTCCATGTAGTCAAGCAACTCTATCTTTTGTTCAATTGTGGGGTTTCTTGCGCTTGGGCTCTGCAATCCATCGCGTAGAGTTTCATCGTCGAACCACAACTCATGTGGATGTTGAGAAGCATCCCGATTGATTTCGTAATCAATCTCGTTCCAGTCGTAAATCAGGTCCTGCTCGTCCATCGCCTCACCTGTGGCGCTCGATGGTTGGGTCGGTGTTTGAAACCATCGGGGACTTAGGAACTGGAACCAAGCTCGATTTTACTGATTGAAGAAATAGTGGCTACGGCCCCTAGCGCAGCACCAATAGTCCCAAGGCTAGCAGTGACGAGAACTGCAAACATCATTGCTAGGTAAAGCATCGAAACGAAGAATGAACTGGCGGCACTTGCGATTCTACCCGTTTCATCGGGCTCCTCCGAAATGTCGATCCTCCAAACTGTTGAAGCATACCACACGCTCAAAATAATCACAGTCCATCCTAGAATGTGGTACGCGGCATCCCCCTCGTCAATTTCTCCGTAGCTCAGTGGCACGCAAAGCGACAGCAATATCAGTAGCACAGCATATGCCTTCATCTCCCTGATCGTCCTTTCCGGACCCTTGACGTTTGGCAACATAGGGACTCCAACATTGGCATACTCGCCAGAGCGATATAGCGCCAGTGCCCAGAAGTGCGGAGGAGTCCACAGGAAAATTAGCAAGAACATCAACCAGGGCATTAGGCTGCCTATATCGACTAGTGACTCAATTGCGGATAAGGGAGAGTCCAACGAAATCGCCAACCCCTCCTCGCATGCCGCCCAACCGATTACGGGTGGCGTCGAACCGGCAATTCCACCCACTACTATGTTCTGTGGCGTTCTTCTCTTTAGCCAGATTGAGTATACGAACACATAGAATAGGATACTGAAGGCCGACCAAAATGCAGCAACTCCGTTAGAAAGGACTGCAAACCACACCACTCCAATTATGGATAGAGAGACTCCCAGAGTCAAGGCAGCTGACTCTGAAATTGAACCTGAGGGAATAGGCCTGTTGGCAGTCCTGGTCATTTTGGGATCTATATCACTATCGTACCACATGTTAATCGCATTCGCGCCTCCCGCCGTTAGGTACCCTCCCACGAATACTATTCCCATCGTCTCAATAGACCCAATTCCGAATTCCGAATCAAGTACATCATGAACAATTACTGCACAAAGTGCGGTAATCTGCAAGAGCACTACTACTCTGGGCTTCGTTAGTGCAAAGTAATCGGATGACTTCGCCATTACGCTTCCTCCCACATCTTTGTTTTTGAGCCCAACCATGCCGTGGAAAGAACGAGGAACACCAATGAAGCCAGAATTAGGTGAATCAGGGAAAGGAATTCTGTGAATCCATTTTCCTCAATGTCCCAAGAGAGTATGTATGTTGCCCCAATCAGTGAGTTTGAGATGAATGCTATGGTCGCTAGCCATATCCAATTCCTCGCACAAATTGAACTCTCAGAATCTTGTGACTCGTTCCAGGATACGTAAGATGCAGCGATCAATAATGCCCCAATCGCTGCCACAAACCATCTGTGGATCATTTGGGACTGAAGGATGACGTCTTCAACGCTATCAGCGATTACTCCGCCACACAGGGGCCATGATTCCGGGAAACCAGAAACACCGCAGCCTAAGTTCGCTCCGGGTGTCGTAGAAACGAAAGTCCCAGAGAACAACGAAACGAATGCCCCAACGGCGAGCCATCCAATCGTAGTCCTCCATTTGTCCGAGAAACCGAAACCGAAACCCCCCCAAGAAAGATCATCCCCATTACTCCTGGACAATGCCAGCCAAAGCCAAATCAGACAAAGTGTGAATGCTAGCGCACTTCCCAGATGCAGGGCAACGCTCCAGTTTTCATTATCCAGCTTTACCGTTAGCCATCCAACAGCCCCCTGCCAGAGAATTAGAATTACTGATATCGTTGAAGCCATTAGGGACTCCGACCCATGACAGTCTTCCTTCCTGACCAACCACCAGTTGAAAAGAACGAGTGGACCAAGTACTGCTCCAGCCAATATTCGGTGGAACCACTCTGTGAAAATCTGGAAAGTAGAGTAACGATGACCCGATCCACGTGAATCAATCTCGTTGGGATTCTCTTCGTACCAGGCTTCCTGCTCGGCCTCTGAAACGTCAAATCCCCATGTTCCGAAACATGTAGGCCAATCCGGACAAGACTCTCCCGCGTCGTATATCCTGATTACTCCCCCAACAGCGATTACGATTATGGTTAGTCCGATTAAGGTCCCGGTAACATTCCTAGAGCTAATCAACGTAGGCAATGGTAATCACTTACCGTAAGGGACTGTGACGCTTCACTCTTCCTCGAGATGGGGGTCTATGTCGATAGGAATCCGGTTTTGCTCATATTCCAGGGTGGCTATCTTCATCGGGTCAAGGACCACCTTCTCCTTAGCGTCGTCAACTCCGTAAAGCTGAATCAACTCCTCACTGAACTTCTCTCTCAATTCGTCTTCTGAAACGAAAAGGGGGGCACCCATGCTAATTTGCAGGGCCCTGGCACCGATTATTCTCGCCTTTTCGAAGCGTGTATGGGCACGTGCTGGTTCAACCATCGGGGCGGCCACCAGCGACCCCCAAATAAGGTCTATGACTCCGAATCAATAATGCTCTGATACATACTAGGGAGTCTCAACCATCATTGCTACGGCATTTCCCCCTCCTAGGCAAACCGTGACAATCCCCCTCTTCCCCCCGGTTCTTGAGAGTGCGCTCACCAAAGTCATGAGGCATCTGGCACCTGTCGCACCAAGGGGGTGGCCAATTGCTATTGCTCCTCCATGGGGATTGAATTCGCCTCCCTCAAAGCCTAGAGCACCCCTGATCGCGCACGAGGCAGAAGCGAAGGCCTCGTTGTGCTCCAATATGTCCACATCGCCCATGGACTTCCCAGTTTTCTCCAGTAGTTTGTTCACTGCCGGGATTGGGGCCGACATGACCCTGTGAGACTCTACTCCTGATGTTGAGAATCCCACAATCCTAGCAAGAATCGGAAGACCGTGCTTTGCCGCTGAATCCTCGGATGCAATTAGCACGGCAGCAGCACCGTCGGAGACTTGGCTGGAATTCCCAGCAGTAACTTGCCCTCCTTCTTTGAATACGGCCTTTAGTCCGGAGAGAACCTCTTCGGTGGAACCCGGGCGAATGCCCTCATCTCTATCCAAATCACCTACGGGGAAATATTCCGAGTCAAACCAACCCTCGTTCCACGCCTGTTCTGCAAGATTGTGAGAACGGACAGCGAAAGCATCGGAATCCTGCCTGGTTATTCCAAATTCTTCGGCTACTGTCTCTCCGGTGTTTCCCATTGATTCCCCTGTGAAGGCATCGCTAAGTCCGTCACTCATCATGATTGACTCAAGTGAAGAAAAGGACACGTCCTCGCCCTTCTTTGCATTTCGGACGAAGAGTGGTGAGTTGCTCATTGACTCCATCCCACCTGCAACAACAATTTCCGAAACACCCGCGATAATTTCTGTGGAGGCAATCATTGCAGCCTTCAGGCTCGAGCCACATACCTTGTTTACTGTTGTACAGGGGGTACTCACTGGCATTCCTGCCGAAATCGCTACCTGTCGCGCTGGGGCCTGGCCTGAACCAGCCTGTAGAACCTGTCCCATGTACACCTGATCGATAACCCCACTGGCAGGATCAATACCCGCCCTACTGAGTAGCTCGGAGACTGCCATTGTCCCTAGATCGACTGCGCTGTATTCCGACAAGGCTCCCCTGAACTTTCCTACTGGTGTCCTTGCAAATGCACAGATTACCGGCTGGTTCACGACCTATCCAGTGGCGACTCTGCCTTCAATGGCACGATTGCGACTATTGGCATTTCTTCATGAATCAACCTGGTATCCGTAGAATTCAGAATTCCTCAGTTCTGGCCTATCCTGAGGTTTGACTAGGATGGTCCTTACTTCCCATAGATCCTTGAATATCCTGTATCTGGCTGTTGCATCCAAGTAGTCTACCCCACTGGTTCCACCGGTTCCGGTTCTCTTCCCAATAATCCTCTCCACCATTCTGGCATGGTCATGCCTCCACTTAGCCATGGCTTCTTCAAGTTCTACAAACGCATCAATGAGCCTCCGAGGCCAAGTAAGGAGTGGAAGCTCTCGGTAAGATTCGATGAAAAGCAGACCAGCTCTCACACGGCTAACATTCCCATCGGGGATGAGGAAGGCAGTAGCAGACTCGTGTGCCGAATCCATCCTTTCTCTGACTGACCCCGGGTCTCGGTTTCCTAGGGAAGCCATCTTTTCCACTGCTTGGTCGCCTATTCTACGATGCGCCTTCAGATGTTCTCTGACATATCCTTCGACCGTTTCTTCGTCTCCTGCACTTCCGTATGATGAGCCCATTATCGGAGTCCTCTCTATCCACCTCTTCAGAGACCCATAGAGAGAATCTTCCTGCACTCTTGCCTCCAATCTTTCGAGAACATCCTTGTCCTCGCCTCCTCTCTCCGCGAGCTTCCTGAATGTCTCAAGGGGGTCGACACCGAACAAGCGGTCATCTGCTTCTAATCCGAGGAGGGCCTCGAACTCTCGCATCTGGAAGGACTCGAAACCGGAGGCAGTTCCCAAGCCGTCCCTGAAAGCGAGAAACCCCTGGGGTGTCAAAGTCTCAAGCACGGTCCACTGGTTTGCCATCAGACGGAATATCTCTGTTGTACGTGCTAGATGATCAACTGCCCGAGGAACGTCATCTTCGGGTACTGGAATCTGCCCGAGGATGTCTCTCGCCTCTGTCAACTCCCTGATAATCTGCTTGAACCAGAGCTCAAAGGTCTGGTGGACTATGATGAAGTGCATCTCATCAGACGAGACTCCCCGCTCATCCCCCTGCAATTTGAGCAAATCGTGAAGCATTAGGTAATCGCCGTAGGTCCAGTTTCCAGACCCCCCGTATCCACCCATGAGTCATCCAGAACGATGGCACTTGAAGGGTTGTCGCAATTATGAGAACCAATCAAATGCCAACATCCATTCGCATTGGCATGGGCGTCGATGGCGATATTTCAGATTCTAGTCGCCTATCGCGCAGATCTCTTGCTCCTGGTTTGATTGTCGAGGAAGGACTGGAACTGAGTATCGTAAAAGATGACGATGCAGAGGAGATGTTCCTCAAAATCGAGGAAAATAGGGCATATCTTAGGGAGTGGCTCCCATGGCTAGACGACACTAAAACGCTCCAAGACGAGATTTCTTTCATCGCCATCTGCCTAGACGACTTTGAAAAGCGAAAGGGTGCATTCTATGCAATCCGATTCCATGGTGAAATAATCGGTACGATTAGCATTAATTGGATTGATTGGGCAAACAAGGGGTGTGGAGTTGGGTATTGGTTGTCTGAGTCCCATATGGGGAGGGGATACGTCACGAAGGCTTGCAACAGCCTGATGGAACATTGCTTCGAAGGCCTCGGACTCCATCGATTCGTCCTGGAGTCTGCTGTGGAAAACCATGCCAGTCGTGCAGTAGCAGAGCGATTGGGTTTGAGGATGGAGGGAATTTCGAAGGACAGGGAGTGGCTCTATGACCATTTTACCGACTCAGTGATGTACGCAATCACCTATCCAGAGTGGAAGTCATCAACTCAGGGTTGAGTCAGTCCGAAATCTTCGATTGAGCACCCGCCCGGAGGCAGGCAGGAAAGAACATCCTCTTGTGCCAAGCCAGTAGATTTCGAGATTCTATTCGCCACCTCCTCCTTTTTCACCCTACCCGGAACTATTTTTGCCCACCTGTCACACAATTCCGAAATCGCAAATGGAACCCCTGAAACCGGAATTGGAACCCCATTTACCACCGCTAGTCCAATTGCCAACTCCAATGGAAGGTCCCGGTGCCAACTCCTCTTCCCCCTAACAACGAATGAACCCCGAGCAAGAGTCTCTCCGGTCTCAGTGGTTTTCGAGACTTGACTTGATCTGGCATGGAAAGCGGTAGCTGCTGCTCCTCCACTACCCCAAGCCCTTGACCAGCAAACCGCGATCTGTGCGGCCTCATTGAGTACTTCTTCTGGCAGGTCTCTAGCGTCTTCGGCACCCTCTCCCAAGTTCTGCACAATTTGCAGAGATGCCACGCCCTCTGGTACACTTCCTGATGGACTATTGTTTATGACCAGGCCATCCTTTAGCTTCAGTGAGCAAGATGGAGCGCCATGTAGGTCAGCGTGAAAGTACAGGTCGTTGGAGGTAAGGTGCTTTCGAACCACAACGTCGTTGCCCTTTGCGTCTTTTCCTCCAATGAGTAGGTTCCCACCTGAGAGGACTGCCCATCGATGTTTTTCGAACCAGAATTTCCTGCTTCTCTTCTTGCCCCGAAGCTTTCCAGAAGCGGCACTCTTTGCAGCTCTCTTCTCAGCCCTCTCTCTCGATTTCTCGGTCCTATCTAGCGCCTCTTGGGCCCCCTTTGCCTTGCTCTTCTGGACTCTAGCTTCCTCGAAGTATCTCTGAGCGTTTTGGTGTACTGTCTTCTCGACCTCAAGTGTCACGCTGGCCCCAGGCTCATTATCCTCATCAGGTAGGAACGCTACTACGGTTTTCTTTGACGGCTCCACGCTGTCAATCCAATCGACTTCGAACGCCCTGTCCGCTATGTCGTGCCAACCCTCTCTGTCAATGGCGGTCCTCAATTGGCCAAGTAGCGAGTCCACGTGCTCCCAGTTATCCTCAATCGATTTCCCAAGCTCCTGGGTAATGCTGGCCCTCTCCTTGAAACGCTCTATCGCCGACCTTTGCTGCAAGGCCCTCCTTTCCAACCTCCCTCCTTCTTCGGAATCATGTTCTCCGGACTCGACCAGCCTCTCCTCCTCCCTGCGAATGAAGGCTGCAGCGTCATGAGAGCCAAAAATCGCGTCGTAGGCTAGTGATAGTGAGGGGAGATTGACCATCAGCCCCTGATTCATTTGAGGTAGTTCGATGGGTGAGAACTCTACGATTCCAGAAGATGCAGAATCTCTAGATGACTCTCCTTCGGATTCTTCCCATGAATTCTTGGACTCGGGATCCGACATCCAAACTCTCCCACCCGAACCGCTGGAAAGCTGAGCCACCATCACTTGTATTGCCTCCTCGAGTGAACTCCTCTCTTCCTTAGTCAGGGCTCTGGCCTCAGACTTTTCATCCAAGCCGGCAATATTGCAAGCAGCACTTCCGTAAACCCTCCCTAGGTTTGCCCTAGCAGCCAGCGTACGGATCAGATCGTGTTCGCTTCCATCGAGTATCTTGTCTAACGCCCCCCTGTCCATGGAACGAGGATCGATGGTCTCGGGGGGTGGCGAGTACTTCACGCCCTTCTTCAGTGAACGACTCGCGTACTTAGCATGAGTCAATGGACGAATAATCGTTCCATCACCCTCCAGCAACAATATGTTCCCGTCTCTGAAGAGCTCAATCACCAGGCCCATTTTTCCCCCACCATGCTCAAAGGTTAGTTTGACTACTCGATCGAAGCCAAACTGCTCCACCCCCACAAGCCTGGAGTTGTTCAGATGCTTTCTCAGGATCATTGCGAACTGAGAGGGGTTGGATGGCATCGGGCGGTCTCTGTTTGACGCGTAGGCCCTTTGACCCCTGACAATGACCAGGTCCGTGGAGGGCAATCCCTTGCGATTCAATCGCAGAACTATCTGCTCATAGTGGGGTTGGTATGCCTTCCTCAACCTCGCCCCGATCATCTCCGAAAGCTCGCTTACGATCCGAGCGATCTCGAACGATGATGACTGCTCGCGCATGCTAATCAGTAATCGGCGGCCCGACTGCCCTTCATCAGGCAATCGATGGTAGAAGTGGCGATTTATTCTATCGAAGAATGGAATTTTTGTATCTCTCGGAGGACGTCTGGCTCATGAGCATACTGGTTTGAAGGGACTTCTATCATCTCGCAATTTGGAATCGAGTCCGCAATCCTCTCTACCTTGCTGAAATCGTGCAGGGTGTCTGAGCTGGCAGTCATCACAGCACATGGTACCTCTATCCCAGAGAGATCCTCGGGCAGGCTGTATCTCAAGTTCCATCTCGCTGAAAGCACCATCTTAGGCACGTCCTGGGCCAGTAGTGCCCTGCGATAACGAATCTTCTGACCCTCCTCCTTTGTCCGCTTGTCTACGACCCAGGCGACGAAGCCCACCATCTTCCTGAATGCAAACATGGGGAGGGGCGAGTAGATTATCGCTCGGGACCACAGTGGGAATTTGAAATCGGGGTTTGGGGCCAGTAGTACAGAGCTCCTACCACCCAACTCACCTCTCTGGTATGCGTCGATTAACAGAGTCGAACCAAGAGAAGAGGAGTACCAGTCGATACTAGAATGATCGATATCCAGTATCTCTAGCACTGTTGCTATATCCTTGGAGTGCCTTTCTATCGAGAAGTCAGACTTTGAAATCTTCCTGCCGATTCTAGAGCTAGCCTTCTCTCTTGTCTCTATGTAGACCAGATGCCTAGTCTTCACCCACTCTGAGACAAGGGGGCGCCAACCCTCGAACATTGAACCCCACCCGGGGACCATCACGATTGTTCCATTGGATGAATCG
>MDSZ01246052.1_pt1 | contig 26169 bp, 24 predicted proteins | sample 811201 | NCBI WGS metagenome assembly MDSZ01 (sample SAMN05326647, study PRJNA326480) | marine metagenome | isolation source: seawater | place: Indian Ocean: North | collected 2010 | reverse complement strand
ATCTCTTGGCCGGTTCAGTTAGAGAATAATGTTTTTGGCAAAAGGAACAAAGGAAAAAATAAAGTTCAGTTGGAAGTTAAAGCTCAAGAATATCTCCGCCACGTCGCTGTTTCTAGATTATTTTTTGATAATATAGACCATATACAAGCATCTTGGCCTACTATGGGACTTGGAATAGCTCAAATGGCCTTTTTTGCTGGTGCTGATGATGCTGGTTCTACTATGATGGAGGAAAATGTAGTCTCTGCTTCTGGAACTGATAAGACTAATGCGAATGAAATAGAGCTGCAGAGAATAATATCCCGAGCTGGCTTCATCCCTCAGAAACGAAATTCTGAATATATTTCTCTCTCTACCGAAATTTACTCAGATGATAATATTTCAGCTTTAATTCCAATACAGAATTAGTAATCTGCCATTTCTATTCTTCCACTTCTGACAGGTAATTTTGGTAAAATAATACTTTTTTTGTTAGATTTCATTATTACTGGCCTTACCCACTTCATCTTTGTCCCATCCTTTTTTATGGCATCAATAATTAATTCCCAGTGAATCGTGATTAATGATGAATAAATTGAACTAGGCCAATTATCTTCAGGTCCAAAAAGTTTTATTTTTTCTTTATTCGAATTTATATCAACCCATTGTCCGAAATCTAACACTCTCAATGATTCAAGCATCAATATTCTCCTATGTGGGACTACCATAGGAGTTGCCTCTCCAACGCCAGTTCCCATTTCATCACCAGTACTAATTCTTTTTTCTGGTGGTTTTGTCGACATTCCTGGTGCAGGTTGGCCTCCTTCTCCCCTTCCAAGGGCCTGTAATATTTTTTCTCTTTCGGGTACAGCAACTCCTACCTGCAATCTAGCCTTTTTTAATTCAATATCATTTGGAACATCTTTAATGATAATGTCAATACTATTCACATTTTTCTCAATTTCTATTTCCGGAGGTTTTAATGGATTTCTTACAAAATCATTCTGTCTAGATATATCTCTCATGTTAGCAATCATTCTGATTAATAATGGTAATAGAAAAATAGGGAATGAAAATAATAATAATTTGGGATAATCCAATGGACCAAAACGATAAGATCCAGCAAATGAATTGGAAATAATTCCTAACTCTAATAATCCCGGTTCTGTTGCATGAATTAATATAGATAATATAAGTATAATTACAGTAGGAGTAATGATTTTTCTTGAAGTTAAATGTAATGGATCGGGACTAATATACCACCCATTTCTAGTTCTCATAAGAAATGGTAATACTTCCTTTTTTACTTCACAATCTATTTTTGGTATTCTTTTTCCATTATCTATGTATTTGCTCCATTCAATATACCACGAATCTTCTTTACCTATTTTAAATTCATTTTCTAAATCACATTCTGTTTCAACAATAACTTCAACTAATGGAACTTTATTTGCATTCATGTGCGAATATTCGAAAGGAGGATATCTTATTCTCTGGATATATCGTTTCATTTTTTATCCCCATAATATTGCCATAGCTGCCTTTTTAGCAAACTTTCTAAATTCTGGGACATCTTTTAACATCTTCATTCCTAATGGTATTGGATTTTCTATATCTCCTATTTCATTAATTAATTCTATTACTTCAGGCCTAGCCCAAATATCGAAAATTGCATCCAACTCTTCTTCACTGACCTCGGTTAAGAATGCATCCCTTAATGCTCTTTTTCTTCTTTGATTCCTTTTCATTTCATTAAGGCTGAGTGATATCTTTGCCATTTTCTTTTCTGATAAATTGTTATCTGCAATCGCTTTGCTAAGTAGTGGAACTAAAATATCTACTTGTTTGAAACCAGGTCCAATGCCTCCTCCAGTTGTCGGTTTACAAATTCCAGCAGCATCGCCGAATAGAGCAATTCTTTCTATCATTGTTTTTTTCAAGATTCCACTTGGAACAGGGCCACAAAACCTTCCCACTTCTTTACATTCTGTAAATCTTTCTTTCCATGGAGAATCATTCATTAATTGTTCCAAGAAATGCTCACATGATTTATCTCCCAGTAATTTTGGTTTACTCCAGACCCCAATTCTTGTTGTATCTCCAGACGGTATTGCCCAAGAGAAAAAACCAGGGGAAATATCATTACCTGTAAATAATTCTAAAAGTCCTTCTTCTGATTTATATCCGGTAACTTCTATTTGCAAACCAATCATCATTTCTTTAGGTCTTCCCATTTTGAAATTCCTTCTAACCCAAGAGTGTGCACCATCAGCGCCACACAATAATTTAGTTCTAACTTTACGTTTATTTCCATGATAATTTATTATCATTTCAACATGATCTTTTTTTATTTCTGCAGATAAAGGGGTACTGGAAAGCCATAAATCTGTACCGCTCTCAACAGACTGAATTACAACCTTCTCATCGAATAATTTACGACATACTGACCAAGTTCTAGTTATGTCCGGATTTCCTATTTTTATTGAATTCCCTGAAGGACTATGTAGTATAGCACCCCAAATCCTAGTAAGCGCAGTTTCTTCTAAATTTACTTTACTCATCGCACCAGGATTTACCAATCCTGCGCATTGAAAAGGTCTACCTATTTCAGCATGTTCTTCTACTAAAAGTACAGAATTACCATGTTCTGATAATCTTCTTGAGAGATATCCTCCAATCGGTCCTGCACCAATAACTACTACATCATAATCATGTGTCATATTTTCACCTATTTCTTCTTCATTTTCTTCAACTTACCAATTAATTCACTAGCATCGCTAAAATTAATCTCCTCTATTGTTGTGGTCTTTACTATGGCCATAGCATCTTCTATTTCAATTTCTAGATATTTAGATATATTTCTTATTGCTTTTATTTGATTTTCTGTAGCAGGATTATTACCTCTTATATCAAATAATTTCCCAATCAATACACTCGCAGAGCCATCTCTCCCACCAGTTAAATTTTCTAAGTCTTCGATGCCATTGTCTCTCAAAAATTCATCTAGGTCTAGACTCAATTTTTCACATGTTTCAATAATCTTATCGATTTGTTTTTTACTTGCTTTTCTCGGCCCAGATAGCGTTTTCGCATCATCTATAATTGGTCCAATTTCTTCTCTAGTTAATGATTTAATATCTCTTCCTTCCAGTATTTTCCCTTGTTCCTTTTCACTCATATTTCTTAAAAGGTCTTTTAGGAACTTAATTTGTTTACTAGAGGGGTTATTGCGAGAATCCATATCAGCTTTATTATGTATTTCATAAAAATCGAATACAAAGTCATGCCATACGCTGGCTGAATCAGCATCGCTGTTTGCTATGTTGTCAAGTTTTGATTCCATCATAGATGTAAATTCTGTACTAAAAATCTTATAGAGAATTTCTTCAGATTGGTTATTGTAGAGTGGCACTACTTCTAACCATAGCCTTCTACCGTTTTCTGTAGGTATGAGAGAACCATTAATATTTTCAACATATTTTTTCTCTTGTAACTTCTGAACCATTGAAACATAGGTCGAAGGTCGCCCAATACCCGCTTTTTTCATTTCTTGTACTATTGAACTTTCTGAAAAACGTCTTGGTGGTTTAGTCTCTTCACTTACAAGCTCCGGATTATTTGAATCTATGTCAATTTTCCATGTTGCGCCAACTATTAACTCACTTGCAGGAGGTCTTACTGGGACTTTTTTAAGAAATTCTTGAAAAACTTCTTCCCAACCTGCATGGATTCTCCATGAAGCATTACCTGAAATATCCTTTTGAAAATCTTTTGTTCTTGCTCTAATAGATCTATGTTCACGTATTGAATCAGACATCTGACTCCCTGCGAATCGAGACCAAATAAGTCTGTATAGTTTCTTAAGATCTTCATTTTTCTCATCTATTTCTCTAATGCCAGGTCTTGTAGGTCTAATAGCTTCATGGGCATCTTGGACATTTACTGATTGCTTTTTTACATCAGGGCCTACTGCACCTTCTCCAATAAATTCATTGCCGAATTTTTTTAATATGTATTTTTTCATTTCATCTCTGGAATCTTTGTTTGTTCTAGTTGAATCAGTTCGAATGTAAGTGATATGTCCTTTTTCATATAATTCGCTTGCAATGCTACTAGTTTTAGCCAAAGACCACCCCAAATATGAATTAGATGATTGTAGCATTGTATCTGTAGTAAAGGGAGGTTTTGCCTTTCTATTTTTTATACTATTTTTTATTGAAAGTAATTTAATTTCCTTGTTTTTCTTCAACATTTCTATTGATTCTTTAGCTAAATCCTTGTCGAATGTTCTTTCTGGATAATGCTTAGGAGTTTTTCCAGAATCATCAATCCAGGCACCTTCTTCTCCCTTCTCGTGAAATCTAATATTGAATTTTATCTCTTCAGAATAGAAATGAACGCTATGGTACTTCTGTGGAATATGTTTTTCCCTCTCTAATTCTTTTTCAACAATAAAACCCAATGTTGGTGTCTGAACACGTCCCATTGAGTTTATACCAGATCTACGACTAACATTTGCACATTCCCAACCTATCAGACGGTCCATAAACATCCTAACTTTAGCTGCATCAACCATTCTGTAATTTATTTCTCCATTTTGTTTTAAAGATTGTAATACGGAATTTTCTGTAATTTCATTAAAAATAACTCTCTTTTGTCTTTCAAAACCTGCTTTGGTGAAAACTTCACTTAATCTCCATGCAATAAATTCCCCTTCTCTATCAGGGTCTGTAGCAATAAAAATCTCTTCAACATCTTTTAATTTTGCATTTTGAACTATCTTTTTTATTTTATCTTTCTTAGATTTATCAGAAGTCCAAGGAGCTTCAGGGAGTTTATCTCTTGAAGATTCCCACATTGCATCATTTTTTCCCTTCTCTCCTTTTTTTGCTGGTAACCTGTCTATATGGCCTCCACAAGCATCAACCATCCATCCTTTACCTAGATATTTTTTGACAGTTTTAGCCTTTGCTCCGGACTCCATAATCATTAATTTCAAATTACTTCACCTTCCGTAAGTATGGTACTCACTAATAATACTCGAATAATATTCTATGTATAAATGTGAGTAAATAAACATTGGTGTTAAAACGCTACTGGTTAATTTATTTCCTTTCGCAACTTTATTCTATTCTCTCCTTCATTCCATACATCATCTTTACCAGGCCCTCCACATCCTATACAACCAGGATATCCTGCCTCAACTAAATGTAAAACTCTTCTTTCAAAATCTTTCCAAAATTTTTTCGCCCCAATAGGAATCCAAATGCAACCCATGTCCTCGGGCTCTTTTTCACTAATTATTCCAATCATCCTTTCATCGTTGAATATCATTATCTGATTTTTAATCCCTTTAATATCATTCTTAATGTCAATTATTATTGATGGTGCCAAGTCTGAAATAGAATTACTTAAATTTTGAATATCAATATTAGTACTTTTATCTAAAGAAAACTTTAATTTCTCAGATCTTAATGCTCTTCTAGAAATTTCCCAAAGAGATAAATCATAAGAAGATAAGACCATTATGCCTTTATGAAACCCAACTCTTGAAGAATATTACCTTTACGGGATATCAATGGGCTTACCTTACAGGACTCTAATATTTCCACTATTGAAAGGAATAAGCTCTGAAAGATCGCACAATATCAGCGTCAAAATCTTATCCAAATTTGGCCAAAATAGTATTGGACAAAAAATCCTCCATTCCACTTATGCATCTATTGAAGAACCAATAGAGGTTTTTGAGACTCTTTTCAAACATCCTTTGGGTTTAGCAGCCGGTTTCGATAAAGGTGCTGATACCCTATCCTCTTGGTCATCCTTGGGTTTTTCATGGGGAGAATACGGGGGAATAACTAGATTTCCTCAAGAAGGAAATCCAAAACCAAGAATGTTTAGAGCAAATAAGGAAAATGCATTAGTAAACAGAATGGGGCTTAATAACCCTGGGGCAATGGCAATTAAAGATAAATTACTAATTCGTAAATCTTCAAATAATTGGCCAAATATTCCCGTGGCAGCTAATATAGGCCGTTCCAGTAAAGTTTCAAATGAAAATGCTCCCGGCGATTATTCTGAAACTTTGAAAATTCTATGGGATTATGCAGACATTTTTGTGCTAAACGTTTCATCTCCTAATACTCCAAATTTAAGAGAATTACAGGACCAAACCTATCTAGATTCAATTCTAAAGGAATGTAATAAGATTAGAAAAATAGATAATGAAAAGAAAATTTTATTGAAACTTTCTCCAGACAGGACAAACGATCAAATTTTAGATACCTTAGATATTGCAATTAGAAACAATATAGATGGTTTCGTAGCAACAAATACTACAATAAAAAAACCAAATCCATTAAATACACAATCTAGAAGAGTTTTTTCTGAAGAAGGAGGATTATCTGGACGCCCTCTTCACAGTAGATCAAAAGAAGTAATAGAATTAATATTTAACCATACAGAAGGAAAAATCCCTATAGTTGGGGTGGGCGGAATTGAATCTTCAGAAACTGCATGGTCATCAATAACTTCCGGGGCATCTTTGTTACAATTATATTCTTCATTAGTTTTTCAAGGACCATCAGTAGTTTCTTCTATAATAAAGGGAATAAAAGAGAAACGTATTGAAAAAGGCTTTAGTAATATTTCTGAAGCAGTAGGTTATAAGCATAAATAATCAATAATTTAGAGTTGTACAAAATGATAGCCACTAAAAAAACAAAATTAGTAATTATTTCACTAGCCATGGCTTCTTTACTTTTACTTATGTTGATTTCTGTAGATCCTGAAGTCCAATATTCGGTTGATGAAGTCATGGAAAATCCAAATAATTATGAAAATAAAGATTTATTCATAAGAGGAGATGCACTAAACAATAGCCTTCTCTCAGAGCAAAACTCATTTATTTTATCAGGGTCTAATTATGAAATTATGGTAGATTATTCTGCAGCCTCTTTACCGGAAGGCTTTCAGGAAGGATTGCCTGTTGCGATTAAAGGGAAACTTGTTAGAATAGACGATTATTGGAGTTTACAAGCATCCGAAATCATTACTGGTTGCCCTTCTAAATATGAAACTGTAGATAATTAAATGGATTAATTGATAGGTGATGGTATCATGCCTAGTATGGGCTAGGGGGAGCGTTGACGTGTTCTATTTTCCACAAATCGTTGATAATGGTGGCCTGAAGTTCGAGGGCGGCGTAGACGAGCTCCTGATGTCTCATCAGTTGACGTCGACGCTTCGCCCCCAAGAGATCCAGGTTGATTGGACATACTTCCGGAGGGAAGTATTTACTTTCTCATACCCGGGAACCAGGTCAGGCGCGGAAGCGAGCAACCCGACTGGGAATTCTGGATGCCTTGGGATAGCGGGGCTGAGGAGATTGATGTCTCAACATCTTTGGCAACGTACGTCCACCGAGAACATGCCCACTACAAATTTTCTGTGTCATTAATTCCGCTAATTTTACATATTTCAATGAAATATTTTTTATCAACAGGTTGTACAGATAGCCTACTACCTTTCATTAGTAAAGGCATTCCTTCAAGGGCTGGATTGTTTCTCAATTCAGGCAGACCAATATTTTCAATTTTTTTTACTGGTTTTATATCAACCATAAACCATCTAGGATTCTCCGGTGTTGATTTCGGATCAAAATACTTGGATTTAACATCCCAGGAAGTAAAATCTGGATATGATTCTCTAATGATTCTTGCAATACCTGCTATGTGGGGTGGTTTACAATTAGAATGATAAAATAATACTAAGTCTCCTTTTTTCATTTCATCTCTCATTAAATTTCTAGCTTGATAATTTCTTACACCATCCCAGTGTGTTTGACCATCTTCAACTAGTTTTTCCCAAGGATATACATCAAGTTCGCTTTTCATAAGCCAATAATTCGTCATATTTTTCTAACCTCTCTATCAATTTTGTAATTACCACGCCTCTTCAGTACTTCCTAGAATCAATGAAGCATCTAAAGCATCTATCTCATCTCTAGCAACAGCTCTCCTGAGACCCGCATTTTTTACCATACTTTGTACTCCTCCTGTCAATCCCCAATTTGTTTTTACCATTATGGAATAGATTGCGGGCAATAGGAGTAAAGCAGAAAGAGCAGCTACAATAAGAAGGACAATAATTACTGCTACGAATGGTTTTATTGCCGGTATAGGAATAAAAAATGCGCAAGACATTCCCATTGCAGTAACAGTAGTTGCTTCTGCCAGACTCATTCCAGTACTGGCACATGCCATTTTAATTGCATCTAGTGTCCCTCCCAATTCTTTTACCCTATTTGCTATATGTATAGAAAAATCTACTCCTACTCCTACTAGAATTGATCCTATCATAACAGTAACTAGATTTAATGGTACTCCATTTGAATCCATAACAATCCATTGCATTCCAACAGTAAAACCAACAGGAACAGTTGTCAATAATGCATATCTCAAGTCCCTAAAAACTAATGCCAAAGTAAGAATGGTAAATGCCAATGCGAAGAATAATGATCTCCACTGCGAGCCTACTATCAATTCATTTATTTCTATAGATATCGGAGCTACTCCGATAAGATTTGAAGCGTCAATAGAATTTTCATTCTTACCTGCAGCTTCTGTTTTTAGATTTAATTGTGTTACTGCTACGGCTGTAGTTTTACTATCCATAAATGGCATATCAACATAAATTAAATTCCTAGAAAAATCAGAAGATATGAACAATTCTCTCATTTCTGTAGTTAGACTATTATAAAAAACATACAATAAGAAATTTTGAACTTGTCTTCCACCATCGTCCTCTTGAGCATCTAATGTGTCCAATGCAGCCCAGAATGATACATTACCTGAAGCCTCTCTATCAAAGATTATCTCTGCAACTTCTTGAATGGGTTCTGGCAATGGAACAGGGGAATTATCTAAAATGTCTAGTATTGGAGATCCAGATACGTTTACTCCAACAGCTATTGCTTTCATTAGGAAAACTATTGATACTGCAGTAGTATTAGATATTCTATCACATTCTGTTTCAAGGTTTTCAATTCCTTCTAAATTCCCATAGGGGTGGTCAGCAGTAAATGAAAATGAGGGTTCAGCACCAATAGGCGCTTTAACTAGTATAAATCCAGGCTGTCCAGACTCAAACTCATCAGAATAAACCTTCATTTTCTGAACAGCCCCAACTTCTTCAGGGGCCATATCTAGAAGATCAATATTTTCTTCTATATTTTGCCTAGAAACTCCTGCTGATATTAACATCAGCAATAAGAAAACACTCAGACTTGCCTTTGTCCAATTTACAGGTACATTTACTGTAGAAACAAATACCTTCGGAGGAGGGTGAGAAGGCTTTTTCAAATCTAATAATAATGTCAAGTTTGGTACCATCAACATAGTCATTATGTATACTATTACTATGCCTCCTGCCAAAGAATAACCTACAGTCTGTATTGGCCTCATAGGTGTAAAAACTAATGAAATAAATCCTATTATGGTTGTAGTTGCAGAAAGAAAAACGGCTTTACCAGTCGAATTTAATGCTTCTTCAATTTTTTCTTCTGGAGTCCCTTTTGCTTCTGCATATCTATTGGTAATATGCAACCCGTAAGATACGCCCAATGCCAGAACTATAGGTCCTACAATGATAACTGTCATTGTAACTTCATAATCTGAAAATCCTATTATTCCTAATGTAACCCAAACAGAGCATAATGTTGGTAAACCAGTTATAATGACAGTTTTAATTCCTTGTACCCATCTTGGTCGTCCTGTTTGTAACAAATCACAATGAAATAGGAATAAACCTCCAGCTACTGCTACCACTCCTATTGGGAATACTGTCCAAAATAATTTGAAAGACTCTTCTGTAATGGCATTAGTTAAAGGTACTGGACCTGTTAATGTCATGCTAAGATTTTTCTCCTCCCAGTTATTCTCAATTGATAATTCGTTTATTTTAATTTGAGTTTTCTCAATAATTTCTGGTATTGAAACATCATTAATACCATCGTTGTCTGTATCTAAATCATCTGAAATTCCAATTATTATCACTGCTCTATTCCAATGCTTAGCAGAAATATTTACCAAATTACCAGCCGCATCGTAAGTTCCAACATCTCTAACTAATTTATCTAATGCATTTTGAGGCATTTCTTCTAATATTCTGTCCACTCTATCTTGTTCTTCCGGAATTGCATAATTTCCAATTATATCTGATTGCTCATCTATAGTTTGATTTATACTATCTGAAAAATCTTCATTCCCAGTTGCATCTGCAACTCCATTAAAAAAGGCTTTAACTACTCTTCCTGCACTTGAATTAACCTCTTTTATTACCGTTGATATCGACAGAACATAAACAATAGAATCTTCATCTCCTCCATCATTTCTAATGTTATTTACGCTTTTTTCGATTAAGTCAATTTCTTTCAAGATTCTAGTATCAGTTACATTATAATCTTCTGACTCAACATAAACTACCATAATATTTGTAGTCCAATTCTCTCCTACCTCTTGAAGTAGATTTTTTGAACTTAAAGGATCTGTTGATTCTGGCAAATAGACTTCCATTTCTCCATTTACATTTAATGCTCCTTCCTCACTACACCAAGATGGCTGATATTCATCTCTACAATCATTTACTCCAGAATGTACAGTAAAAAAACCTGTTATTAGTAGACAGATTATGACTGTTAAAGCAGGAAACATTGTTAATGCTTTATTCGGCGTCAATCCTCTAAATTTCCTCTTCATACTATTTGAAAAATTTCTGAACTTATCATTATTTGAATTAGTGCCATCGCTTCCAACAACCATGTCACTCAATGGTACGTGTATGAACTCAGAACTTCAACCTCTCGTATGTTCCATTCAAAAAAGCACTATATTTTCAATGAATGATTGGTAACGGTCAAGAGTAACATAGTTCGCCACAGCGAATATAGGAGGGTATATTTATGGGTAGTCCAAAAATTTCCGAAAAGAGATGGTCTATAGATTTAGAAAAGGAAATACAACAAAATCACTATCAAAATGTCGGAAATTCATATAAATTCAATCCTCAAAGTTCTAAAGAGATATTCGTAATAGATACACCACCCCCATATCCTAGTGGTACTTGGCACATAGGAGCTGTAGCACAATATAGTATGATTGATGTTATCGCCAGAAGTCAGCGTTTACTAGGTAAAGAGGTATTTTTTCCATGGGGAGTAGATAGAAATGGGATAAATATAGAATTTACTGTAGAAAAAAAAATGGGCCGTAAGATGCGTACATTTGATAGAGATGATTTTTTAAAACTCTGTCGAGAAACAATAGAGGAATACACCCAAGAAATGAAGAATACTGCCAAAAGGGTTGGTTTATCTTGTGATTTTGATAAAGAATATCACACAGACTCATCAGAATATAGAAAAATTACTCAATCAATATTTGTTGATTTATTTAAAAAAGGAGAGATAATTGAAGACCTTCGTCCAAATATTTATGACCCTGTTGAGGGAACTACAATAGCCGATGCTGAAGTACAAAGAATATCAAGGAAGACAAAACTATGTGATGTTAAGTGGATGACAGAAGATAATGAAGAGATAATTATTACAACCACCAGACCCGAAATGATCTGTGCCTGTGGCGTAGTTGTCGTTCATCCAGACGATTCAAGATATAGTGACTTGATTGGCAAAAATATTTATTTACCAATCGATGTGAAGGACAGGAGTAAATCTGTTAAGATTCTTTCACATCCATCTGTAAAAATGAATTTTGGTAGCGGTGTTCTAATGGTGTGTTCTTTCGGAGATCAAAATGATGTTTCCATATTTAGAGAATTAGATTTAAAACCATTTCAAGCTATTAATCTTGAAGGAAAAATGACATCTATTGGAGGCCCTCTTGCTGGCCTTACTGTTTTAGAAGCTCGTAGTAAAGCAATCGAGATATTATCCGATAACAATTGCATTTCAGAAATACATGACCATATGCAAGAAATACCAGTTAGTGAAAGGGGAAATAACCCAGTCGAAATAATCTTACTAAAGGAGTGGTATGTGAAACAAACTCATGTTCAAGACAGATTACGAGATCTTTCCGGACAAAGCCGGATTATACCGGAACGCAATAGACAATTACTTCATGATTGGATGGACGGGATATCAATTGATTGGCCCATCAGTAGAAGACGTTGGTATCATACAGAAATACCAATTTGGTATTCAGAAGATGAAACTAAGATTATTGTTCCTCCATCGGGTATTTATGTCCAACCATGGAAAGATAATCCACCTGAAGGATCTGAGATTTTAGATAGAGAAACCAGGGAATTTATCCAATTCTATGATCCAAAATCATCTAATCTAGGTAAAATTAAAGGAGAAGACAAGGTATTTGATACTTGGATGGATTCTTCTAACTCTAATTTATTTGTTTCTGGTTACTTGAATGATGATGAATTATTTCAAAAATCATTTCCGACAGCATTAAGGCCTCAAGGTAAAGAAATTGTAAGGACTTGGCTTTATTATACAATGTTAAAAAGTGCCTTATTACTTGATAAGCCAGCTTTTAACAATATTTGGATAGATGGATTAGGAATGGATCCATGGGGGAGAAAAATGTCAAAATCAATCGGTAATGGTATCGATGCAAATTCAGTACTCGAATGTGGTTATGGAGGAAGGACTGGATCATGGAAAATTAGGGGTCCAAATGGTAAGCAAGTACATTTACAGGCTAAGAAAATAGGAAGCGAATGTTTTCGTCTCTGGAAGGCTTGTGATGCACAGGTCGGTGATGACTTTCATATAAACCCGGAAGAAATTGAATCAAAATACTTTGGTGTGTTGACTAAAATATTTAATGTTGCTAGATTTACTAGCCAATTTGAAATTCCTGAAGATTTAGATATTCAACCTGATAACTTGTTGCCAGAAGATATCTGGATACTTTCAGAATATGAAAAAAATATGAAAAATATTAACAATCATTGGATTAATATAGATATATATAATGCAGCACAATCAATAAAAAATTTCACCACTGGCATCTTTGCTAGTCATTGGTTAGAGATGGCAAAAACAAGGCTATATTCTGGAGACAAATCCGCAACTTGGACTTTACATAGGATTGTAAGGGATATTATTACTGTTTTCACGCCTATTTGTCCATTTTTCAGTCATCACATTTCGGCAACAATTTATGGTACTAGTAGTGTAACTATAGACAAATATCCCGATTCAAATATTTTAATTCCCAAGGAACTAACTAATATTGTAAGTATCTCAACAAAACTAATTGAGTTTAATTCATATATTTGGAAATTAAAAAAGGAAAAAGGCATTTCTCTGAAATCACCAATTTCAGGAGTTAAAATTCCTAAAGACATTGAAGTACTGTCTGAGGCTTTGATTAATATGCATAATTTAGAATAGTCTAATTAAGTGCAGAATGTGGCCTCTTATCACTAAAGAAATCATCCAACAAAGTTACTATTTCTTCCCCTATTCTATTTTGCGCTTCTATAGTTGATGCCCCTATATGGGGGCTACCATGAAAGCTTTCTAATTCTATTAATTTACTATCATACAGTGGCTCACTCTCGTAAACATCAAGAGCTAATGACGTTAAATCACCATTACTCAGAGCAATAAATGCTGCTTCTTCATCTATTATTCCTCCTCTGGCACAATTAACAATATGTCTCCCGCATTTGATACCATCAAAGCCATATTCAGGCATCATATTGATTCTTTCTTCATTAACCAAATGATATGTATTCTTATTTAGGTTACAATGAATGGAAATGTGTGTACAATTCCTAAATAGGTCATTAACATTGTTATGAATGGTACAATTATTATTATTTGCAATACTTTGGTTGATATAAGGATCATAACAATGAATATTCATCCCAAGTGCTGATGCAACTTTACTAACTCCTTGGGCAATCCTACCATAACCAACTAAGCCTAAATTTTTACCTGACAATTCTGTCCCCCGCAATTCTTTCTTGGCCCAAATATTCTTTCTTAATTTTCTATCTCCTGTAGCGATATGCCTGGTAGAAGAAATCAGATGACCTATTGTTAATTCAACAACACTCTGTGTAGATGACTGTGGGGTGTTACAGACGACTATTTTCTTTTTTGTTGCTTCTTCGATACTTATATTATCTACTCCAACTCCTGCTCTTCCAATGAATCTTATACCCCTACCTTCTTTTACCGTTGATAGAATTTCTTCATTCAGTTTTGTAGCACTTCTCACAATTATCGCATCATAGTTATTCAAGACACCTGATAATAATTCGTCTTGCGAGTAATGCTTCTCTATTACTTCATATTCTAATTCTCTAAGTTTTCTAATTGCTTCATCTGACATCCCATCGCTTATTAGTATCCTAGGCATATTACATTCTCATGATGTCTATTCAATGAAGTTTGTCTATATGAGCCCAATTAATGGATATTTTAACCGCTTTATTATTGACTACGTCTTCTTCAGAAGGTATATGGCGGAATCACTAGAGTCACTCTTTACTGCTGTTTTAATTCTATTAGGGCCAGTAATTCTTGCTCTACCTGTATCATTCGCATGGCGATGGTGGGTAGGTATGGAACCAGAGCAAGAAGACTACAGGGAAAAAGTAAGAAGAGTATTGGATGCTGGAATACCAATCCGGAAATATCGCTCTCAACTAGATGCTGAAGCTCGTAAAGTTCATTTAAATTCTGATCGACAAGCTCGCATAGAGTCAGATTTATTACATCCTCTAAGGTTAACCCACTTCTTACTTTTTCCTAGTCTAATTGTTTGGCCATTAGTAGGTTTATTCGCTGCTATAATAACATTACCAATGATGCCTGTTCTTAGATTAATAGAGTGGTTATTGATTAAAAAATCATTGTTATCGATGGTTGCTAAAATAGTTCAAAAATTAACTCGTTGGGAGATTATCGGAATTCCTAGATTGGATGATGGTGCTAAAGAATTAGACAGAGTCCTAGCATCAATACATAGAATGCCTATAACGGTATTTTTAGGATTATTTACTTATTTAATTATCTCCTATATGCCTATTAGTGCAAAAAATATTATGTTAGTTAGCGCTATTGTTTATATTTTCTTAGTATCATTCATTTCAGTTATTAGGGCAGCTACAGCTAGCTCACTGGTATTTGCAGATCCTACTAATAGACGTTTAATTCCAATGGATACTTTCGTTGAAAATGCCTTAGGGCCGTGGGTTGGTGTAGGATTAGTATTTTTATTATCCAGACAGTTGATGTACGGTGGACAAATAAGAACTGATCAATCTTTAGCAGATCCAGTTGCATTTTCATTAAGTGTTCTTTTGGTTCTTTACACTGCAACTATAATTGGCATCACAGTTGAATTGATTTTCTTTAGGTTAAGAGGAACATCTGTAAGAAATTCATTCCAAGAACAAATGATTAATATTTTTAAGCCTACATTATATTTGTTTACGAGAGATAAAGGTTCTTTACACCTATCTCCAGTAATGCCGCTTTCTGAGTGGCTAGCTAGTGGTGAACATTTAGAAGTCGAAAATTAATTATTTTATTTATTTTTAGCTCTATTCCATTTATTAAAATTATTTTAGAATCTTTGATATATTTAATAGGTATTATTCCAAAATATGTGGAACCTTTTTCTCCACCATTATTCGCTGTTGTAATGATAATTTTACCTCCTCCCTTAATTTTGAATTCTCCTTGACTGATATATTCTTCACTTTGTAACGTAACTAATGCCTTTTTTTGTTTCCCACGACTTTCCAGTCGAGCATGAATTTCTTGACCAGGATAACACCCTTTGTCCATTTTTACTAGTTCTTCCATCCCTACATTAAATGGTATTCTATTTTTTATTTCTTCATAACCGATTATTCCAATATCAATTCTATTTTTATCCCATTCTTTATCATCAATCTCAAAAAAAGATTTTTTTTGTAATTTTTCCTTAACATCATTCAAATTTACTTTTGGCAATAATATTTCGAATATCATTAATTCGTATCTTTTATCTACAGAAATAATATTATCTCCGTCTTCTATCCAATTGAAATAATCTAAATCCTCTATTGAAAAATCAGGATTAGAAAGAATTTCATTTAATTCATTACCTAATATTGTTATTTTTCTTATACTGTTATCTCCATTAAGAATTTCAACTTCTTCATCCCAAGGTATTCCTTTAGATAATATTCTTCTTACATCATCACCTTTATTATAACTATTTATGATTAATATTTTATCAAGCATGATATAAATAGAAAGATAATCAATAATTCTACCATTAGAATTACAAATTAGAGATTCATGTATGGTTTTGGTATCATTATCAGAGATTTTTGTGGTAAGTATTCTCTCAAGATGTTTTATCGCATCTTTCCCTTGGACGATGGTGAAACTAGACTTATTTTCATAAAAAAAACTTGAAGTATTTATTATATCAATAATATTAACACCTTAGCCAAATGATTGCCCACAACCACATTCACGATCAGCACTAGGATTTTCAATTTGAAATCCTCCTCCCATCAAGGTATCCTTGTAATCTAATTTAATTCCATTTAATAACGAACTATCTTTATTATGTATTAATATGCTAATATCTCCAACTTTTATTTTTTGGAAATTATCATCATCAGGATTTTCTGTTATTTTCATATCATACAAATATCCTGAACATCCTCCTGCTTCAGCACTGATAATCAATACATGTGTTTTTTCATCACCTTTCATCGATTTCTCCATGGCTATCTGTGCCGATTCTGTAACATCAATTTTTACTTCTACTACGTCTACATCTGTAACAACTGGTAACGAAAAACCAGAACCATCCAATAAGCCCATGAGCCTCTGTAGTAGAAGGGTTATTTGAACAATTGTGTAAGTTTACACTCTTACCTATTAATCATAACGTTATACCTTTTCGCAGCCACATGGATGGCATCGAATCTAGGCCTATCATTAGAGTCGAAAATAAATCTATCACAAGAGAATTGGATACTGTTTCTGTTGAATCTCCACTTTCTATTAAGATTCTAGATAAAAACGGCTTAGAATCATCACTTGGATTATTAATGCGTACCCCAGGCGATGATCCTAATCTTATCAGAGGACTTTTGTACTGTGAAGGTATTATTCAATCAGAATCCGATATTTTGGAAATAAATAATCTTCCGGATTATTATCAAGTAGTTTTATCAAATGATGTGATATTTAATCCTGAAGTCCACAATAGAAAATTAACCATGACCTCTTCTTGCGGAATATGTGGTAAAGAGTCCATATCTAATCTAATCCACATACATGGTCCAGAATTATCAGAAAGTATTTTTATAGATATTGAAACTATTTCCAACGCACTTTCTTCTTTAAAATCGGGACAGAATTTTTTCTCAACTACAGGCGGAACACATGCGTGTGCTAGATTAGATGATAATGGTTCTTTGATTTCTATTTCAGAAGATATCGGGAGACATAATGCAATGGATAAATTAATTGGAAACTCGTTAAATAAGAATGAGTTGCCAATAAAAGATGAAATTGTAATCGTTTCTGGTAGGGCATCATTTGAATTAGTTCAAAAATCATTGAGAGCAGGATTTCCTATAATGGTTGCTTTAGGTGCGCCCAGTACTTTAGCTGTTGATTTGGCATTGGAACATGGCATGACCTTAATCGGTTTTGCAAAGAAAAATAAGATGACAATTTTTTCTGGTTCTAAGAGAATAATATAATTTCATACATTTTGATAAAAGACCTGATGTACATGTTGGTTATGTCAGATACAATGAGGGAGCAGGTAAATGAACTCACTCCAATAGAAAATTCACCCCCTAAACTAGGTAAAACAAAATCAGTGGCAGCAGGAATTCCTGGTGTTATGGCATCAATGAATTATAGTATGAATAATAATTTCATTTCCTCTTTATCAAATTTGTCTAAGGTTAATAGGTTTAATGGATTTGACTGCCCTGGTTGTGCTTGGCCAGATCCTGATAATCATCGTTCACGTTTTGAATTTTGTGAAAACGGTGCTAAAGCAGTCGCAGATGAACGTACTAGCCAGAAAGCAAATCCAAAATTTTGGTCTAAATGGTCTGTAAATGAATTATCTCATAAATCTGATAATTGGTTGAATAAAAGAGGTAGACTAACCCACCCAATGGTTTTAATGCCGAATAGTATGAATTATGTCGAAATTTCCTGGGAAGAATCATTTGAGATGATTGCAGATGAACTTGTTAGTTTAAATGATCCAAATCACGCTATTTTTTATACATCCGGAAGAACTAGTAATGAGGCAGCATTCTTATGGCAATTATTAGCTAGATGGTACGGAACAAATAATCTTCCAGATTGCTCAAATATGTGCCATGAATCCTCAGGAGTGGCATTAACAGAGTCTATAGGTATCGGAAAAGGTACTGTTAAATTGGATGATTTCAATGAAGCAGATTTAATAATTGTAATCGGTCAAAATCCAGGCACTAACCATCCAAGGATGCTATCTGCATTAAGTGATGCAAAAAAATCTGGGGCATCAATAATTAGTATTAATCCTTTAAAAGAAACTGGAATGGTTCGTTTTAAACATCCTCAAAAACCTCTAGATTTACTAGGATCAGGAAGAAAAATATCAGATGAACATGTAACTGTAAATATCAATGGAGATATGGCCTTATTTCGGGGTTTTTCAAAGGTAATTATCGAATCAGGTTCATTTGATAGAGAGTTTATTGAGAAATACACCAAGGGCTTTCACAATTATGTTAATATTGTAGAAAATACTGAATGGGATGAAATAGTTGAACACTCTGGAATTAATATAGATGATATTAAGAGACTAGGTAAAATAATATCTAAGTCTAATTCTACTATAGTGTGTTGGGCTATGGGAATAACTCAGCATAAAAATTCCGTAGCTACAATACAAGAAATAGTTAATTTACAATTACTTGGTGGACATATCGGACGACCTGGTGCTGGAATTTGTCCTGTCAGAGGTCATTCTAATGTCCAAGGTGATAGAACTGTTGGAATTAATCATAAACCGAATATTAATTTTCTGAAGTCATTAGAAAAAAATATTGGAATTAAAGTTCCTGAGGAGCACGGTGTAGATACGGTTGGAGCAGTTAAATTGATGCAAGAAAGTAATTCTGTTTTCATTTCTATGGGCGGAAATTTTTTATCAGCAATGTCAGATACTAAAATTACTGCCTCTGGTCTAAGAAATTGTAATTTAACAGTCCAAATCTCCACTAAACCTAATCGCTCCCATCTTGTAACTGGGAAGAAAGCCTTGATATTACCCTGTCTTGGAAGAACGGAAATAGATCAAACTACTGAAGGAATTCAATTTGTAACAGTCGAGAACTCTATGGGAGTAGTTCATTCTTCACAGGGCAACTCTAAACCTATTAGTAACAATTTAAAGTCCGAGGTTGCCATTGTTACAGGAATTGCCTTAGCCCTGGAGAAGAAAATTTCACGAAATAAAATCAATTGGGAATATTTATCTAATAATTACGATAATATCAGAGATTTGATTTCTGTTTGTATTCATGGTTTTGATAATTATAATGCTCTTGTACGTAGAGATGGTGGTTTCTACCTACCAAATAATCCAAGAGATAATTTAACATTTGATACCAAATCAGGTAAAGCAGAATTTGTTTCTCACAAAATCACTAGTAAGAAGACTGATTCAAATGAGTTTTTAATGATGACTATACGTTCTCATGACCAATATAATACGACTATTTATGGATTAAATGATAGGTATAGAGGAGTTTATAATGGTAGAAGAGTACTTTTCATGAATCCTGAAGATATTTCAAAAAATAATTTAGAAAAATTTCAATTAGTAGATATAACTTCTCATTTTAATGGTAAAAAAAGATTTTCTGAAAAGTGGTTCGTAGTTCCCTACGACATACCACCAAATAACGTAGCAACATATTTTCCCGAGTCCAATTCGTTAATACCATTGGATAGTGTGGCTGATAGAAGTAATACTCCAACTAGTAAATCTGTTGTTGTAACAATTAATGGATCAAAAAATTAATTTTTACTCCTTTTGTTTTGTTCTCTCAATAATACCTTACATCTATTTATTTGGGTTTTACATATTTCTATCCCATCTTTCTCTAAACCTCTGCCTATTGATTGTTCAAAACATTTTAATGCATCTTCATATAATTCTAGAAAGGCATATGATTGTCCCATATTATACAATGTTCTTCCAGTTAATAATGAAGGATCCAATGAGATTGCAGCATGATACGCTAATATACTTTCAGAGTATTTTGACATTTGGTATAATGCATCTCCTCTGCCATTTTGACTTCTAACACGCAATTCTTTCTCTTCTTTAGGACACCCTCCTATGGCCTTTTCAAAACAACTTAATGCCTCTGAACTTTTTTCTTCAGATAGAAAATTTATTCCTTTATTATACCATTCTATAGATATATTGACATTTTCTTTGTATAACGAATTTTCTTTTGAATCTTCATTTAATTTCTCACTTCCATTAAGACTTTCATCTTTCTCATTATTAAGAATTGGGTTTTTAATATTATTTTCTTCTTCTTTCAATATATCTCCTCTGTTTTTACATTGGATGGCCTTTTCATTGTGGCCTGACATTTTTAGAGATTCAGATAATCCGTACCATGCTTCATATGACTTAGGATTAGTTTCTAAAATCTCTTTCCATAATTTTACAGCACCGATATAATCTCCTGTACTATTAAGTTCTCTAGCTTTATCTTCAGTAGTTAATTCCGATGAAACTAATAAATCTAAAATATCATCTTCTGATTCATCTGGTACAGGTTTAGAAATTAATAAGATTTCTTGTTCTGATTCTTCATCACTCAATTCTGATTCTTCATTACTCAATTCTAATTCATTCATGACAGGTTTAGAAATTAATAAGATTTCTTGTTCTGTTTCTTCTTCACTCAATTCTAATTCTTTATCATCAATAATTTCCTCTTCTCTTTCATTGTTCAGATTTTTAACAATCCTCTTCAGATCGGCCAAATCAGGAAACGTAATGAGGGCAATGTTGGCATATTCTGCAGCTTCCCTGGGTTTTTCTCTTTCTAATAAATATGCTAGATTAGCGACTGTTGGAGGATGATTAGGCATTATGTCGTTTACCTTCTCAAAAAACTCTATTGCGACATTATTTTCTTTTTGATGAGATTTGATTACGCCTATGGAATATAATGCATTTACATTTTTCTCATCAATATTAATTATATTATTATAGATATTTAGAGAATTTTTATATTCGCCATTTTCATAGAGATTCCTGGCTTCTTGAATCATATCCATGATATTCGATCCAGGCGATGTTTTTGTCTCTCTCATAGCCCACTCGCCAAGTACATTATGCATAAGCATTTTCTGATTGTGTTAATGCAATTATTCAAAGAATAATGTCTATAATTATTATAATTAATGAATGGGTTGAATAATTATGCTCTTTAGGGATAAACATGATTGAACCAATACGTATTATGGGAATATGTGGTTCTTATGGACTCGATTCTGCTAATGGGCACATGATTGATTTAGTAAAAAATGAGTGTAGTAAATTGGGTGCTGAAGTAATTGTATGGGATAATAAACAAAATCCATTACCATTTGTAGGAGAAGATGGTTGTTGGGATCATCCAAATGTAAAGATGTTCAAGGATATGGCTAATTCTGTAGACGCTTTTATATTATCTAGTCCAGAATATCACGGTACAATGAGTGGCGTCATGAAAAATTCTATAGATTGGCTTTCTTTTGACCAGACGTCTGGTAAAGTTTTTGGCTTAATTAGTACACTTGGTGGTCAAGCAAATTCTACAACATTAAATCATATGCGTACCTCAGTTCGTTGGATGCACGGTTGGGCAATTCCCGAACAATTAGTAATGGCTAATATTAAGAATACATTCAACGAAGAAGGTGATATTATAGATATAAAATTAAATGAAAGATTGATAAAATTTGCCAACTCTTTATGTTCCAATACGATTAAATTGCGAAGATAGGTGTTTTTTTGAATTCATTACCCCAAGGAAGTGAATTTTTACTATTTATATTGGCTATTTCTAGTATGATGACATGGTGGACATCCAATTTCACTGAAAGAATATACCTAACTAGATTTTTTGCTTGGTTAGGAATATGCTCTATTGTATCCTTACTTATCTGGATTTTAGGTGACTATTGAATGCTCATTCCAGATGATAAAATACCAGTAAGGTTACCTGTAAAATGGTATTTTGATGATAACATACCTAATATAATTATAATCGAATATGAAAAAAAATTTTCTAAAATTGAATCTTTTCTTTCTAAATTATTAAAATCTCCAACCTCTGTTAAAAGAACTTTAGATGTGATGAATTCAAGATTATGGTTTTTAATGGATGGGAATAATAATTTTAGTGAAATAATTGATATGATGGAATCAGAATTTAAAGAAGACATAATACCATCAAAACAACGTATAACAACTTCTATTATGAATTTCATTGAATTAAGGTTGGTTACTTTACTGACAAAATCAGAAGAACTTTGCTGGAGTATCGAACCTTTTAAAATACCTAATAGTTAATTTTCAAGGCGAAGTTTATCATCATTTTTCGATTTGTATAATGCGGAAAAGTAAACAGTCAATGGGACAAAAAGTAACAAAAAGAAACATCCTATAAGGGTTGCTAAGCTATATATGGATTCTTGAATGGGATTTAACTTAAATTCTTCAACTGAAACAAAATCATGCTTTACTATGGTTACATTTATTGTTAAATTTTCATCAGACAATACTTCTCCTCTGTCTTCTATTTTTATATTCCAAGTTATAGTTTTCTTTGCATTTTCTACAATTTCTCTTGCTTCTTCTTCAGCCAAGAACTCATTATCACTTTGAATGTAGCCGAGTCCCTCTATTGGAAGATCTAGGGAGACTCTACCATGAATCTTTTGCTCTTCACTGCCATCGATAATTATTTCATGAACAGAAGCCTTTGAACACGACTCTGAGGTTTCGGAAAAACCCCCATCCTCACAATTGAAAAAGTCTGCATCTTCAAGTCCTAATAATGGAGAATAAAACCATTCAACTCCTGATGCTTCTATGATTAATTTAGCAGACTCTGCTTCTACTCCTTCAATTGTTACATTAATCCAAGTAATTGCTTCCCTTGAAGTAAAATACCAGTTTGCACTATCTTCCTCATTGGACTGTAGATTAATCATTTCAGACTCATTTGTGGTTTTATATCCGTAATATTCAGAGTCTAATGTATTTGAATAGACGGCATAAGATAGAATTAGCACGAGAACTAAACCAGTTCCTATCATCGTCCTAAGCATATTAGGATTCTTCGCTAATGACTTCTTCATGACATGGGCTAGAGTTACCTTTTTTTGAATCCTTGTTCATAGAATAATGATTTTTATTACAATACATCAGTCATCACGATTAAATAGACTCCCTAAGACGGGCGGTCACAATAGGTGAGGCTTTGACGACGTACAATGATATCCCTGCTGACATTCTTATTGATGGGTTAGTAGAGAAACTTTCTACTATAGAATCTATAGTACAGCCAGAATGGGCTGCTTTTGTAAAAACTGGAACTCACAGAGAAAGACCTCCTAATCAAGATAACTGGTGGATAATTAGATCTGCGGCAGTGCTGCGTAAAGTAGCATTCAAAGGACCTATTGGCACTAATCATATGGCTCAAGAATTTGGTGGCCCAAGAGATAGAGGTGTAAAACCCAATCGGGCTGCCGCGGGTTCAAGGAATATAGCCCGTACTATTCTACAACAATTATCTGAGGCTGGATTAATTATTAGTAAATTTAATGCTGCTGGGACTGTCAATCTTGGCAAGGTGTTAACGCCAGAAGGTCATAAATTAGTCAATAATGTAGCCCATTCTGTAAGGGAAATTGCAGAAGAAAAGTATCCAGGACTTTCAAATTATTAAAGAGGTGATTATTTGGCAAGAAATAAACCATACGCAAAGAAGAAGCGTTTGATCAAAGTAACAAATCAAAATAGACGCGTACCTGTTTGGGTAATGTTGCGTACTAATCGTAACACTAGTACTCATCCAAAAAGACACATGTGGCGTCGTTCTAAATTACAAAGGTGAGTATTATGGCAGAAGTTAGAGAGTTAACAATTCCATTAAGGGCTGCATGGGGCGTAACAAGAAATCATAGAGCAAATAGAGCGATTTCTGAAATTAAAAAACATGTTTCTCAGCACATGAAGAAAACTGAAGAAGAAAAAATATGGATTGATGAAGAAATTAATAAAAAAGTATGGGCCAGGGGGGCTCAGAAACCTCCGAGAAAAATCAAAGTTGTTTGCACAAGAGAGGAAGGATTTAACATTTTAGAAGTAAAATTATTGGAGGAATAAACATGGGAAATATTAGACCATCTTTTATTAAAATTAGAGCACTTAGATTAGTAGATGATTATCCAGATAAATTTAATGGTGATTTTGAAAATAACAAGAAATATGTATCAATGTATACTGATCTTGGCAATTCAGATGGCGAAGAAGTAACCAATAAAAAAATGCGTAATTGGATTGCTGGATACATAACAAGGTATAAACAACGAAGGGTTGATTGAAGTAATTATGGGCGAAAGATTAGACGTCCCTCTTCCTGAATTTGGAAATAAATTATGTATAATCCTTGTTAAACCACAATTTGATGGCAATATTGGTGCTGTTGCTCGAACTATGTTAAATTTTGGAATTACTGATCTTAGAATTGTGGCTAGATCAATAAGTTGGTCAGACGAAACAAGAAATAGAGCTAAACATGCACAAAGTGTTTTGGACGATGCTACTTCATTTTCTAATATACCAGATGCAGGACATGACTGTTCATTGATAGTAGGGACTTCTGGGAAAAGAGAATTCGGAAATAAAATCTCTTTTCGTCACTTTATAAATCCTAAGGAATTACCTAATAGGCTAAGTGAAGCGAATGGAAAAATAGCATTAGTTTTCGGCCCGGAAGGTATCGGCCTCCTAAATGAAGAATTACAAGAGTGTGATTTTTTATTGTCTATTCCAACATGGGAAGGATATCCTATAATGAATTTAAGTCACGCGGTTTCCATTGTATGTTATGAATGGTTTCAGAATACCAATAGTACCTCGTCAGAAAGCCTTCTGTCTCCAGATCTAAGAAAACAACTCAGAGAAGAGATTCATAAACTATGTCAAGTTATACCCGCCAAAAGTCATTCAAAGAAGGGTATTGAAGAGACGTTATATAGAGTAATATTGAGGGGAATGCCTAAAGACGATGAAATACATCGTATTCTAGGCGTTATAAAAAGCTCTTCAAAATCTTTTAAGAATAATGATTAATATCCCAGGTTGCCCATGACTTAGGAGTTTCTCTGACATTAAATGACACTAACTTTAATTTATTATCGTAGGAACTATTTATGTGTTTATTAACAATTTCAAAAGCCCATTTTGCAAGATTTTCTGCTGTCGGAATAAATGGTAATATTACGGTTCTATGTTCTTCACCCATTATCTCTAATGCCTTTATGGCCTTTTTATCGCCTTCATAAACTAGAAAAGAATGATCAACCACATCATGAATTTCACTATTTAGAATTCGAGAAATATCCGAGAAATCCATTAACATTCCTTCTTCGGAAACTCCTTTTTTGGTAACTACATCTCCTTCAATCACAGCCTCCCATCTGTATCTATGGCCATGAAAATGCCTACATTTACTTTTATGATTAGGGACTCTGTGTCCTGTATCTGTTTCTACCCATCTTTTAATTCTAGTAACCATTTATTCACCTACGAAATCCAAACAAATTGAATTTATACAATATCTTTGCCCTCTCAATTCATGAAAAAGATGACCTAGATGTGAATCACAGCCGCTACACCTAACTTCAATTCTACTCATTCCATGAGAACGATCTTCTAATTGTATAATATTAGCATCTTTCATTTCTTCAGAAAAAGCGGGCCACCCACAACCGGAATCGAATTTAGATTCAGATGTAAATAAATTCTTACCACATTCAGCACAATAATAAATTCCATTTTTGAAATGTTTATCATATTCTCCAGT
>MDSZ01054854.1_pt1 | contig 26173 bp, 14 predicted proteins | sample 811201 | NCBI WGS metagenome assembly MDSZ01 (sample SAMN05326647, study PRJNA326480) | marine metagenome | isolation source: seawater | place: Indian Ocean: North | collected 2010 | reverse complement strand
GAATCAATTCCGCCAGAGAGACCTAGGACTATCGATGAAATGCCACTTTTAGCACAATAGTCTGACAAGCCAGTAACTATCGCATCCAACACATCATCTTCAGGTATTTTTGCTTCCTGACCAGAACTTAGAATTTGAATTTCTCCTTCCCCAACCCAACTAGATGATTCAATATCATCTAAATCTACCAATAAAATTCCTTCATGCCATCCAGGGGCAATAATTGCATCACCATTTGGCCAAGCCACAATCGATCTCCCATCAAATAACAAATCATCATTACCCCCTACCTGATTTGCTAACAAAAAAGGATGTCCCAAAGAAATTGCCGCACTGCGTGCAACTTGTAGTCGGAGATTAGCTTTGTTTGAATGATATGGAGACGCTGAAAGATTTACAGTAGCATCTAATGAAACTCCCTGACGAACCCATTCTATGATTTGTGAAATAGGGTCTGAATCATAATCATTTGGTGTCGCCCCACAGTGTTGCCAAGCATCTTCACACACGGTTACTCCAAGATTTAATCCACCAATTGTTCGAGCAATCCCCGGTCGTTCATCCGATTCAAAATATCGCTCTTCATCAAATACATCATAGGTTGGCAACAATTGTTTACGAGTAACCTCACGTGGAGTTTCACCGGCCCTAATTACTCCATTCCCAGGTAAACTTCTTTCATCCAAGGGTGGAACAGGCGTCCCCACAAGCAATGGAATGGAAGAATTTAGAGATAATGCAATTTTATTACATGTGTCGACGAAATCTTGTTGCAGTAAAAGATCTCTTGGGGGATAACCACTAATTTGTAATTCCGTACCAATTGCAAGATTTGCACCTCTGGACTTTGCATCATCCACCATTTGCAATAGTTTGTTGGCATTTCCACGTAAATCTCCAACAATTGGCCGGGATTGTAATAATGCAACACAACGAGCCATACTAAACTCCCCCAAACAGTTGTGTATAGCGAGAGCATCTATGCTTTTTGCAACTAACCTCTGACATTTTATCAGCCTTCTAGATCTTCTTCATCTTCAAGATAAACACCTTGTTTTGCTGTGGCAAGACGCATCCAAAACATTACCATAATTAGTGACAAACCAATCAAGGATAGAGAAATGCCAATTAGCCAAGGATTGGCATCGCCCAGTACTCCTGAAAGGATCCCTTTTTCTTGCATGGGTTTTACATCTATCATCCGTGAAGATTCAATCTCCCCATTGCCATCGACAAAACTAACCTCAATCCATTGAATGCCTGGATCTAAGGGCTTCCAATCAACAAGTTCAGTTGTAACCGTTTTTGATTCCACCCACACCGTTTTCTTGGCTAAAAGTTCACGTTCACCATTTAGATCAACGATTTCAATCAATAATTCTGATTCACCAGCGATCAATCCACTATTTCTTACGTGTATTTGGACAGTTGTAGATTCATCAACTTCTAAATCAGATTTTGCGATTTCGACTCCTCCTGAATCTATTGAATAATCTGGGACATAGTGAATAAGTAGCCATTTATCTGCAGGATTATTTGCACTATTTGCACTTAATTCAAATTGATTACCTGCTTGATCCCTACCAGTTAACCTCATTTTTAGAACCAATTGCTCTTGCAAGAATTCTGAATCAAGTCCTGTAATATCAACTTCGCCACTAAATTCTAATCTTAATCCAGATTCAATTTCGCCATCAAGTGTTAAACTTGTCAAACCACTAGCGATTTCATCATTAGAACCAACTGATGTAATCCACCAAATCAATTCAACTGATTCGCCATCTATGCCATAGGGCTCTGATACAATAACATCTACAGGATGGATACCCAAATCTAATATTGACGCTGGACGAGGAGATACAAATTCAACTACTTCCGGACCAAAGGCATCAACCGTTATCCACCTAACTGCTGTTGAGGGATTAGTCAAATCAATCCCTTGTTCAGGTAAACAACCGATTTCCCATGTCAAAGCATGCTGTCCAGTACGGGTCGGTGCAAACAAACCTGCTGTAAAATCGCCTTCATATGAAACTGATACTGTTTTCACTCCATCTAACTTGACATTTACATCACATTCGAATTGTGGGGATTCCATACTCTGTGAAAATACCACATTCCCTCCTAATTCAATTCTTGAACTTGGTGAAGCTCTTGCTCCCTCTTCGGTTATGACTCCATTTTCAACCCACAAACTAACATTATCTATAACCATTAATTCTCCAGAAAATCTCCATCTATTTTGTGGGAATGATTTGACATCTTCCTGTCCAGATCTATCGGTTATCTTCACCATAGGCTCTCTACGAGTCTCTCCAAAATCAGGCATAGTCCATTTGGGACTCAATTTAACATTTAGAATCATATCTTGCGTAAATGGCCCTGCAACAAATCCTTGATCATCATTAATAGTACAAGAAAATAGAGAAATATGAACAGACTCAACTATACATGTTCTACTTGTTGAATTCCATATTATCGCCATTCTGTCACTAGCAATATTGTCAGCAAGTGCAACCTCTATTTCACTGATATCAGATAGACCATTTGGCTCAGTAAATGAAATATTTAACTCATAATTTTGGTCTGGATGAAGCCATGCTCTACGCTCTCCGAACCAATCAAACCCATCGGCATCAACCAAAGGTGCTCCATCTTCACGTAGTTGATACATGAATAAATAATCGCCCGGTGTTGCAGAACCTCCTTCAAGCAAATTGTGACCTGATTGATCAGTACCTACAACATAAGCGGCTACCTTTTCTCCAACATATCCTGGAGTATCATCAATAATTGTATGGTAATTTCCATATGTGGAATCTAAAGTTGAAGGTCGTTGTAAATTTCTTTCAACAAATTCATCTGCGCTAGGCCATCCATCTCCATCAATATCGTTTGCCCACTCCATCCATAACATCATAGTGACATTCTTTGGTAAAACCGGTTGATCAGTGATATTAATTTCAATTAACTGAGATTGGCTTGAAGTTCTATGATCATATGACCTGATATTTGCACCCACTACAACAGGAGATAATGGATCAATATTGAATGTTCTATTTATCTCAGTTTGACTGGAAGAACCCCCTCCTTGTAATGGATTTACTGAAACTACCCAACTAACATCTCCACTTGTGAACGGAGTTGTTGTATTTACGTACCATTTATACCCATCATACCATGTAGTATTCGCAACTAAATCTCCGTCCCTTCTTAATTCCATCAAAAATTCACCTGGATATGGTTTATCATCAGTGTCTAAATTCTCAAAGCCCAAATCAACAATCATTGTCAAGTCTTCAGCTGCTTTAAGGTAAGTCTGATAATTTGGAACTAATCCAGAATCTGAAATAATTTCAAATGACCTTATCATAATATCATTTTCTACAGCCTGATTATTCCAACTCTTTATTGCAGGCATTGAAACAAATCCGTTTAGCAATTGTATTCTAGATTCAATTCGTAAATTTTGCTGATCGTCAAAGGATTGCGCCGTCCGGAACGGCAAATTTAAATCATAAATTTTCCCTGAAACTGCAGTCGAAATCCCCTCATCTGAAAAAATTAGTTTATCTGAATCACCTACACTGATAATATTCCCTTCATTAATAGGAATAAACCATTGTCCAGCATAATCATCAGAGTACATATTTACAATTAACCTGTAAGGAGAAGATGTGTGAATTTGTGTGCGAGTCATCATTTCTCTCCACTTGTGAGAGGGAGTTATTGTTGAGCTATCATTTTCAAATAAGACAGGACCCATTGGATGTTGGAAAAGCGTAGCATCTCCTGAACTTGTCATCCCATCTAAACTAACTTCGATAACACAGGAATTATTTGCACTAAATTTGAGATTCATATATGATGATAATGATTGATCTAAACGCACCCTATTTATTGACATCACTAATTCATCAAATGCTGTCGCTTTAACTTCTTGTTTCGCTTCATAAGGAATATACAATCCCGCTAATTCATGAGTACCTGCATCAGCTATCAATTCTATTTTACCTAAAACATACAATTTGCCACCAAGATCCATTACTGGTGCAGATGTATCAGTAATCAAATTCAAGATTTCTATTTCTGATTCATTAAGGTCTAGATGTAATCCTGCTGAATAACCAGTTCCTCCTGTTTGTGAAATCATTTGATTACCTACCCAAAGTGCTAATGTTTGTATACCCAATCCTGTAGAACCTACATCATTTGCCGATACTTCAAAATCTGTCGCATCTCTTGGAATCAATATATTGTGCATTGATGAAGGAGTAAATCCTACTTGCACTAATTTTGAAGTACCTGAACTAGCAAAGACATCCTGTAGACCCCAATAGCCAATGTCTGCATTATTTACTGACCACTCTGGTCTACCATCTAAATCAACATCTAACACTGGATGTAATGGAAGATTAGTTGGGATCATCTCCAAACTAATTTCATCTATTCTCCAATTCTCTGAAATTCCTCTATACATTATTTGAATGGTATTAACAGATTTTTCGAATTGTACAATATTTTGACTCGAAGAAATTTCAGAAAAATTACCACCGTCGATTGAGATAAATGGTGTAACTCCTGAATAAACAGATTGGAATTCATAAGCTCCTATTGGTAAATTGATATCGAAAATTGGAGAAATCACCGTATCATTAATTCCTCCCTTGATTGATTTTGAATTTTCAATCCAATTCGAGCCTTGGAATGACCACCCATTGTCCAAAGGAGAAGAGTGGAATTTGTCAGAGATACTACCTCCACCTGAGATACTATACAATCGAGGAGATTCTCCTTGCTTGTTAGCCATAAAATCTAGTTCTAAACGTAGTGCATCATGTAATTTCCAATCTACAACTGATAAATCAATATATTTCCCACTTCGATCAATTAATCCTGAAACAGGATTGCCACTATTAGCATCTAAAACAGTCCATTTTATTTCTGAACCAGAAGGTATCTTTGCATCTAAATACATTGGGGGGTACTTACCCTCTTCAATCACTTGATTTACATTATTGCCCCATCCGAATGATTGTGTTGTGAAATTTGCTCCAGCTGTCCCCGGAACCGAAATATCATCAAAGAACCAATAATCGAAAGAAGGGCCTGACCCTGATGTTTGTCTCCCTCTCACTTGGAAATTTGCGTGATACGCATCGCTAGGTAATACAAAATTTACATTTGTTATTGACCCTGTCCCCCCAGGTGTTGAACCTGAAAAAGATTGTATCTGCCCCCATTGATTGTTTGATCTACGATATTCCAAATAGAAATCTTCGTTGGTATCTGCTTCTTCTCCACACTGGAAGTTACCTTGCATTACCCATGCCTGTAAGGATAAACCTTGGAAACCAATCAAATTAGTTACAGGACTTGTTGCAGTTACAGAACTACCTCTAGTCCACCAAGAACCTCCTGTTCCTCCATTCATACCGCAAGTTAATGCTGTATTGTGTTGAGCATATTGTGAATTTGAACTCGTCCATCCATTGTTGTTATTATCAAAAGTCCAATCAATACCTTGGAATCCAAGAATCAATGCTCCATCAGTATCCTCAACCAATCCAGTATTTGTAGCACCTTGTACATTCCAATCATCCCACTTGAAAGAAGTTGACCTTAAGTCGATTGAAGATTTTATTGTGAGGTCTAAAGATTGAACTGCATGACTGGAATGTAATTCTAATGCAGGACCGTTGGCCAAGGTATTAGAGTCCAAAATTGTCACTTTACTCATAGGTCCAACATAGGCTTCTGAATCATTACTATAATCTAAAACCACTATTTCGTGATTATCGATTTCTAAAGTAGAAAGCATAGAAGATAATACTAACAACAATACAAGAATTGTTGCTTTTACTCCCCCTCCTATACCTGCCATGCATACAATGCATGAACTCAACGTAATTCAATCGAACGCTTAGCCGCCAAAAAAAATTGAAGAATTTTTGCAATCAAAAAACTGATTCGCAAACGAGTGATTCAAAACATATCATCATTTGGAGGTTATTATGGCAAGTCCAAAAACGACTGTGGAACTTGATGCTGTCGAGCTTGAAAACAGCCTACTGAAGACATGGTCAGATGAAAATTTATTCCAACGAAGTGTTGATAATAGATCAAATGGTAAACCATTCATATTCTTAGAGGGCCCACCTACTGCAAACGGAAAACCTGGAATCCACCACGTGGTTGCTAGAACATACAAAGATCTCGTTTGCAGATGGAAAACAATGCAAGGTAATTTTGTTGAAAGAAAAGGAGGCTGGGATACTCATGGCTTACCTGTCGAAATTGAAGTTCAGAAGCGACTAGATTTGATGAGTAACGAAGCAATTGAAGAATACGGAATGGAGGAATTCAATAAAGCATGTAGAGAATCAGTATGGACTTATGAAGCTGCATGGAGAGAAATGACTGAACGTATGGCATATTGGTGTGATTTAGATAACCCATATGTCACACTACATGACACATATATTGAATCATGTTGGTGGGCATTGAAAAAAATGTTTGAAAAGGGTTTGCTATACCGAGGTTACAAGGTATTACCATACTGTCCACAAACAGGGACATCATATTCCAGCCATGAAGTTGCTCTTGGATACAAAGAGGTTGAAGAGCCCTCAGTTTATGTTAAATTCAAGTTAGAAGATAGTGATGCATCAATACTCGCTTGGACCACTACGCCCTGGACACTTCCAGGAAATGTAGGATTAGCAGTAGGGCCCGAGGTTGAATATGTCAAAGTAAAAATCACTTCAATCCCTGAAAAATGGGAAGGCCATGGTGGTGCAGAAATTGGAGAAGAACTAATTCTAGCAAAAGATTTGTTCAAAGAAGTAATTAGACATCACTGTGAAGAACTAGAGATAATTACTGGGAAAGATCTAGTTGGAAAAGCGTATGTCCCATTGTTTCCAGGTGCTGTTGAAAGAGGAGATTCTGAAAGTGCTTGGACAGTAATCGAAGCAGATTGGGTAACCACTACAGATGGTACCGGTGTTGTTCACACTGCTGTTATGTATGGTGAAGATGATTATAATCTCGGAATGGAAGTAGGATTACCTGCACAGCACACAGTAGCAATCGATGGATCTTTCCTTGAAGGGACACACCCTGAATTAGATGGGAAATATGTCAAGGATTGTGATGAAATTATTATCAAATTACTTCATGACCAGGGATTACTTTACCGTGAAAAAATGTATTCCCACGATTACCCTCACTGTTGGAGAACAGGGCATCCACTTCTTTACTATGCAATGGACTCATGGTTTGTCAAAATGACTGCCGTAAAAGAGATGCTACTCGAATTCAACTCACAAGTTGAATGGGCACCAGATTGGGTAGGTGAAGGAAGATTTGGAGAGTGGCTACGTAATGTCAAAGATTGGGCAATTAGTCGAGAAAGATATTGGGGTACCCCGTTACCTGTTTGGATTTGTAAAGAGTGCGGGCACCAACACTGTGTTGGTTCCATGCAAGAAATGGCTAGTATGGCCAAAGAAGACAGCCCTGTGGCAGAAGATTTACACAGACCATATGTAGATGATACAATCCTTGTTTGTACTGAATGTAATGGTGATATGAAAAGAGAACCTTTCGTAATGGATTGCTGGTTTGATTCTGGATGTGCATCTTTTGCTCAATGGCATCACCCATTTGGTGAAGAAGGGAAATTCGAAAATAATTTCCCAATCGATTACATTTGTGAAGGAGTCGACCAGACAAGAGGTTGGTTCTACACCTTACTTGCAGTTAGCACAACTGTGTTCGATTCTATTTGTTACAAAAGGTGTTTATCATTAGGATTAATTTTGGACGCTGAAGGTAAAAAAATGAGCAAAAGTAAGGGGAATATTGTAGACCCTTGGGACCATTTTAATCGTGAAGGTGCTGATGCAACTCGTTGGTATATGGTTACTGCAGGAGCGCCTTGGAATCCATTAAAATTCGATTCGAATGGAGTAAGAGAAACTTATGGAAAAATGTTCCTTACATTATGGAACATACACAGATTCCATGCAGATTATGCAGCTTTAGATGGCTTTGATCCTGAGAACTCTGCTAAAGGCACAAATACTCCGTTAGATGATTGGATTATTTCAAGATTAAATCAGATAATTGCTGGTACTTCTAAGCAATTTGAGGAGTGGGATTTCCACAAAGCATGTAGAGATATTGAAGATTTTGTTGTAAATGATGTTTCTAACTGGTATGTGCGTAGAAGTAGAAGACGATTGTGGGATGAAGCTGATAGTGATGACAAATTGGCATGCCAACATACCCTTCACAAAATATTAGTTACTGTTTCTAGATTAATAGCTCCTGTATCACCATTTATGGCAGATGTAATCCATCGTAATCTAGAAAATGATTCAGTACATCTAGCGGACTGGCCAATTGAAGGGGAAATCGATCAAGATATACTACAAACTATGGAATTAGTAAGAGAACTTGCTGAAACTGGTAGAAGAATTCGAGTAGACAATGATCGAAGACAAAGGCTTCCTTGCTCGGAAGGATGGATTGTTTCAGGACCAGATCTTTCATCGTTCCATGACATATTAGCAGAAGAATTGAATGTAGAAACTATATCACTAGAACGTGATTTAAATCGATTCCAAGTTGAAGTATTGCATCCTAATCGAAGAACATTGGGTGCAAAGTGCAGGCAAGATTTACCATCAGTTCTTCAAGGTTTTGAAGATGGAGATTCTGAATCAATGCTTGCAGCTATTCGTAATGGAAATTTGGTTATTGCTGGTTATGATATTACTGAAGAAGATGTTGAAATCAGGCGTATTGAAAAAGAAGGTTTTGCTGCAGAAACCATCCAAACTTCGTCTGGAGAATCTGTATCTCTAGTTCTTGATATGATTAATACTCCTGAATTACTTTCTAAAGGCCTTGCCAGAGATATTACAAGAAGAGTTCAAGCTGCTAGAAAGGATTTAGATCTTGCAATTGAAGATAATATAAGTCTCAAAGTCTGGATGTCTAATGCACCAGAATTGTTTGAAGAAGATATTAATTGGATTGTTACCGAAACAAGGGCTGACAACTTCGAATTCTCAACAGGAGAAGGAGAGGGAGATTCCTTTGAAGTGGATGGAGCAATAATTTGGTTTGACGTTTTGAGGGCTTGAAATGCAAAGAACAATGGTAGCACTACTGCTGACATTTAGTACTCTATTAGCAGGCTGTTTTGGCGAGGGGGATTCAGAACTTATTATCGAAACATATGAACCCATATGGTCCGATTATGAAATAATCGATCCCGTCGAACCTATTGACCCAAGACAATTCATAACAATTGATCTCAATAGTAATGAAAGTACAACTACAACTTGGGCAGTTTTCGATAAGAATTACGGCGGAAATTGTTGTGAACACTATATTGCAACATCAATCGAAGGATCTATTTTGAATATTGGTGGAGAATACCCAGTTTGGTCGAATGATAGAGGTCATGAATGGGACACATACGTCCCTGGAGTTTTTACTGATTCAATGTGTAGGACACCAGTACCAACAAACCCTGGACAAGAAGGGTTAGGAGAAGGAAGTATTGTTCAAGCAACAAATGGAGATTACATCTCAATGTCTTGGTTTCCTTATGTGGGAGGAGATGGTAAGTTAGACAAATTCTATGCGATAATATATGACCAATCAGAAGATGAATGGAAATGGTGCTATAACAGAATGACTGAACCGTTCTATGATCGTTCATGGCAAGTTGAAGTTATTGGACCAATCTCTTCAAGTATTGGTAGTGGAGATTGGGCAAGTCTTGTAGTTTCTAATTTCTGGCACCAAACTCAAAACGCTGGAGGCCAGATTAGTGTTGATGGATTAAATTATTACAACTTTCAATTCGCAGGAAGAAATTCAAATCCTGGTGCTGAAGAAGTTGATCTTAACTTTTCAGACTTACCGCTTTATTATGACGTAAATAAGCCGCATAAGGAAATGAGGGCATTTCCTGTTCCAACTGGAGGATTATATTTTCCACAATACTTCTCCGATGGAACTTCAGCCTTCTTAGATACTTCTTTGAATTGGAATAAGCACGACGTTCAATTTCCTTCGGAATATTGTCAAATTGATTCGACTGGTGCAATACATTGTGTTAGTTTAGCAGGAACGACATTTACTCATCACCTCTCTTATGACGGAGGAGATACATGGGCTACTCAAAACTATTCAGATGAAAAATGGGCACAAATTGAGGAATGGGAATTCCAAGCAAATGGACAATTGGATCTATTTGTTTTGAACGTAAGGTATCAATCTGCAGAAGGGCCGGATGTAGACATATTGTACCATGTAAGAGGATACTCTGAAAGCATGGCTCCAGATACATTGACATTCATTGGAATGGGGGATTTAGATTCAACCTCAGGCGCTGGTAATGATATCAGATTTGATTTTGCATCTCTTGCAATTCTAAACGACGGAGGTGTTGTTGTTGCATACCATGACAGTACTGATCCGGATCCACTTTTTGCTGTAGAAGTTGAAATGCCTTCTTACTAATATCCATATTCAAAAAAGAAGATGACAAAGATAAAGCATCCAGCAACAAAAATCAATGGTAACAATACTACGCTGGTAAGACAACCCATTGCGAAACCTCTGCTGCCATTAGCAAATCCTGCAATTATAGCAACTACTGATGCAATACCTGTAATCCACATTCCAGAAAAACAAATATCCTCACTTTCTGAAATCCATCCAAGGAAAGAGAAAAATCCAAAAATTGAAATTGGGAATGCAACACCTTTCCAATAGTCTGAGAATTTAAATTTTGAATCATTATTATATTGAACAACATATGTCTTTGCAGATTGAATTGAAGGCTTTTCTTGATTAAATTCAAACCTAAACCCACAGGTAGGGCATCTCGCTCTACCTGAATAGTCAGTAGGTAATCTCAAAGTAGTTCCACACTTTTTGCAATCTACTTCGACAAAATCACTATCTTCACTATCATTATCTATCGCTTCCAATCTGGAAATTAATTCGGATTTAGTACCAGAAACTGGAAGACCTCTTTCTCTAAGCAACTTTTTTAATTCAAGAACAGTCAATGAAGATAAGTCTACCATCGAACAGTTATTCAAAGTTATCCACTTAATACTTTTATCCGGTAATTGAATAACTATCTGAAATTAAACCTGTATATTCAAAAACCCTTGACAAACAATAAGTTCCATGGTTCTAAAGAATTTACCAGGAGTAGGACAAAATCTTGCGACAAAATTAACTACACACTTTGGTAGTGAAGAGAAGGTAATTTCATTATTAGAAGAAGGTCGAAGTGAAGTAATTGCAGAAGTTGATGGAGTTTCACTTAAAAGAGCTGAAAAACTGTCAAGAAACTTGAATGGAATAGATAGTTTTCTTGCAACTCCTGAATCGAAACGATTACACAAAGAAATTGTAAATTTGATTTCTAAATATGCAAACAATAAATGTACAAAAAACAGAATTAAAGCATTGATGCCTGTTAACGATATTGTCAAACGACAAAAAATAATTTCAGATGCTATGCTATGTGATTACAAAATTGAAAACTTAGCAAATCCTGTTGAACCGGATGAATATTATGAGAGAGTAATTGTTTCAAAAAAACCATTGGAAATTTTAAATCGTTATTGCAGAATACTAATACCTAGTGAGCAAGAAACATGGAAAGATTACAAAGTCTTCAAATCAGTAACTTGGATTGGAGAAGATGGACCTGAAAAAACTCCAGATAACTGGATAGTTTTACCTGAAAAATCACCTACTGAGTCAGCACTTCCAGAACTAATCATTAGTTGGTTTGAAGCAAATTTATCCTCATTAGAGTTGATCTCTAAATTGCCAAAAGGCAAAGGGTTCCTGAAATATTTTGATGAAATAAGGATTGAAGGGTTAGAATTATTGCTTAAAGAATTATCAAATAATAATGAAATTGATGAGATTATAAAAATCAAAGACCAACTGTGGCCATTAGCAAAATCGCTAGAAAGTAAAATTCACAGTGAAGTTGATGAAGCTATGAAAAATGTCAAACTCGACATAAGTGGTTCGGATATGCTTGAAGCATTAGCAGATGCGGCTGTATTACAACGTAGATTGTCACAACAAACCAGTGATTCTATTGAACAAGCAATTGAAACTGCTACTGATGAACTATCTGAGTTTCTATCAACTGTTGGCATTCGTTGCCCAAGAAATATTTTCAAAGCAGAATGGCCAACTAAAGTTGACCGAACAGTTCTTGATTCTATTGACAAAGAATTAGAATTATTACAAAAGAATACTGAGAATACACGTACTATCTCATTGGCAAGAAGGCTGTCTCCAATTAAACAGAAATGTGAAAAATCTATTCGTAAATTAGTTGAATTAGATCAATGGCTTACTATAGGGAGATGGGCAAATGATTCTAATGCAATTATCCCTGAAATATGTAAAGATGGTTTTTCAATAATAGAAGGACGAAATTTACTCCTTGGAGATAGCGCAGTTCCTGTCAGTTATGGGTTGGGAAGTTGTGCAAATGAAGGTGATAAACAGTCAATTGCTCTCCTTACTGGTGCGAATAGTGGTGGAAAAACTACACTCCTAGAACTAATTGGGCAATTTACAATTTTGGCGCACATGGGATTACCAGTGCCTGCAAAAAAAGCAAAAGTTGGAGAAATTCAAGCTTTACATGTTTTAGCAAAAGCAAGAGGAACACAGAGCGCAGGTGCTCTCGAACAAACACTACTCCAACTTGCAGAAATTGTAAGTGATGAATCATCAAAACTAATTCTAGCTGATGAATTAGAAGCAATCACAGAACCAGGAGCAGGTGCTAGAATCATTTCTGCAATGCTTGAAACTGCTGAAAAGCATCAAAATACAACTATGCTACTTGTAACTCATTTGGCCCCAGCAATAATTGAAGCCGCTGGATGTGAATTACGTACAGACGGAATTGAAGCAAGAGGTCTTGATGAAAATCTTGAACTAATCGTAGACAGGAATCCTAGAAGAAATTATCTTGCAAGATCAACTCCTGAATTAATAGTTAGAAGACTCGTTCAACGTTCGAACGGAAGTGCCAAAGATGTATTCAACTCAATTTTGGAGCGTTTCTAATCAACAGAGTCGTAAATTTTCTCCTCCATATTCATGCATTGGTGATTGGAATAAATCTGTACATGTGCGACTTACTAGTGGCAATGTTAGTGTACTTTCTGCCCAATTTATTGCATAATTTCCAGAAGCTGCTGGACTTGGAACGTAATCTTCTCCAGTTTGGCTAACAGTGAAATGAATTGATTCCCCTGCTTCAAGATAGATGTCCATTGGGAAGAATTCAATCATTGCAGTTACGGTGGTGAAGGGCGCCAATGTTGGGCTACCATCGCGACCACCTGCATGGAAACGTAAATCCATCACAGCATGTCCAAGATGTATGTCTGAATCATCTGTCATCTCAATGAAAATGTGGCCGCTATTTGGAGTCTGCGTTGTTACTTCTGCATGCAAAGTGGGCATTCCAGCAATAAATACTGAAGTATTGAAGGGGCCATAACTAAACGTGATATCACTAGAAAACGAACCCATTGTACTACCTGAAGGAGAAAGTGTATCTACTGAAATTTCCACATAGTTTGTATCATCAGATGGCCAAGTTTGTTCAAATCTCCATCCCCCTCTATTGTCTTGCATTTCGACACCTAGAATCGGTTTTTCTCCAACTCCTCTAAGATACCAATCAAACCAGTATAACATCTCATCTGCCCAATCCCATCTCAAGCCGTAAGGATATGCTTCAGCACCTCTCCCTACACTTTGCGAAGCATGGCCAGATTCTCTATCTGGGTAATCATGCGCCCATTGTCCTGCAAGTGTTTTTATTTCGATCCCTGCTTTTTCTGCAATCTGGTGTGTAGGGAATGCCATGTGTGGGTCCACATTCCAATCTTGCATTCCTTGAATTATGTATATAGAACCATTGTAATTTGATATTACTCGGTCAAGGAAAGAGCGTTCTACCCAATAGTCATTACCGGCATAATCGACCATGCCTCCTGACAAATATGCTGCTGGACCGTTGTAATATCCTTGGATATATCCCTCACAAAAGTTATCGGGATCATCTGCATCTCCATCAATTCCAAAAGACCCGTATACGCCATTATGCATTATGGCTCCCCTTGCTTCCATACTTCCATTGCGCCACATAAGTTCATGGACACCAATTAATCCACTCATTGGAACGATAGTTGCAAGGTGAGGATTACCAAATGTAGCAGCTTGCCATGGGGTTGAACCATCGTATGATTTACCGATAATCCCAACTTTACCATTCGACCATGATTGTGTACCTAACCATGTTACAGCAGCATCTATTCCCCTTTGCTCATCAGTACCCATCAAGTCCATACAATGGTTTGACTCTCCGGTTCCAAATACACTTACTTGTGCTACTCCAAACCCATGTGGAACATAATTTTCGATAAGGAATCTACCTAACCTATCAGCTGGTGTTAACGCATCTACATCACCATCATCATAATAGGGACCTATCTCTGCAATTACTGGAACATGACACTCTTCAGACAAATTTCCTGCTTCCCAGTCGCAACCTTCTATGACAGGTAGCCATAACCCCAGATGCACCTGTGCATCTCCTGTCAAACCAGAACCACCATCTGCTGCCGTAATTGTTGGTACGTCAACATACACGCTCCTTACGCTATCAATTGCATATGAACCATTTACAGAAACACGACTAAAAACATCAGTATTATCATACATTAGGTCTGACCTTTCCCAAGGCTGAGGATAAGCGGGTTCTTGGTATTGAACTCTTACTATTTCCTCTTCTCCAAAACAACCTGAAAACATGGCAGGCAACATAATTGCTAACATTAGAATAGCCCTGCGCATGCCATTGGGGCATTATAACTTAGTTTTGAGACTATCCGTCATTAGTATATTTCCTTTGAACCTGTAATGGGTTACTTCTTGTGCTAAGTCTTCTTCGGGGATGTGTGCGACAAGTTGTTATTGTGTTTCTTCTGCTAGTTATGGCGATACCTGTAAGCATCTCTTCTGCAGCTCCAGGAGAATGGTCTAATGCTTCTGAGGATCAATATCTTGGTGTAATGATTTCTGAAATTCTGGTATCACCAAACAATGAAAATTATGGAGGAACTGATTGGAACGGTGATGGAAATTATGGTCCAAATAGTGACCAATTTTTCGTTCTAAAAAATACAGGTAGTGAGGAAGTAAATATTTCGGGATGGACACTTGATGATGTTTCAGAAGATGGTAGTGAACCTTGCGAAATTGGAAACTTGATTTTATCAGCAGGTAATTCAGTTACATTCTATCGTGCAGAAACAGGAATAGAATTCAACTATTATGAGGGAGACTTTGCAATACTTTCTGACACCTCAGGAACTGTACAAAGTATGCTTGAGTTCCCAGGAGAAGATTCTGACTGGGACAAATCATATGTTGCCAAGCCAGGAGGATTGTTGCAAAAAGAGGACCCCAGCCCTGCTCAATTACAAGGACAATGTGTTGGTGAAAACACTGAGGTAGAGGTAGGGACTTGGAGTATTGCAGATAGTGGATATAAGGGAGTAATGATTACTGAAATATTGGTATCTTCATCTGGACCAGAATTTAATGGTACAGATTTGAATGGTGATGGCTTTATCGAGGAGAATAGTGAACAGTATATTCAGTTAACCAACAATGGCACATCTGAGATTGATATTTCAGATTGGGTACTCGATGACATTACAGATGGTGGAAGCCCGCCTTGTCAAATTGGATGGAATACTACAATTGCAGTTGGAGAATCTATTGCATTTTTCAGATCAAATACTAATATTGAATTAGATTATTTTAATGACGATTCAGTAGTATTAATTGATTCAACAGGCCTAGAACAGAGTAGATTTGATTACCCTGCAAAGGATTCATTGTGGGATATTGCATATGTTAATGGAAGCAACGGCGAATTGGAAAAAGAAACACCCAATCCTGCTGAAAGGCAAGGAACTTGTTTCAGAATTTCTGACAATACTGAAACAACCTATATTCTGCAAGGAAGAATTGTTACAATGACAGGGGAAAATAATGTAATTGAAAATGGCAACCTGATGATTGAAGATGGTATGATTGTTGCTATATGGAATGATGGCGAAGTTCCACCTATCAATACAGATGGTGTTGCATTGTATGATACTGATGCTACAATATATCCTGGACTTATAGATTTACACAACCATATGCACTACAATCACATTCCATTGTGGGATCTTGATGTGCACTTATCTGATTCACAGAAATCTGAAGAAGGTGGTTATACCAATAGATATCAGTGGGGAAACAATTGGGATTACAAGCCAAGTATAACTTGGATGAAAACAAATGTTCAGTCGAGCCAGAGATGGGATATGGCTTCTGAACAAATGAAATACGCAGAAGTGCAAGCAGTTGCTGGAGGAGTTACTGCCGTGCAGGGCTCTCCAAGCAGCGGAACTGATGCATGGGATAGTATGCTTTCTAGAAATGTTGAGATGTACAATTTTGGACAAGATGGAATGTACACATGTGCAGTATGTGGACCAACTGATGACGACTATAATGCACAGTACATTATTGACAAAAATGTTTCAGGTTCACTTAATGCTTGGTTTGTTCATCTTTCAGAAGGGGTCGATCAAAGTAGTAAAGATGAATTTGACATACTTTATGAAAAAGGACTAATCATGGATGAAACCGTTGTAATACATGGAACTGCACTTGATCAGAGTCAATTCAACAAAATGGGTGAAACCGGTGCAGGTTTAGTATGGTCACCAATGTCTAATTTGTTGTTATATGGAGATACTACTGATGTTGTTGCTGCAGATAATGCTGGAATAACAATATCCCTAGCACCAGATTGGGGACCAAGTGGTTCAAAAAATAATCTCCATGAATTAAAAATTGCAGATATGTGGAATAAAGAAATTCTTGATGGATATTTCAGTGATTATGAGTTAGTTGAAATGGTTACAAGCAATCCTGCTGAAATTAGTAATTGGGAAAATTTCGTTGGTAAAATAAAGACTGGTATGTATGCTGATATTGTGGTTATTGATACATTTCATGAAAATCCATATCGTAACTTAATTGAAGCAATTGATCCTGATGTTAGATTAACTATTGTACAAGGAAAACCAGTATTTGGTGACATCGACTTGATGACTGAAATGAAAGGAGATGATTGGGAATTAGTAATTGGCGATGGGTTCAGTAAAGCTGTAGATGTCACTTCTACTTCGGAAGTCGATGGTATGCAAACCTGGGAAAGTATTGAATCAGGTTTGTCAATGGCTATGCGAAATGAATTTAATGACATTAAAGAACATTGGAGTGAGGTGTCAGGTATGGCTGATTCTGAGTTAACTAATTGGCTGAACAGCGCATTTGATATAAACGGAGATAACGTAAATCATCTTAAAAATTTGACTTTAGATCCTATATTCACAATGAATGATGAGAGATATTTTGATGTGATAAATCGCTCATCTCATGCAAACTACCACATCGATATGACTAAACTTTACGACTATTATGACATTGATTACGATAATGGAGATAGGCCTTTTATTGAAGATTCAAGTTACACAGATAATGTCACACAACCAGTTAGAGGGTGTACAGATTCTACAGCTGAAAATTATAACCCCGACGCTGAACAAGACGATGATAGTTGCATATTTGATAACACTGAAAATGGAAATTCTAGTTTAACAGAAAATGATTCTCAAGGATCAGGAAATGAAGAAGAAGTATGTTTAGGGATTTGTGATGACGATACAAAAGTGTCTGCAAAATCAGAAAAATCGGATCCTATATTTTTGCTTTCAATTGTAATGTTTGTAATTATAATTGCAGCAGTTCTTGTAATCTTCCTTTCTAGAGAAAAAGAGGATTTTAGTGAGGAAGAAGACAACGAATTTGTTCCTGAATTGCCCCCGATAGAGCCGCCGAAAGATTAGGACAGGTCCCATATAGGGCCTTCAGGAGTATCTTTAACAACTACACCAAGTGAAGATAATTCATCACGTATTGAATCTGCTGCATCCCAATCTTTTTCCGATCTTGCTTTGGTTCTTCTAGCAATCAATTCTTCAACTTGATTAGCAATTTCAGATTTTCTAGGATCTTCTTCTGGTTCTGCAAGAGCTTCTTCTCTGCTTGGTAATATTCCAAGTACAGAACCTGCTGTATCCTCAAGCCATTCCACACAATGAAGAGAATAAGCCTCTAGATCATCACCTTCTAATTCACTAAGCATTTTACTCATTTCACGTAATGCTCCTAACACTTTTGCAAATGCTTCTCTTGAATTGAAATCGTCATCCATTGCTTTTGCAAAACCCTGAGCCATCTTTTCTAGCAAACCTAAACTTTTGACAATTGGAACTTCGCTTTGTATATCTCCAACTGGCAAACGAACCGTATTCTCACCCATTAATTCCAAAGATGCTTTGTACACGCTACATAAACGCAAGTGATTTTTCTCCGCGCTATCAAGTAATTGTTTATTCATATCAATTGGTGAACGGTAATGGGCATTGATTAATGAAAGACGTAGAACTAGAGGGTCGAGTTCGTCAACAATATCCTTAATTGTCCAAAAATTGTTTAATGATTTACTCATTTTTTCACCATCAACATTAACAAAACCATTGTGCAGCCAATGATGTACAACTGGTTCACAACCAGTGTGACATTCTCCTTGAAATATCTCTGCTTCATGGTGTGGAAACAGAAGGTCATGTCCTCCTCCGTGTATATCGAATTGATCTCCAAAAGCATCCATGCTCATTGCTGTACACTCGATATGCCACCCTGGTCGGCCTATCCCCCATGGAGAGTCCCATGTAGGTTCATCTGGTTTTGCTGCTTTCCACAAAGCAAAATCCTTGTGATCTCTTTTGCCCAAACCTGTATCATCAACTCTACCTCCTGCGCCACTACGAACCGCATCTATACTCTGACCGGTAAGAGTACCATATTTCTGTGGAGCACTCTCTACACTGAAATAAACACCATCGTCAGCAACGTAGGCATTACCTTTGGAAATTAGATCGGAAATAATTGTAATCATCTTGTCAACATATTCTGTACACCTAGGATAAGAGTCGGCACGTAAAATATTCAATGAATCCATGTCTCTATAATAGGCATCAATATTTTGATCAACCAAATCTTTCCAGTCAACACCCAACTCCAAAGCACGATTAATTATCTTGTCATCTATATCAGTAAAATTCTGTACATAATTTACATCATAACCTGATTTCTCTAACCATCGATGAATTAAATCAAATGAAAGGTAACATCTTGCATGCCCTAAATGACACGAATCATATACAGTTACTCCACACACATACATATTCACTACACCAGGATTCATCGTAGAAAAATCAACTTTTTCACGACGCCGAGTATCATATACGCGTAGAGGCATCAATACTCCGGAGTCAGGCGTTGTTATTCAATTCAATGGTATAGTTTGAAAGCAGGCTACCCTTCGCGAGAACATCTAGTTATTTGGTGCCGTTATGATTGATGACCGTTATTGTGCAAGATTAGGTTGGACAATACCTGCTGCTACTATTGCACTATCCTCTATTGTTCATGCAATATCCGGTAATGCTAGAGCGATCCCATTTTTCATTAGTGAAAGCGATTACCCTGGCCTTGAAAGATGGATTTTTACAATTGGGTTATCGATAACTGGATTAATTCTTATCTATACTTCTTGGAGGATTTTTTCTGTTCATCGAGAAAATGCAAGATGGTATTGGCTACATTTGTCGATGCTGTGCGGAATGTGGGTTGGAGGAAATCTATTTCTGATGTCATTCATGGACATGTATGACCACCTAGAACTTCATATTGCTACAGCCCTAAATGTATTTCACTTCGGCCTCGCATGGGGCATATTAACTCATATTGCTCTGAAAGATGGAAGTCATATTGGAAAGAAAATCCGATACTATAGCGTAACACTTTCATTTATTGCATTTTCAATAATGACTTGGACAATGGGGAGAGCATTTGATGAAAATCAAAATGCCATGCTAGATGGTGATTTAAATGCAGTACAAGAGTGGATTGATTATGCAGCACCTGCTGAATTTTTGTTAGCGATTGGGTTTTTCCTAACACTAGGTTCACTTGAATTTGATTTGATAAGTAGTGATGAAGAAGAATGATTTTCTAGATGTCTAATGCACCACTAACATCCAAATCTTGTATACCTTCACCGAAATCTGCCCTCTCTTGTTCAGACATATCTCCACAAATAACCGAATGCTCTAGGACATTTAGAACAGCTTCAGGATGATATTGAACAGTAACAATATGTCTTGAAGGATGCTTACATGCGGCTATAACACAGTGATCTGATGTCGCAATAACCTCCATCTCCCCACTATCTGTTACGTGATCTTGATGAGTAAAGAGTTGGTTTACTTCTCTACCATCATTATATTTCACCAAGGCCATAAAATGGCTCTTCTCTTCAGCACGTAAAACTTCGCCACCTAGTACCTTACATATTATCTGATGACCAAAACAAATACCATACAAAGGTACATCGCAGTTAACAATTATTTCAGCAACTTCATCCATCCAATCCTCCCATTCGGAAACATTACGGCGACTACCTGTTATTACAATAGCATCAGAAACTACTGCAGATTTTACTCGTGTACCAAATGGATAATCCCTTGGAGTTGTAGTATGTGGAGCCCATAAGAATATTTCATATTCAGGAAAATGACGAATTATTTCTTTTACTCCATATTCACCAAATGCTTCACGCTCTGCAAGTAAATCGATAATCAACAGTCGTGACATTTCACTCTTCTTCCATTACCTGCTTAGCTGCTTGTATTTTTGCATCATTTGCTTTGATTTGTTCCCATACAATCTCAGCAATATCTTTGACTTCCATTTTACTCTCAATACTTGACAAACCATCAGTAACCATTGTTGAGCAAAATGGACAACCTACTGCAACGGTATCTGCTCCTGTTTCTGCCAACTCTTTTGCTCGGATTACATTTACTCTATCATATCCATCATCGACATGTTCTTCCATCCACATTTGTGCTCCGCCGGCTCCACAGCAGAATGAACCTCTACCATGCTTTTCGGTTTCAATATCGACTCCTCCTATTGCTTCTCTGGGAGCATCAAATTCACCGCCAATTCTACCAAGGTAGCATGGATCATGGTAGGTTATGTTACCATCATGTTTCGGTTCGGGAAGTTTACCTTCTTTTTGTAAATGGTTTATCAGTTGAGAATGATGCATTACCTCTATATCCTCCCCACCAAAGTCTTTGTATTCTGTTCCAAGTGTATGGAAGCAATGTGGACAAGATGCGACAATTTTCTTCACACCTATTTCTTCAAAGGTTGCAAGATTAGTTTCTGCTAACATTTGGAATAAATATTCATTTCCAGCTCTCCTAGCAGCATCTCCTGTACATCCTTCTTGCATTCCAAGTATTCCCACATCTAATCCTGCTTCTTTCATTATCGAGATTGTATCACGAGCGACTTTCTTATTTCTCTCATCGAATGATGCCGCACACCCTGCGAAATAGATATATTCTGCGGGCTCAGCTACCTTTACGTCTAAATCACTAGCCCAATCTCCTCTTTCATGCATAGGTATTCCATAAGGATTGGAATCACCTTCTAGGTTTTCAATAGTCATCATCAATGGCATAACTGTATCTTCTACCTTTTCATCAAATTCCATTCTTTCCATCATCAAATGACGCCTAGCATCTGTAAGTTTTGGAACATGTTCAATATTTACTGGACAAACATCAACACAAGCATGACAAGTCGTACAAGCCCATATCGCTTCTTCTCCAAATCTAGCAATGATATCTTCTTCTGGTTCTTCACCCTTGAACAAAAGTTGCGAGTGCTCATTGGCATAGTTGCGTACATCATGTATAATTTGCATAGGATTCAAATCTTTACCAGAAGCATATGCTGGGCAAACATCTTGACAACGGGCACAAGAAGTACAAGCCCACCCATCAATGAGGCTTCTCCAAGAAAGTTGAGTGTATTGACTTGCCCCAAAAGTCTCCATATCCAAATCATCTAATGAGACTGCAGTGCCATTTTCATTTACTTGCAATGGTCGCATTTTTGCCATTGGCTGGGTATCGAAAAAGAATACATTTGGAAGTGCCATTACTAAGTGCATGTGTTTTGATAGTGGAATCAAGAAAAGGAATGTGCAGATTGCAATCATATGCGCCCAATAAGCAATATTCACTATATTCTGGGTTGGAGAAAATGTATCTAATACCCATGCTCCTAAGAATTCATATTTTGGATGTGGGTTTTCACCAGCCTCAACAACATAAGCAGTGGTACAGATTGTCATGATTAGCAATAAAATGACATTACCTTCTAACTGAGACTTACCCTTCAATTTCTCTGGAGTAAATATGACTCTTCTATTCAATGCCAAAAAACAACCAATAAGTGCACTAGTATATCCTAATTCGACCATCAGATTCCATAAACCATTTAATGCATCAGGAAGAACATATTCACTAAACCGATTGCCACTTGCTAGATCAAACATATCTGTCGATAGCATCAAGAATCCCCAGAACATTAACACGTGCATCCCGCCGGCAATTGGATCCTCCAAAACTTTGCGTTGCCCGAGCCACACAGTGGCTGTTTCTCTCAATCGTGATAACCATGAATCAAATCTAGCATCCTTTGCACCTAATCTTACTAAGCGTGTTGCTTTTAGGACTTGATAACTGAAAAAACCAATAGAAATTGTTCCCAATATCAATAACAAAATCCAACCGGAAACGCCGCCATAATCAACGTCGAGTGGATGCTGCATTAGTACCTCGATATGGGTTAATGATTTCAACCCAACGGCAAAATACCAGTTATGGAAGCGAGAGTTATGGTGCAAGCCAGTGCTCCGGGCAAATGTATTCTGTTTGGAGAACATGCTGTGGTATATGGTCAGCCTGCTGTTGCTGTAGCTATTGACCAAAGGATGACCGTTAGTTTCCAACTTTCGGAAGAATGGCGCATTGATGGAATGAAATTTAACAACAAGAAGCATCCTCATGTTGAAGCGTTACGTGAAAGGCTCTGGGAAAATGGACCTCCTCTTTCAATCAAAATCTCAGGTGACATACCTCCCGCCAGCGGTTTAGGATCTTCGGCATCATTATCTGTTGCTGCTGCAGCAGGACTTAGATGCTCTCGAGGAAGAAATATTCTCGATGATGATTGGGCTGAAGGTTGGACTGCATCTAGACCAAATGACGTGTACAATGGACCTGGCACTGCAACAAAAGGCGATTATGTCGAAAATGGCGCACAGTCTGTTGATGAAGATGAATGTGCAATTCTAGCACATGCAGTTGAAGCGTTTGCACAAGGTGGAAAAGCGTCTCCATTAGACTCGAGTACATGCTCTCACGGGGGATGTATTGTACTTTCAGATAAAGTTGAATCTGATCTTGTGTGGTTATATTCACGTGAATTAAATGGTGTGAGATGGGAAGTTCATTCTGTTACTTTGCCTAAAGAACTCGAAGAAGCCTATCTGGTAATTGGAAGTACAGGAGTTCATGCTCCAACTTCAATTCAAGTATCTAAAGTTGCCAAAATGCTTGAAGATTCGCCTGAAAGGATGGCTGAAATAGAAACAATTGGAATTGTTGCAAGAAGAGGAATTTCTGCTCTTATGAATGGAGATTTAGATGCGATGGGTAAAGCAATGAGTGAAAATCATCTAATTTTGCGTAACTTAGGGCTATCTTGTCCTGAACTTGAGAGTTTAATTTCTGCTGCGGCTCCATCATCACTTGGAGTCAAACTTACTGGTGCAGGAGGGGGCGGATGTATTGTGGCATTGACCAAAGACCCGAAGACTACTAGTGAAGCAATTGAATTAGCTGGAGGAAGAACCCTAATTAGTAGTATAGGAGCTAGTGGTATGTCTATTGATTCTGATGAAAATTGCCCCTTGTGGAACCCATTAAAATAACGAGTCCGCTTTAAATAGGGGTTTATAGTCGGCCGACCATGAACGATGAGGACCGTTTAACAGTTGTGAATGTAGTTGCTAGCACAAGAGTTGCAGAGGAACTTGACCTACCAGATATCGCTATTCAATTGAATTGTGAATATGAACCTGAACAATTCCCTGGTGTTGTTTATCGAGTTTCAAATCCGAAACTTGCAATTTTGATGTTCCGCTCTGGTCGCGCAGTATGCACAGGAGGCAAGGATGAAGACAATATCCACACTGGTATCGAGCGTATGATCAAAGATTTGCGCAAAGCAGGAATAAAGACATGGGACCTAAAGGATGTAGAAATTGAAGTACAAAATATGGTTGCTACTTATGCCCTTCACTATCCTGAAGATTACGATGGAAATGACAAATTTACTGGTGAACCTCAAGCGGGTCAACCAAGAAAATTGAACCTAAATAATCTAACATTCCACTTACCATTTGACAAGGTAGAATATGAACCTGAGCAATTCCCTGGTTTGATTTATCGATTAGACTATCCTAAAGTTGTATGTCTAATATTTGGATCTGGAAAGATGGTAATTACAGGTGCACGTCATAAGGATGAAATTCTTGAAGCAGTTCAAATTATACAAGATGAACTTGCAGATCTGCTTTGAGATTTCGCATGACCTCTCAGTTCAAAGAGGGGTTTGAATGATTGCATGGATTACTACTTGGAATATCAAGTGTGGAATTGCGACTTATTCTAAGCACTTATCACAGTTCTTTGATGATGTAGTTGTACTTGCACAAGAAAATGAAGGTGATGTAGGCAATGCCGTACCTTGTTGGAAAAGAGACAGTTCTAATTTTGAAGAATTAATCTCTCAAATAGTTACACGAAAAATAAAAACCGTTGTAATACAACATCAACCTGGACTATTTCGGTTCAAATATCTAAACTCACTTCTGCTCAAACTTGCAGATTTGGAAATTAAAGTCTACATTACATTGCATAATACAAGAGATCGATCGATTATATTCCCCTCAAAAAGAATTGAAAAAGCGATTGAAGGTTTGAAAACTTGTTCAGCTATTCTAGTCCATACAAATACTGACGTCGCAAATCTATCTGATCTAGGAATTGAAAATAATGTAGTAATGATTCCTCATGGCATTTATCCACCGCCATCTAGCGATGCTGAAACGATTGAAATGAATGGAAGAACTATCGGAACATTTGGTTTCCTATTACCCCACAAAGGTCAATTAGAATTGATTGAAGCATTTTCAAAATTAGATAATTGGGATTCATTGCTAATGTTATGCTCTACAAGAGAAGGCACTGGTAAAACACTGACAAAAGCAAATTCTTTGATTACTAAACTCGGACTAAATGATAGAGTTAAACTAGTGACGGAATTTTTGGAGGACGGTGTTGCAATATCATCCCTATCGAAATGTGAATTATTGGCCTTCCCCTATCAAAATACAAACGAAAGTGCATCTGGTGCTGTAAGGATGGGGGTTGCATCTGGATCTGCAATTACTGTGACTCCGATTCCAATATTTGATGATGTCAAAGGTGCAATAAGGATGACTGGTTGTTCTGTAGACCATATTGCTTCATCAATTGCATCTTTAACAGAAGATCAGATAATTGAATCTGAAGAGAATATCAAGTCATTGCGTGATTCTCAACAGTGGAATATCGTTGCGAAACAAATTCAAGAATTGATGAGATAATCAATAATTTGGTCTGCAGCTTGTTCTGCCGAAACCAAAGTTGTATCTATTCTTATTTCAGGATTACTAGGAGGCTCATAAGGGCTAGAGATTCCAGTGAAATTTGTTAGTTGTCCAGATCTTGCTTTTGCATATAGTCCCTTGACATCTCTCTCCTCACAAATTTCCAGAGGGGTATCAATAAATACCTCAACAAACTCATTTTCATTAAGTAAATCTCTTGCCATTTTTCTTTCTGATTCGAATGGTGAAATAAATGAAGTTATACAAATCAATCCACTATTAACCATTAGTCTAGATACTTCTCCTACT